>Ga0247727_10009690_pt1 | contig 17304 bp, 17 predicted proteins | sample WisWelCaveWW1625_FD_202498 | JGI IMG/M metagenome (GOLD analysis project Ga0247727, IMG submission 202498) | Biofilm microbial communities from Wishing Well Cave, Virginia, United States - WW16-25 | ecosystem: Environmental > Aquatic > Deep subsurface > Groundwater > Cave microbial mat | place...
TATTAACTATTTTTATTCAAAATAATTAGAATGAGAAAAGTATCGGTTTTTGTCCTCTTTTTATGTCTGATTCAAGTAGTTTTTTCACAGAACAACTGCGATTGCATCAACGCAAAACAGATCCAGAAAGGAGAAGCATTTACATTCGGGAGCACGGGAATAGGGAAGATTATGGAAATTTCCGATAGCGACCCAAAAAGTCTTTATTATTTCGAAAAAGAACATAATGCCAACTGGTTCAAGTTCGAAATTAAAGATGATGTAAGCATTACGTTTGAAATTATTCCTGATAACCCTTCTGATGATATTGATTTTATTCTTTTTAAATATGACATGGACGGGTTTTGCGAGAGAATAAAACAGAAAAAAATTATTCCTGTTCGAACAAACCTCGCACGAAGTAGTTCAATTAATTCAGGAATTACAGGATTGAAGAATGACGCAACTGAGGAATTTGTTCATTCTGGTCCAGGAAATACATTTAGTAAATCGTATTCAGCAAAAAAAGGTGAGGTGTTTTACTTAGTTGTTGATAACGTTTCGAGCGATGGCAGTTTTTTGGTTAGTTTGGATGACGGAACTAAACCGAAAGTAAATTCTACAATTGACGCATCGCCCGTTACTGCCGAAGGTTATGTAGAGATTAAAACTCCATTTGAGATAAAAATTACAGATGATGAGAGCGGAGTGCCATTGACAGGAACGCTTGATGTTGCTGGGTACCAAATTGGCGAACCTTTTCACGCTGAAGATTCTTCTTCATACAATCTCAAATTTTCTAGTTCGCAAAGTGTTACTATTAATTGCAATTCGAAAGGATATGTTTTTTTTACGCAGCAATTTATGGCTCCGATTGTTCCGTTTGATGCGAAGAAAAGCCCTGGCAAAGTTGTTTTTGAAATACGACTAAAAAAATTAAAACCTGGCGAAACAGTAAAACTTCCAAACATTAAATTCAAAGGAGATGAAACGGAAATTCTGTCACCATCACGTGCATCACTTCTTACCCTATATAAATTCATGATTGAAAATCCGACTGCAGTAATTGAAATTGGAGGACACGTAAATGCACCTGACATGAAGAATTCTTCAAAAATTAAAAAACTGTCAAAAGATAGGGCCAAAGCAATTTGTGAATACTTGGTTGAGAAGGGAATTGAACCTAATCGAATAACTTTTAAAGGTTTCGGAAACTCTAAAATGATTTACAAAAAACCTACTAACGAAAAGCAGAATGAAGAAAATCGCAGAGTAGAAATTAAGGTTATCTCGATTTAATAATTCTTAACATTTATTACAGCTTTCCGTCTGATTCAAATGTGTAAATTTGAACTCGTTTATGAAAAGCCGTAAAATCATTCATGCTTTTTTGATCTTTTTGGGAGTTGTTTTCTCAGGAAAAATAATTTCTCAAAATTCTACAGAGGTAGACCTTACAAAACCGTGGACTTTGCAACAATGCATAGAATTTGCGCAGTTAAATAATTTGCAGATAAAACAAAGCGAATTAAATGTGCAGCTTTCGCAAGTAAATCTTTTGCAGAGCAAAGGAAACACTCTGCCAAGCATAAACGGAAACATTTCCCACAGTTATAATTTCGGGAGAACAATTGACCCTTTTACTAATTCATTCGCTTCAGACAAAGTAGTGTCAGATAATTTTTCTGTAAGCGGAAGTATTGTTTTGTTCAGTGGGTTTCAGAATCTGAATTCAATTCTCGAAAACAATTACAACTACCTGGCTTCAAAATACGATTTGGAAAAAATGCGCAACGACATTTCGCTAAATATCGCTACTATTTATCTGCAAATTTTATTCAATGATGAATTGCTTGCAATTGCTCAGTCGCAAGTTGACATTACTAAGCAACAAGTTTCACGTGTTCAGAAGTTAATTGATGCAGGTAGTTTGCCGAAATCTAATTTGTATGATATACAAGCACAACTAGCTTTGGAAGAATTAAATGTTGTGAATGCACAAAATCAATTGGATTTGGCATACCTCAATCTTCAACAAATGCTCGATTTGAAATCTCCACTGAAAATCATCAAACCCGACATAAATATTCCTTCTAACGATGCTTTATCATTAAGTGTTTCGCAAATTTATTTAACTGCCCTTACCGCAATGCCAGAAATTAAAAGTTCGGAATATAAATTAATGAGTGCACAAAAGGGTTACAAAGTTGCGAAAGGAGGATATTATCCGAGATTAATGTTGAGCGGTTCTTATGGAACAGGTTATTCTGGAGCAAGCAAACAACTTTCGGGACTTCCTACTTTTAGCGGATTCTCCCCGAACGGTGATGTAACTTCTGCTGGTGATACTGTTTATACTCCGAATTTTAATTACAATTATATTACCACTCCTTTTTCTGACCAAATTGACCAGAACTTGAATAAATCAATAGGGCTAAATCTTTCCATTCCAATTTTCAATCGCTTTTCTACTTATTCAAATGTAAAGCGCGCAAAAATTTCGCAGTTAAATGCCGAGCTTTCCCTTGATCTTGCAAAAAACCAATTAGAAAAAAGTATTCAGCAGGCGTATGCCGATGCTGTGGCAGCTTTGAAAAAATATAATGCAACTTTAAAAGCTGTTGAGGCGATCGAAGAATCGTTTAAATACACTGAGCAGAAATTTAATGTGAATGCAATTACATCGTTTGATTATAACGATGCAAAAAATAAGCTTATCAAATCAAAATCGGATTTGCTACAGTCGAAGTTCGATTACATATTTAAATTAAAAATTCTTGATTTTTATCAAGGCAAACAATTAACGCTCTGATTTAACAAATGAAAAAACTTTTTATTTACATTGGAATTGCTGTTGTGCTTTTGCTCATTGTTTTTATGGCAAAAACCTGTGGCCGCAAAAGTACGCTTGAAGTAACCACCGAAAAAATTCAGAAACGAAATATTGTTGAAACTGTTTCGGCAAACGGGAAAATACAGCCCGAAGTGGAAGTTAAAATTTCATCGGATGTATCGGGAGAGATAGTTGAATTGCCTGTGAAAGAAGGCGACATTGTGAAAAAGGGAGATGTGCTGGTAAAAATTAATCCTGATACATATCAATCTTCATTAGACAGGATGAATGCAGGATTGAATACCACAAAAGCAAATTATGAAAACGCAAAATCACAACTATCGCAGGTGAAAGCACAATTTGCTAATGCTGAATCGAATTACAACCGCCAGAAAAAATTATTAGAATCGGGAACAATTTCACAAGCCGACTTTGATAATGCAAAATCGCAGTATGAAAGTGCCAAAGCAAATGTAGAAGGAGCTGAACAAAGCGTAAAAGCTGCTGAGTTCAACATAAAAAGTTCCGAAGCAAGTTTGCAAGAAACCATGCAGAATCTTAAAAAAACAACTATTCTTTCTCCTGTTGACGGGCGCGTAATAAAACTAAGTAAAGAGAAAGGAGAAAAAACAGTTGGTACAAACATGATGGAAGGAACCGAGATAATGGTTATCGCAAGTTCGAATGAAATGGAGGTGAATGTGGAAGTAAATGAAAACGATATCATCCGTGTACAGATGAGCGATACTGCAGAAATTGAAGTGGACGCTTATCTGGGAAGAAAATTCTTAGGTGTTGTTACTGAAATAGCTAACTCGGCAAACACTACTGGTGTAACTTCTGATCAGGTCACAAACTTCACTGTGAAGATTCGTATACTTCAGGATTCGTATAAAGATTTAGATAACCCCTTCAGAAGAGGAATGTCGGCAACGGTTGAAATTCAAACAAAGCGTGCAAGTGGTGTTTTGTGTGTACCTATACAAGCTGTTACTACCAGAAGTGATTCTGCGAAGGAGGATGACGATAAACCGAAACAGGAAGAAGAACAGGAAACAAAAGTTGTTGTTGATGAGCCAAAGAAAAAAGAAGAGAAAAAGGAAATCAAAGAATGTGTTTTTGTTTATCGTGATGGAAAAGCGGTGATGGTGTTTGTTAAAACCGGAATTCAGGATATGAATTACATTGAAATAATTTCCGGGCTCAAAGTAGGTGATGAAGTTATTTCGGGGCCATATACTGCAGTTTCCAAACTTATAAAAGATGGTAGCAAGGTTGATAAATTGGATGAGAAATATTCCAGTACGAAAATTAATATTGGAGGATAAAGCATGGCTTTAATTCTCTGTATTGAAACTGCTACTACTGTTTGTTCTGTTGTATTAGCCAAAGACGGCAAATTAATTTCCATTCGTGAGATTAATAAAGGATACACGCACGCTGAAAATATCACCATTTTTATTGATGAAGTATTAAAGGAAGCAAAACTAAAACCTACCGACATTGATGCTGTATGCGTTAGCAAAGGTCCCGGTTCGTATACCGGATTAAGAATAGGAGTTTCTACTGCGAAAGGATTGTGTTATGCGTTAGATAAACCATTGCTGAGTATAAATTCTCTTTTCTCTATGGCAGAGGGAGTACGAAATTCTCAATTCTCAATTCTCAATTCTCAATTCTGTTTTTGCCCCATGATTGATGCCAGAAGAATGGAAGTGTATTGCGCCATTTACAATCAGAGTGGAGCAGAGGTGAAACCAACTTGCGCGGAAATAATTGATGAAAACTCATTTGCTGATTTACTTTCCAAAAACAAAATTTATTTCTTTGGTGATGGTGCTGAAAAATGCAAAGCAATTTTATCGAAACATAAAAACGCGGTTTTTGTTTCTGATATTTTCCCTTCGGCAAAAAATATGATTAAGCTAGCTGAAGAAAAATACAATCAAAAACAATTTGAGGACGTAGCTTATTTCGAGCCGTATTATCTCAAAGAATTTATTGCCGGAAAAAAGAAAGGTTCGGAATAACCCGAACCTTTTCTTCTCAATTAATATTATTTTAGTTCACATTCGAATTTGTGTGTGCAGCATTTGCTCCCCACATTGTCCAACCTGTTAAGGTTTCGTCTTGCGAGTTTATCCCAACCAATTCTCCTGTAGTAGTAGTTACATAAATCCAACCCTCGTTGCAAACAGGTGCATAGCGAATGTTTTTTCCTGTTTTGAAAGTCTTGTCAACTTTTCCGTCAAGCGGATTTATTACTTTAATCTCTCCACCGTAAGTAGCCACAATAATTTTTTCACCAGCCTTGATTGGAGGAGTAGCAAGGAAACCACCTACGTTATGAAGGTCGCCTTCTATTTTTGTTTTCCAAATTGCTTTACCATTGCTGGCATCGGTGCAAATAATTTCATCGCCCATACTATTGTAACACATTCCGTTAAGATAAAGAATGCGCGAACCTTGAAATGCCTGCAGAGATGATACATTCGATTGACCAATGTTATCATAAGCAACGTTCCAGTTCGAACTAATAGGTGCGCCATTTCCAAAACCATTGCCGGCATCGTTTGCCATGCTTTCAGTTTTCAAATCCGATTTGTTCTGAATATCTTTATTCAGATAGTCAGCAGTTTTATCGGCATACTGTGCAGTAATGTTGCTTTCCTTTTCGGTAAGAATAGCAATTGATTCTACACATTTATTGTTTTTATCGTTTCTGCGAGTGATGATTATTTTATCACCATCAATAACAGGTGCCGATGTAGCCTTAATGTTTTTAGCTGAAAGAAAACCTCCGTCATTTTGACCAACCTTATATAATATGCCGCTGAAGGTTGAGAAATAAATATTCTCGCCCACTGCAACAGGAGCAGTCATTACATCACTGTCAATCCATTTCTGCCAAAGTGTTTTGCCGGTTTTCAAATCAAAACAAGCAAGCACGTGAGTAGGATTCATCTTTGCATCAGTTCCATAATAAGGAACTTCGCTATGAACGTTTTCGTTGTATTCTTGATAGTAATTGTAAGATTTAGGATAAGCAGTAAATACTTTTCCATTGGCAACAGTTGGCATGCTCATGAGCGGATCGCCAAGCCAATGGCTCCATAAGTAACGACCAGTCTTAACATCGCAAGCGAAAATGGTACAGCTTTCACTATTGAAAACCAACACATCTTCTTCAACCACACCAGCCGAAGGACCATCGTCATCTAAGCTAAGTGCCCAATCTTTTGCTCCTGTTTTAGCATCAAACGAATAATATTCTTTGCTTCCAAAACCACCGCTAACCAATACTTTTCCATCATTAATAATTGGTGAAGGAACATTAGTAGCCGAAGGAAGTTTAATAGTGAAACCCTGAGTAGTTGTTTTCAGATAATCTTTAATATCGGTGAAAGTGATATGACCGGTATTGAATTGCTTAGAAGGTTTAGGCTTGCTTTCGTCATTCATGGCAAGCACATCTTTCAGCACATCAATACCTTCGTCTTCTTTTACTGTGGCAGTATTTTCATCACCGCCCAAAATGTTTTTAATGCTTCCGTGCCCCGGCATGAAAGCGATGCTGCTCATAGCCACTGTGAGGCCGAAAAGCGCAAGTTTGAAGTTTTTGTTCATTGTAATTTGGTTTAAATTGTTTAGGTTTTGCTCTTATGATGCATGAATGGGGCAGATTCCATACGCAAAAAGCAACTATTTCTCCTGTATAACGGAGAAATGGTAAAAAAGTTGCGTGTTTTGATAAATATTTTTTCAACAGAGGTTAAAAAGGTGGGTTTTGGGACATGGATTGGGCGGTTTTTACTCTTTTCTAACCCCTCTAAAATTAAAATAGTACCCTGTTTGATGAAAAATCTAAATCAGCGCTTGTATATGCAATACGTGCCGGCAACCATATCGTGCAGTGCCCTCTTCTTTTCGGTAAACGCAGCAAAAAGGCACGAAATAAGAAGCAGTACATTGAAAACATTACTCACTGTATCAGCTTGCGATGTAGATTCTCCATACAACAAGAATGATTCGATAAAGGTGGTAGTTTCTGCAAATTGAGGCAGGTTAAATAATTCGGCACTCAGGTAAAGGCTTATTAGTTGAGCAGGCATCCATGGTGAGTAACGGAACAAAGCATCGGCAATACTAATCTTTTCCATGTCATGGTTTACCACCTTTATTTTTGTAACCATTTTCCCTAACGTTGAACCGTAGCTGAATTCCATGAACGGTTTATAAAAAAACATAATCAGAACAAAAAATAGTTCGAGCGGAAGACTTTTTATGAAAGCAAAGTTTACAAGCATGAGCAGAAAAACAGGAACGAGCACAAGCGAATCGAGGAGTGACGCAAGTGCCCTAATCCAAAATCCGGCATATTCAATCTTTGTGTCAGGCTCTTTTTGGGTAAAGTCGCTATCGAGGATTTGATTTTCCATTGTTTAATTTACTGTGCGAGGTAAAATTAAACCAATTCTTCCTCAATCCAACCTGCCTCGGTTACCTTTGTATTTTTCTAGCTGTAGCTTCAACTCTGCTTCCCTTTCAAGCTGGTCGCCTTTCAGCATTTCGTGAGTGATGAAGGTGTTGAACTTGTAAAATTTTTTCTCACCATCGTACCACCCCAGCAAAACTCCCGAATCAGAAACCACAAATACTTTGGCAATTTTCGCACTTGTTTCTTCCAGCGTTTCAGCCTGCATCTGGCCGTTATTATTCATAAATGATTGCATGATTTCAATCGGCTTTACCAAATTCAGCTTTGTGCGCTCGTTATAGCGGTTAAATACATGTGATGTAAAATAGCATAACGCAAGCTGTGGCTGCAACATATACATCGCATTTATTCCTTTGGGCGTTTCGAAATACGCCATGTACGAAAAAAGGGTTATTTTTTTGGTCATCTCAATACGGTAAATCCAATTGTTTTTGTATTTGCTGTAATAATCGTAAAAACGCACAATGTGTTTATCCTTTAGGGGCATGTGAGCGCGCATTAATTTATGCGCCACATAATCCGATTTGCGCATCAAAATCAGCATGTCTTTCCCCATCTCTATGCGCAACTCATCTATACTCATGCTCGGTACTAACATATAAAATTATTTTTATAGAATGTTTATACGTGCTTAACGCAAAAAAGATGCAAATATTTTAATGAAAATTAAAAAAAATTGAACTTTAAATCTATTTCTGAACAGCAAATTTGGAATTAACGTGTTCAAAATCATTTTTCTGTGAAACAAAATAAAGCCCCGATGGAAGCTCAGCAATATTTACTGAAACCTGTTTAGAAGTAATATTATCAAGTCGGATAACTTCCTCGCCCAAACTGTTATAAATAAAAAGTTCAGCATTATGTTCATCAATAACTATGTCAATTTGTATTTCATCAGTGGCAGGATTAGGATAAACAGCGAACGAAGAATAATTAACAGCATCATCAATTCCTGTTGAGCACGGAGTGTAAGTAAGTATTTTCACACCCGTATAATTCGATGCAAACGGAATTCCAAATGTGCAGATATAAGCCAGATATAGTTGGTTCTGATACATTCCCACTCCCCACGTTCCTATATTATTATTCACACCTCCGTACCAATTACACGAATCAGGCTGAGCAGGATTGCTAATATCAATAACCATCATATCGCTTTTGCCGGTTGAAAGAAAAAGCTGACGACAGTTTTGGTTATACATAATTTCGTTGGTGTGCGATGGACTGGTGAACCAGTTATTGTTCGGACAGTTATACGGATTCCACCAGCCATAAAGCGAAATGGCACTGGTATCACTCACATCCAAAACTTCTAAACCGCAATAATCAACTGTTACATAAACCAGCGAATCGTCTAAAACCAAATTGTTGTAAGCACGGGGCAGGTTAAGCGGAACATAAGTTGCAGGATTAGCATATTGACCCGTTTGCACAGGAGCAAGTTTGTTCACACAATTAATAATTCTCAAACCTCCTGCATCGTAACACAAATACACAATATCATTTTTCACTTCCATTCCCCTTGCGTTGTAAAAATTCGGATTCGGATTGTTCACCGGCCAATTGATGTTGGGAATAAATTGCGACACAAACAGAATGTTGAATTTATTCGTCACATCCAATATTACCAAACCGCTTTTCATAGCACCCAGATAAGCGTAATTGCCTTCCACTTTCACAATTCCTGCACCACTGTTGCTGGCAGGCACCACATAATAATCGGTAACAGCAGGTGCAGTAGGTACTGTAACATCAATAATTGCCATTCCGCCTTTTTGCGGATTGGTGAAACTGTTACCAAGCGCCAGGTAAAGATAATTGCCCGATTGCGAAACATTCATTACATCAAGTGTATCAAACTGAAGCGTTGAAACTGTTGCCACAAGATTAGGTGCAGTAAGCACATTCACATCATAAATAGTTAAACCGCCCGTTTTGTTTGCCACATATATATAAGGACGGTTAAGATTATCATGAATCATGGTAACAGTCATCAGTCCGCACACCGAAGGAATATCGGCCTGCAACTGAATATTGAGCGATGAACAGTTTTGCCCGCTTGCGCGAAAAGTGATGAGAGCCGAAAATAAAATAACAAGGAGGTGTTTTTTGTTTTTCATACCTGCAAAAGTAAAATTTTTATTTTATGAAAAATGAATTGGGGAATTGGGGAAGGGAGTAGAAGAGGAGGCTTACATCATCCACGCTTCGTCATCATATTCCATCAGATAATCTTCATCAAGATTATAAACAAGCCGCTTTCCCTTTTTGTTGATGTAAACAAAAACTCTTGTTCCGTATTCATCCTTTTCGGCAGTTTTAATATCTATTTTTCCTTCTTTAATCATCCGATGAATATATATTCTTTCGCGGTCTGATTTTTTAAAAAACTTTGCTTCGCGTTCTACCCAATCAAACATATCCTCAAGCATTTTATCGTTTGGAAATAAAATAAGTGCTGTTTTAAGAGTTTTAATTGAGTTTTCATAATCGCTGATGATGGCGTAATCGGTGGCAAGGTGTAAATAATCATCTTTAAGGTGTTCCAGTTCAATTGCTTTTATTAAATAAGGGATTGCTTTCTTCTTCGCATTTTTTCTCCCTTCCTTGTCTTTTAAACTAATCTTTTTTTCGTTAAGCATTCTGCTTGCCATGTGTCTGTAATAGTTAGCCGAACCATCGTTGGGATGTAATTCCACTTTTTCGGGATACTTAGTAAGTCTGTGGCAACCGCTACAACTGTATGCATATTTTTCTAATTCTTTTTTACAATTCCAGCATTTCATCTCCTCAAAATTACCCCATTTCTTTTAACCCTCAATATCCTCTTCCTTATTATATATACCATTTACCCCCTCTTTGCGTAGCAGAGAGGGGGCAGGGAGTGAGTCGGCATAAAACTTTTCAACTTCGCTCATGAGCGAACAATATATAGCAAGTATTTTTCATTCTTTGTGTCATCAAAAAGTTCATTGAATGAATGAAAACGAAATAATAGAACAAATACTTCAGCGCATACAAAAGCAAGTGGCAGAAGAGCTGGAAAAAATACGAATAGAAATAGGATTGTCAATTCAAGAGTTTGCCATACTGCTTAAGAAAAGCAAATCGTATAACAGCGAATTACGCAACGGAAAAAACAATTGTCAGCTTTCTACACTTGCAATGCTCGATTATAAAACAGGATACGAAGTGGAAATACGTTTTAAAAAGAAAGAACAATCAATAGTGCAAACACCTCAACAGATGGTAAGCAAATTACAACACACGTTGAGCGAGCTACAACCAACGTTGAGCGCATTGCAACAAACATTGAGCACGCCTCAACAAGCGTTGAGCGAATTGGAACAAACCTTGAGCAAGTTACAACACACGTTGAGCAATTTAAAACTTTAAATCAGAAATCCTAAACCAACAATTATAAACCAACAACTAAAAACCTAATCACCATGCCAAGAGTATCACAATCACCACCCATCTTCAACAGTTACATCAACAACACCGCAAATTATTTAACAGCAGTTTCGGGCGGCACAGCCAACTATGTTCGTTTACTTGTTACAGATAGCGAGTACAACACCTGGCAAAATTTCCGAGCCGATTGGCGCGATAACCTGTATCCAAAGTATTCGGACAAAAAAGAAAGCCGCACCACAGCCATAAAAGACAAAGTGCGCAAGCTGATGAAAGATTTTACAATTTTTGTTCGTCCTATTTTAAATCGCATAAGCGGTGCACCGCTTGTAACTATTGATGATTTGGAAGTGTTCAACATAAAAGCAGGAGTATTACGCGATGATACACGCACCACACAAACCACACCTGTTGATTCAATGGTTTTATTTTCGATGATACAGATAGGAGGAGGGATAATAAAGTTTCATTGCCGACCAACCACCGATAGCAAACGCGCCAGTAAATTTAAGGGCTGCGATGTTGAGGTGCGTTACAAAATAGTTGCAAATACAGAACCCACACCCACCGAAGTGTTACAGTTGACTGAAATTGCAAATTCAACAAAAGCAATTTTTCAGCTTAACCTTGGCACCGAAAATCAGGGAAAAAAGATTTCGGCATCGGTAAGATGGATTGTAAACTCCGACCCAAATAGAAATGGTCCTTGGAGTGGAATTGCATCGGTTATAATTTCGTAACACCTCCCCCTTTTATTCCCCCTCCTTAATTAAGGAGGGGGTAGGGGGTGGTCAATTCGTAATTCGGTTATTATTCGTAATTCGTAGGATTAATAGAATTCGTAAGCAAACTTCACAATCCCAATTGTGGCATTGGGGTAATCGCGGTTCAGTTGCGTTTTTAGCAATTTGGTTTTGTCATCGTAACTGTATACAATATTATTTGTCTGTGTTTCATTTTTAAACTTTTTTTCGCTCAGCAGAATTCCATCAGCAGTGTATTCGTATTCCGATATTTTCTTTTCATCGTTGCTTGCGTTTCCGATAATTGTTTTTTTAATCATCTTGCCGGCATTTTCGTATTCATAGGTGTTACTGTAACGCACATAACCCACCACATACGAATAATTTTCTTCCACCATGGTTTTCGAAAAATTGATGATGCCTATTTTGTAAACTTTCCCTTCATCATTCAAACACAATCTCTTCAATTGACTTGGCGATTGAAATACATACTGAAAGCTTTCGTACGAAATAATTGTTTGTACTCCCAATTCAAAGTTGTGTATGCTCGTGCCTTTGTTGGTTTCTTTGCAAATAGTTTCGGTTGAGAAGAAACCATTCAAATCATATTCGTAATAACTGGTGTTGAAAATTTCGCCAACATTGGTTCGCTTCATTGTAACACGTCCTGTTTTGTCGTAAGCAAACCAGGTGAAAGTTGTATCGTAAGTATAAGCCGATTCAATTTTAGTTGTGGCTTTGCTAATTCGTTTTCCTTTTTTGTAAACAGCAGGCACAGGCACTTCAATGTTTTCTACCGTTTTCACCACCGTGAAATAAAAGCGTGTAACATTACCTGCGGTATCAAACTCGTAACACTTAACAAGTCCTTTGTCATTTATAGTTTGATTATCGGGCTTGTCAGCAATAAGAGCAGTAATTTTTTTCACCTTGCTCGTTTTTATGAAGGTGGAATTAAAAGTTATATCGGTGGTGTATATGTAGGAGGGTTTATTCTCTATTATCTGAGAGAATGAATAAGTAAAAATGAATAATGAAAAACAAAACAAGGAAATTGCTTTTCTGTATTCGTAATTCGTGATTGATACGTAATTCGTAGTAAAGCGTAGCGACATTTACTTCATCAGCTCCAGCGCTTTTTCAACACTCTCTACGGGAATCTTACACGATTTGTTTTCGCAAACGTAGATGAACGTTTTTCCCGAAACAAATTTGTTTTCCAGTAGAGGCATGTTGCTTTCGCTTTTGCTGATAGCAAATATCAGATTAGGAAGGAACAGTTTGTTGAAGTCGATTTTTATTTCATTAACAGAGTTTCCAACAATTGCCACTTCGTAAAACGGCCGAGTGAACCAAATAAGCAATTGCGCCCAGTTGCTGTACCCGCTGGTGTAATCGCCAATGTATTGCTCCACATTATGCAGCATTTGTTTGCTTTTGTTAAAATAATCGTCATCGCCAAAATAATGCGAAAGCAGAAACAACGATTTTGCAATTGAGGAATTGGAAGCGGGAATTACATTATCGCTTGTTTCCATTTTGCGGGCAATTAATGCCTTGTCTAAATCAGATGTAAAGAAAAACATGCCCGATTTTTTGTCGAAGAAATGTTTTATGCTGTAATCCATCAGCGATTTCGCTTCCTTTATATATGTTTCGTTAAACGTGCTTTGGTACAAGGCAATGAGCGTTTCAATTGTGAAGGAATAATCTTCTAAATATCCGTTGATGGTGCTCTTTCCGTTTTTGTAACTGTGATTTAATCCACCGCTTTCGTTTTTCATTTTTTTCAGAATGAATAAAATGTTCTTCTCGGCAGCTTTTAAAAATTTCGCATCATTAAATGTGTTGTATGCATCAATGTATCCTTTCGCCATTAATGCATTCCAGGAGCAAAGAGTTTTGTCATCAAGCCCCGGTTTGTTTCTTTTTTCGCGCTCAGTAAATAATATTTTTTTGCAATCGTTAATTATTTTGTGCAGTTCGTCAATTGTAATTTTGTGCGTGTCGCAAATTTCTTTCTCGCTCTTTCTTCTTATCAGTACATAGTTGTTGTGTTCCCAAAAACCGAAGTTGTTTACGCTGTAATAATTTGCGAAGAGATCGAAATTCTTTCCTAACAATTTCTCAAGCTCATCTTTTTTCCAGACGTAATACTTTCCTTCTTCACCATCAGTATCTGCGTCAAGCGCAGAATAGAATGCGCCTTCCTCATTGGTCATTTCGCGCGAAATAAATTCCAATGTTTCAAACACAACATTTTTGTACAAATCATTTTTGGTAACTCTAAACGCATTACTATATAAGGAAACAAGCTGTGCGTTATCGTACAACATTTTTTCGAAGTGCGGCACTTTCCAAACCATATCCGTACTGTAACGGGCAAACCCTCCGCCAATCTGGTCGTAAATTCCACCCATTGCCATTTTGTTTAAGGTGAGCACAACTTGTTTTAAAATTTCATCGTCATTTTTTGTAACAGCATACTGTAACAGGAAATCATAATTATTCGGCATCGGGAATTTCGGACTGTAGTTTTGCCCGCCCTCAATTGTATCAAACTTGTTTCGCCAATTGCGCACCGAATCCTCAACTGTAACAAACGAAAATTCTTCGTTGGACGAATTCATTTTAACCAACTCCATTTTGTTTACACCGGTGGTTAATTCTTCGGCATACTCGTAATATTTGTCGGGCTCGCTATTAAATCCATCCGCAATCTGAGTTAAAACATTCTTCCAGTTTTCTTTCGGGAAATAAGTGCCACCGTAAACAGGCTTACCATCGGGCAAGCAAAAACAATTTAATGGCCAACCGCCTCTGCCGGTCATCAATTGCACCGCAGCCATATACACTTGGTCAATATCGGGTCTTTCTTCGCGGTCAACTTTTATGCAGATGAAATTGTCGTTCATTATTTTGGCCACAATTGTATCTTCAAAACTTTCGTGCTCCATCACGTGACACCAGTGACAAGCTGAGTAACCAACACTCACTAATATTAATTTATTTTCTTTTTTTGCTTTCGCTAACGCATCATCGTTCCATGCCATCCAGTTAACCGGGTTGTGTGCGTGCTGGAGTAAGTAAGGAGAACTTTCGTTTGCAAGTGAATTAGTAAACTGCGGACTTTTTTTACTCATAATTTTCGGGCCTCACTTATTTGATACTGTCTTGTTTCAGTTCAGGACAAACATTAGCAAAAACAGAATCCTTTTCAATAAGCATGATGAGCTTTCCTGTAACAGTATTGCGCAAAGTATCGTTGATGGTGTGAACAATATTAAATGTTTTCCATTTATTTGATTTGGTATAAAAAATTCCTAATCGTGGATTCCAATAATTGGAAGAACATCCGCTTGAATCAACCTGTGCAGCATATTTATAAATTGCAAAAACATCGTTCCCGATTTGAAAAGGTCGTTTTCCATCGTAATGAAAGCTGGAATTATTTTCATTAATTCCTTTGCTGAAAAGTTTAGCATCAAAATTTTCGTCCGCTTTCAGAACATAAATATCCGTGTCTTTTCCTGTGGAATATTTAATGGTGTAAATATCTTCTGTAACGCTTTCGCTGTAAAAAATAGTATCAGTTTTTTTATCTAAATCATTTTCCCACTGACTTGCTACGTGAATTACTTTATATGAGGTGTCAGTAGATTGAGGTTTTTCGCCAGCAATTTTATTTTCATTATTTCCCGAACAGGAAAAAAGCAGAATTGCGCAATATGAAATAAGAAAACGGGAATTAAAAAAGTTGTTCATTTATCAGAAGTTAACCTTCTCCGTTTTGTCAACATCAAAAGTCTTTTTGTAGAAAATCTTTCCCACTTTAATAAAACCCTTTAATCCAATATTAGCGCTTTTTGCTTTTGAAAGAGCCATTAGTTTAGGTAAATCAGCAAAAGAGAGTTTTGAAAAATCAGAAGAAACTGTAAACGTGTGCGCATCATCTGATTTAGCTTTGATGCGCATTTTTTTATTGATGCCGCCTTTCCCTACCGCCATTCCGTTTACCGAAACGTCAAACTCTGCTTTGTAAATATTAAATCCCATTGAATTTGGATTTTTGATGTGAACGGTAATTTCAATTTCAATTCCACTTTTATCAAGTTTAAGGATTTTGCTTTTTTCAATCGAACTGACAGTAATCATTTGCACGTTACACGAAAAAAGCAAGACACAAGAAATAAGAATTAAGGAAAAAGAATTTAGTTTCGTTTTCATTTTAGGAAAAACTTATTTTTTCATTTCAGCATAATACTCGAAAAAATACGGAATGGTTTCAATGCCTTTCAGGTAATTGAAAATTCCAAATTTTTCATTGGGAGAATGAATATTATCGGAATCTAATCCAAATCCCATTAGAATAGAATCTAAACCAAGTTCAGATTTGAAAAGCGCAACAATAGGAATACTTCCACCTGAACGAATTGGAATAGGTGTTTTTCCGAAAGTTGTTTCCATTGCCTTGCTCGCTGCTTTATAACCGACAGAATTTGTAGGTGTAACAACAGGTTCGCCACCGTGATGAAATGTTACATTTACTTTTACAGATTTTGGAGCCAACGATTTAAAATAGTTGCTGAAAAGTTTGGCAATCTTCTGAGAATTCTGATGCGGAACTAATCGCATTGAAATTTTAGCGAAAGCTTTTGAAGGCAAAACTGTTTTTGCACCGGCACCTGTATATCCACCCCAAATTCCGTTTACATCAAGCGCAGGACGGATAGAAGTACGCTCCAAACTGCTGTATCCTTTTTCTCCAGCTACATCATTTACATCTAAATCTTTTTTGTATTTCTTCAGATTAAATGGAGCTTTTGCCATTTCGGCTCTTTCTTTTTTACTTACAATTTCAACATCATTATAAAATTTCGGAATAGTGATTTTCCCGTTTTTATCTTTCATCTTTGCAATCATCTCGCACAAAATAGTTACAGGATTGGCTACCGCACCTCCATAAACTCCTGAGTGTAAATCGCGGTTTGGTCCGGTAACTTCTACTTCTACATAGCTTAATCCGCGCAAGCCCACATTTATTGCCGGAACATCATTAGCGATAATTGAAGTATCTGAAATTAAAATGATATCTGCTTTCAGTTTTTCTTTATTCTTTGTCAGAAATGGACCAAGGTTTGCAGAACCAACTTCTTCTTCTCCTTCAATCATGAATTTAATATTACACGGCAAGGAATTGTTTTTCACCATCAGTTCAAACGCCTTCACGTGCATATACATTTGTCCTTTATCATCGCACGAGCCGCGCGCGTAAATATTTCCGTCTTTAATTACTGGTTCAAAAGGAGGCGAGTGCCATAAATCCAAAGGGTCTGGTGGCTGAACATCATAATGACCGTAAACTAAAATGGTCGAAAGTTTCGAGTCAATAATTTTTTCTCCGTAAACAATTGGGTGACCACCTGTAGGAAGAACTTCAACATTATCCGCACCTGCAGAAATAAGTTTTTCTTTTACTGCTTCGGCAGTTTGTGCAACATCGTCTTTATATTTCGGATCGGCACTAATAGAAGGAATTTTTAGAAGTTCAATCAGTTCTGAAATAAAGCGGTCTTTGTTTAATTCGATGTAGTTTTTTACGTTTTCCATATACTTTAGGTATGATATAAATGATGAAAAATAGTTTTCAGATGCTGAGATTAGGGTGCAAATTTGCAATAATAAATGAAACGGACATTTTTTATCAGAATTTGATTGGAAAACATGCAACCTTTATGGTAGTATATGCGTCTTTAAGGTAAGAAAGCAGAAAGGCTCAAGATTCCCCATCAAAGCCTAATAATGCCCGACAAAAGGTTTAAATATTACGATGAAAA
>Ga0247727_10009691_pt1 | contig 17303 bp, 13 predicted proteins | sample WisWelCaveWW1625_FD_202498 | JGI IMG/M metagenome (GOLD analysis project Ga0247727, IMG submission 202498) | Biofilm microbial communities from Wishing Well Cave, Virginia, United States - WW16-25 | ecosystem: Environmental > Aquatic > Deep subsurface > Groundwater > Cave microbial mat | place...
AATTCTAATAGCCGCGCTGGTAGTGGGTTTTGGCGCGCAAAACGCGGCAGCCCAAGCCCGGCAGATCGCCAAACTGCTCGGCCTCGCCGTCGAAGGCAATAAAACCGCCGACGCCAATCTCATTCGGCTGAACTCTGGCATGTCGGAAGGTCAAGAAATCGGCGCGGAAGACATCCAGAATGCGATCAAGCAGCTCTGGAGTCTGGATATGTTTTCCGATGTTCAGGTTCTTGTCGACCGCCAGGTGAGCAACGGCGTATTTCTGACGATTCGGGTGAGCGAGTATCCGCGTCTGGAAAAAATCGAGCTGGAGGGCAACGACAAGATCAAAAAGAAAGATATCGACAAGGAGCTGGACCTTTACAAAGGCCAGGTCATCAGCCCGCGCGATGCCACACGAGCGCAGCGTAAATTGCGAAAACTCTATGAGAGCAAGGGCTACCTGCTGGCGACCGTGGAGGCCAAGATCGTCCCGACCGACGACGAGGGCCGGGTGAACCTGTGGATTAAAATAGATGAAGGCAAGAAGGTTCAGATCGAGGGCATTACTTTTCATGGCAACGAAGCCTTCAAGAACAAAAAACTTCGAAAACAACTCAAGGATACTAAAGAAAACGGTTTTCTAAAGGGCGGCGACTTTGACGCGGAAAAATATCGCGAGGACAAAGGCCATCTGCTCGATTTTTATCGCTCCGAAGGCTTCCGGGATTTCGAGATTGTCAAAGATTCGATCTATTATGGTCAAGAGCGAAAAGATATGTTCATCGACGTCTGGGTGAACGAGGGCACTCGTTATGAGATTGGCGACATTACCTGGCAGGGCAACAAGCTGTTTTCGAACGAGGAGTTGAGCGCGCGTCTGGGCTTTAAAAAGGGTAATTTGTACAGTCAAAAAAAGTTGAGTGAGGCGATCAACGAGCGGCTGAGCGCTCTTTACTACGACAGCGGTTACATTTATGCGACGATCAATCCCAAAGAAACCCCGGTGGATTCAAACCATGTCGATCTCCAGTTTATTATTAGCGAGGGCAAGGCGGTGACGATCGATAGAATTCGCATCGCCGGCAACACTAAAACCAAGGAAAAAGTCATACGCCGCGAGTTGTTCTTTCGGCCTGGCGACACCTTCAGCCGCGAGGCGCTGGTGCGCAGCCAACGCGAAGTGTGGGTGTTGAATTATTTTTCCGACGTCAAGCCCGACGTGCAGCCCGTAGACGAAGAAAAGGTCGACATTCTCATCGAAGTCGCGGAAAAATCCACCGACACGGCAAACATGTCGGCAGGGTGGAGCGAGCGCGATAAAATTATCGGCTCCATCGGCGTCGGTATGAACAATCTCTTTGGCAACGGCCAACGACTCACCTTCGATTGGAGCTTTGGCCGTAGTTATCGTTCCTTTCAGCTATCCTTCACCGAACCCTGGCTTTTCGATACGCCGACCCTCGCCGGATTTAGCGTTTATGACACAAAACGTGACGCGCAGTTCGTCGGCTACAAGCAGCGCAGCCAGGGGGGCACGCTGCGCGTTGGCCGGCGACTGCGCTGGCCCGATAACTATTTCCGCGGCGAGTGGATTTACCGTATCGACCGCACCGACCTCTCGGATTTTTCGGAAGACATCATCCGCGTAAACCCCAACGGCATCGCCACGGAGCAATGGCCGCTGACCTCAAGCTCCATCACCCAGATTATCAGCCGCAACAGTTTGAATCGTCCGGAATTTCCAACCGAGGGCTCGCAGTTCTCGCTTTCCACCGAGTTGGCCGGCTCTATTCTGGGCGGCAACGTCGGCTATCATAAGCACATCTTTCAGGCCGACTGGTTCACGCCAATTGGGCTGGGTCTGGTATTGGCCAACAAGTTTCAGGCGGGTTACATCAAAGGCTTTGGCAAGGATGCGCGCATACCTTATTTGGAATTTTTCTTCATGGGCGGCGAGGGGTTGTCCCGCTCGATACCGTTGCGCGGTTATAACGACCCGCTATCAGGCGGCGGCAACCGGATAGGCGGCTCGACCATGCTGAAGTACGGCACTGAGATTCGCATACCCATTGCGCCGAACCCTACGGTCTTCGGCATGCTCTTCGCCGAAGCCGGAAATACCTTTCAAGATCTGGCGCATACGAGCCCGTTCGATCTGCGGCGCTCGGTCGGCGTCGGCGTCCGTATTTTCATGCCCTTGCTCGGCATCATCGGCTTTGACTACGCTTACGGCTTCGACAATATAGATACAGCGACCGGCAGACGTTTTGGTGAATGGAAGACTCACTTTGTCTTTGGCCAGGGTTTTTGAGTCCATAGCATAAAAGTGCCATTTCAATAAGACAATTCATTCTGGAATGATCCAAGGAGGTTGTGTGAAGCATTTTCGTGTGTTACATGATGCGCGCATCGGGGTGGTAGCGATGGCGGCAATAATGGTTGCGTTGCCACACCCGGCTTCGGCGCAATTGAAATTTGGCTACATCGACTCGCAAAAAATTCTCGACAGCTACAAGGAATCGCAAGATGCGCAAAAGCAGCTTGCTTCTTTGAATGAGCAGTGGCAGCAAGAGGCGAAAAACATGCAGCAAGATCTGCAAGAGAAGCAAGATCAGCTTGAAAGCCAGGCGCTGCTCTTGAGCGATGAGAAAAAAAACGAGAAAGCTCAGGAGATTCAGAATCTCTATCTGCGCTTCCAACAATTTCAACAGGAAAAATGGGGGCAGCAGGGTGAGCTCTACGTCAAGCAACAGGATTTCATGAAGCCCGTGTTCGATAAGATCAACACGACGATTCGCCGGATCGGCGCCGAAGACAAATTTGACTATATCTTCGACGTCGTGCAGGGCAACATTCTCTACGTTAGCGAAGGTCAGCCGGATCTCACCCAACGCGTGATTGACGAGTTGAACAAGGGGCTGGCGGCGGCGCCGAAAGCAACCACGACGACCAAGAAAAACTGAGCGCCATCTCGCCATCGGGATGTGAATAAATAGGTGCCGTGCCCCCGGTTTTGTCAGGCCGGGGAGGCGGCACCTTGTGTGTTTGTGGAGGTGAATTGAATAAAGCCTCGCTGACGGCGGCGCAAGTCGCGGCGCACGTTCACGGCACGCTGGAAGGCGATGGCCAGCGCCTCATTTTCGGGTTGGCCCCCGTCGATCAGGCCGGTGATGGCGATTTGGCTTTCATTGCCTACGCCAAGTATTATCCTTTATTGCAAACGTCACCGGCGGCTGCCATTCTCGTAGACGGCGATTGCCCACCTTCGTCGCGGCAGGTTTTGATCCGCGTCCAGAATCCATACCAGGCGTTCTTGAAAGCTGCTTATCTGTTTGCGCCGCCGCAACGCCCGCCGGAAGGCATCGACGCCAGCGCCATTATCCATCCGGCGGCCAAGCTGGGAAGCAGAGTGGCCATCGGCCCGCACGTGGTGATTGAAGAGGATGCCGACATTGGCAATGAGACGGTGATCGGTGCGCTCAGTTTTGTCGGGCGCGGCGCCGTCTTGGGCGAGGGATGTGAGATTTTTCCAAGAGTGTGCATTGCGCATCACGTCCGGCTGGGCAAAAAGGTGATCGTTCAAAGCGGCTCGATCATCGGCTCCGACGGTTTTGGCTACGTGCCGGTGGATGGCCGCCACGTCAAGATACCTCACACCGGCACCGTGGTGCTGGAGGACGAAGTGGACATCGGCGCCAACTGCACGATTGATCGCGGCACCTTGGGTGAAACCCGTATCGGTCGCGGCGCCAAGCTGGACAATCTGATTCACTTGGCGCATAATGTGCAGATTGGCAGCAACACGCTGATTGCCGCGCAGACCGGAATCTCGGGCAGCACGAAGATCGGCAACAACGTGAAAATCGGCGGGCAGGTCGGATTTGTCGGCCACGTCGACATCGGTGACAACGCTTCTTTCGGCGCGCAAAGCGGCATCAGCAAATCGATGCCTGCAGATCAAACATACTTTGGCACTCCGGCAAAAGAGATCATGCAAGCCAAACGCGAGGAAGCGTCGATACGCCGGCTGCCGGAGTTGTACAAAAGAGTGAAGGCTTTGGAAAAAGCGCTCGGCGGCGTTGCTGCGAATTTTTGCGCCGAGGCTGATGAATAAATGTGACTGTAGGGGCGCGATATATCGCGTCTCTACAATTCAATTTCACAGGTGGAGGAGGATTGGATCAGCAACACACAATAGGTAAATCGGTTTCGATTTCTGGGGTTGGATTGCATACCGGAAATCGCTCGACGCTGACATTCCTTCCGGCGCCGTCAAACAGCGGCATTGTTTTTCGTCGCGTCGATTTGCCGCACAAACCAGAAGTCAAAGCCGACATTGACAACGTGGTGGATATTTCGCGCGGCACGACGATTCAAAAGGGCGAGGCGCGGGTTCACACTACGGAGCACGTGCTGGCCGCCATCGTCGGCATGACGATTGATAATGTGGTGATCGAACTGGATGCCAACGAGCCGCCAGTGATTGACGGCAGCGCCATGCCGTTCGTGCAGGCGTTGAAAGAAGCGGGTTTCGTCGAACAGGATTCGCCGCGCGACTATTTGATTATCGAAAAACCCATCGCCTATTCGGATGAAAAGCGCGGCATCGACATCGTGGTGTTTCCATCGGACGAGTTTCGCATCACCTTTTTGGTCGATTACAAAAATCCCGCGCTCGGCACCCAGTACACGGCGATGTATTCTTTGCAAGACGAGTTTGAGAGAGAATTTGCCTCGGCGCGCACTTTTTGTTTTCTTTCGGAAGTGGAAACGCTGCTGCAACAAGGTCTCATCAAAGGCGGAAGCCTGGACAATGCCATCGTCATCGTCGATCGCCACATCGACAAAAGTGAGTTTGGTCGGCTCAAGGAGCTTTTTGGCTTCAAGCACGACGTTAGCCTCGGCAAAAACGGCATCTTGAACAATATGGAATTGCGCTTTAAGAATGAACCGGTGCGCCACAAAGCCCTCGACCTGCTGGGAGATTTGGCCTTGCTCGGCGTGCCGCTCAAGGCGCACATCCAGGCGGCGCGCTCCGGACACGCGGCCAACGTCGAATTGGTGCGACGCATTCGCAAAGAGTACGAGCGCATTCAAATCACCTCGAAGTATCAAAGCGTGCGCAGCGACGATTATGTTTTTGACGCACAGGCCATCGCCAAAATTCTGCCGCACCGCTATCCGTTTTTGCTCGTTGATCGTATCGTCGAGCTGGTGCCGCGCGAGCGGGTGATCGGCATCAAGAACGTGACGATCAACGAGCCGTTTTTCAATGGCCATTTTCCAGGCCATCCGATCATGCCGGGCGTGCTGATTCTCGAAGCCATGGCGCAAGTCGGCGGCATTCTGTTGCTCAACACTCAGGGTTCTACCGGCGACAAGCTGGTTTACTTTACCGGCGTTGACAAAGTAAAATGGCGCAAGCCGGTGCGCCCCGGCGATCAGCTTCGCTTCGAAGTGGAAATGGTCAAATTGCGGCAATCCATCTGCCGGATGAGCGGCAAGGCGTTCGTAGCGAATGAATTGGTGTGCGAAGCCGAGCTGTCGGCGGCCGTGGTCGATCGCACCTAAGATCGAACTCTTTACAAATTTATGGCGACGAATATTCACCCAACAGCGATTGTGGATTCAAAAGCCGAGTTGGACGACGGCGTTGAAGTCGGGCCCTTTGTCGTCATCGAATCCAACGTGAAGATTGGCAAGAATTGCAAAATCGCGCCGTATGCGTACATTGCCTGGGGTGCACGCCTCGCCGCCGAAGTGAAAGTTTACACCGGCGCGGTGTTGGCCACCGTGCCCCAGGACTTGAAATTCGAGAATGAAGAGACGACTCTGGAAGTAGGAGAGCGCACAGTTATCCGTGAATATGCCACGTTGAACCGCGGCACGCACGTTCGCTGGAAAACCAGCGTGGGCAGCGATTGCTTAATCATGGCCTATGCGCATGTGGCGCATGACTGCGTCGTCGGCAATCATTGCATCCTGGCCAATTCGGTGCATCTCGCCGGCCATGTGATCTTGGAAGATTGGGTGAGCATCGGCGGAGTGGTGGCGGTGCATCAATTCGCGCGCATCGGGCAGCATTCGTTCGTCGGCGGCGGGTATCGCGTTCCGAAAGACGTTCCGCCATATATCCGCGCGCTCGGCGAGCCGTTGACTTTCGGCGGGTTGAATTTCGTGGGCTTGAGCCGTCGCGGCTTTTCGCAGGAGACGATGCTGGCGCTCAAGCGCGCCTATAAAACCTTGTTCAAATCCAATCTCAATGTTTCGCAGGCCTTGACCAAGCTTCGCGATAGCGGCGACATCACGGCTGAAGTTCGCAAGGTCGTCGAATTCGTGGAAAAAAGCGAACGTGGAATTATTAGGTGAGATTATGGATAGCTGGATTGTTGGTTTTTACATCAATCCATTACTCCATCAATCCAATTTATCGGAAAATGAATTTTGAATGATAAAGATGCAGTGGCGTTTCATAGAAACTCCGCCATCGCCGGGTGATTGGAACATGGCCCTAGATGCGGCCTTTAGCCGTGGCGGGTTTTGCGAAACACCGACATTGCGTATTTTTAATTGGCAGCCATTTTGTATCAGTCTGGGATATCATCAGGAAGCGGAGGAAATAAACCTGGCGGCGTGCGCGGCAGCAGGCATCGACGTGGCGCGACGGCCCACGGGCGGCGGCGCGATTTTTCACGCGCAGGAAGTCACGTATAGCGTGAGCATTCCGGCGGAACATGCGTGGTATAAATTTCTGCCGTTGGAGTTGTATCGCCGCATTAGTGAAGCGCTAGCCAGGGGGCTGCAGTGTCTTGGCGCGTCGGTTACTTTTGCGCGGGGAGAATTTCCCCCTGCGGTTATTTCGGAAGGGCGCGGCTTGGGCCTGGCCTGTTTCGCCAGCTCGGCACGCAATGAAATTCTGTGCAAAGGGAAAAAATTAGTGGGCAGCGCCCAGCGGCGGTTTCGAGAAGGCGTGTTGCAGCATGGTTCTATTTTGCTTGGGCCGCAGCATCGACGGTTGATCGATTTTCTTGCAGCCGATCAGGCTTTGCGTCGTGTGGAGCAGAAGCGTTTGATGGAGTATACGACGACGCTTGAAGACGCCTGCCGCCGAAAAGTCGATGCACATGAAGTCATTACAGTTTTATTGGAAGGATTTCAAGAGACGTTCAGTATCCAATTCGAATCGGGCCACGCCCTGCCTGAAGAGCTTGAGCTGGCGGCCGTGTGGCGCGAACGGTATCGGGTTTTTATGAATTATCAGGAGGCGAGTTTATGCTAAGACGCTCGGTAAAGTTGGTTGCTCTGGTTCTGTCGCTACTGGCCATGACTTCTCATGTTTCGGCACAGACCTATAAGTTTACCGCAACAAACAACAATGACCTGGACAAGCAGGTCGAGGCGATTTTGCAACTTTTCAGCTCGCTGGCGGGCGCCGGTTTTGTCAACACGGCGGAGCTGCATAGTCTCGGCGGTGTCGATATCGGTTTGCGCAGCATTTTCGCCGTGGTGCCGGATGAATTCAAAGATGTAATTCCGCGCAACACCTCCGGCATCAATATCAAAGATCCTCTGGAAGGAACGGACACGGTGCCATTGCCGTTCCTCAATGCCAGCGTCGGGCTGCCGGCAAATTTTGAAGTGCTCGGCAGGGTTTTCTACTTTCCGCTGGGCGACGAACCGACCGACGGCTCGGTAACGTTTCTTGGCGGCGCCCTAAAGTATGGATTGCTGCGCGGCAGTCTCACGTTGCCGGATATCACCGTGTTGGTGGGGTATCAAACTTTTATCGTGCCCGACGCATACGATTTCGGAACGGTAAAAACGTTCAGCTTCAAAGGCTATGCCAGCAAAGACCTGGGATTTGCGACGCTCTATGCCGGTGGCGGCTTGGATCGCACCTCGCTGGAGCTAAAAAAAGAGCGTATCCCGTTTCCGCTGCCGCCGGACTTTAATTCAGATTACGACGGCTCGCACACGCACGGCACCGTCGGCTTGACGATCAAACCCATCCCTTTCTTGCGCGTCAATGCCGACTATAATTTCGGTGAATTTCCGAATTTTACTATTGGCGCCAATTTGAGCATCCGGTAGCCTCACTGGATTCAATTGTTTGCAGGGTAAAGTAATATGTCATGCAAAGACGCGAAGGCGCAAAGATAGCGCAAAGAAAATCTTAGAGGATGTACCTTTGCGTGCGTTTTTCTTGGTTGGCTGAAGTTTTATGAAACACGTGACGATTCTCGGCTCCACCGGCTCCATCGGGGTGAGCTGCCTCGATGTCATCAGTCGATTGCCGGAGCATTTTGCCGTTGGCTATTTAACAACGCATCAAAACGTCGAGGCTCTGTACGAGCAAGCCCGGCAATTTCGTCCGAAGGCGGTGGCTGTGGTGGAATCAAGCGATGCAGGCGAGCGGAGCGAGTGGCGGGGGCGGTTTAAAAGCCTCGGCATAGAATTTCTGACCGGCGCAGCAGGGGTTGAAGAGCTGGCCGGTCGCGACGATGTCGACGTCGTGGTGAATGCCATCGTTGGCGCCGCCGGCCTGCGGCCAACCTTGGCCGCGCTGACCGCCGGCAAAACCGTGGCCTTGGCAAACAAAGAGACTCTGGTCACGGCCGGCGAATTGGTGGCTTCCACGGCGCGGCAGCGCGGCGGCAAAATCATCCCGATCGACAGTGAGCACAGCGCTCTGTGGCAATGCCTTGAAGGCGAGTCCTTGGCGTCTATCGAAACGATCATTTTGACGGCCTCGGGCGGCCCGTTTCGCACGCGAACCATCACGGAGATGGAGAAGGTAACGGTCACCGAAGCGTTGCAGCATCCCAATTGGAGCATGGGTCGCAAGATCACCATCGATTCGGCGACGCTGATGAACAAGGGGCTCGAAGTCATCGAAGCCTGCTGGTTGTTCGAGGCGCCGCTGAGGAAAATTCGCGTGCTCATTCATCCGCAGTCCATCATTCATTCGATGGTGGAATTTGTCGACGGCTCGATCAAGGCGCAGATGGGCACGCCGGATATGCGCATCCCGATTCAATATGCGCTATCCTATCCCCAGCGGCTTGCCAACAAACTTCCGCGCCTGGATTTTTCGCGCTGGTCGACGCTGACGTTTCAGGAACCGGACTTTGATAAGTTCGCTTGTTTGCGCCTGGCTTATCAGGCCATCGAGAACGGCGGTACGGCGCCAACGGTGCTAAACGCTGCCAACGAAGTGGCTGTTCACGCTTTTCTTGACGAGCGGCTCGGCTTTTTGGACATTCCCCGCATGGTCGACAGCGCGCTGCAACGGCACCAAAATCACCGCGCCGCAGATTTGGAGGCGGTGATTTCCGCGGATCAGTGGGCGCGGGAATTCGTCCGTGACGAATTACGACGCGCTCCATATTGAATATTTTTCAGTTCAACGAAAGTTGACTTTGACAGGTTAACTACCAAAACCAACTAACCGCTAAGACGCGAAATGTACGAGGGTATCTTTAGAAAGACACCCCCAACTGATTTCCTTGACGATCTTCGGTCTTCGCGATTCAGAAAATTGTAAGGAATTCTGATGACTACTGCTCTGGCGTTCATCTTCGTGCTCGGGCTTTTGATATTCGTTCACGAGCTGGGCCATTTTCTCATCGCCAAACTGGTCGGCATTCGTGTCGAGCGCTTTTCGCTGGGTTACCCGCCGCGCATGATTGGCAAAAAAATCGGCGACACGGACTATTGCATTTCGTGGGTGCCGCTTGGCGGATACGTAAAGATGGCCGGAATGATTGATGAGAGTCTCGATCAAAAGATCGAAGGGCAACCGTGGGAATTTCAATCGAAGCCGATCTGGCAGCGGGCTCTGGTTATTTTTGCCGGGCCGTTCATGAACGTGGTGCTCACCGCGATCCTGATTGCCGGCGTCACTTATTACGCCGGCATTCCGGAAGCGCCGCTATCCTCGCCGCCCTCCGTGGTCGGTGACGTGCTGCCGCAGATGCCGGCAGATTCATTGGGTTTGAAAAAGGGCGACGAGATTCTCAGTGTGAACGGAACGCCGACGCCGACTTGGGAAACCATGACCAGAGAAATTCATCGCTTCCCCGAACAGCGTATCGTCATCGAGTGGGAACGCAACGGCATCACCATGCAGGGCGAGGTCACGCCGCGGCGCGATCCGTCCGATGGCAAGGGACGCATCGGCATCGCCCAGTATCTTCCCCGGCGCGCGGCGGGGCTGGGCGAGTCACTGGTAAATGGGGTAGAATCGACGATCGTCATGACCAAAGTCTTCTGCATCTCGATCGGGAGGCTACTTACCGGTCAGGACTCCATCAAATCAAGTCTGGCGGGACCCGTGGCCATCGCCAAAATGGCCGGCGACAGCGCGCGCAGCGGTTTCGACAACTTGTTGTATTTTACGGCAATCATCAGCTTGAATTTGGCCGTTATCAATTTGTTGCCGATTCCGGTGCTGGACGGCGGCCATCTGCTCTTCTTGTTTTTCGAACTGATTCTGCGCCGTCCGGTGTCGGTGCGCGTTCGTTTGATCGTTCAGCAAGTGGGCATGGCGCTGCTGTTCGCTCTGATGGTGTTCATCATCTTTAACGATATTCGCCGGGTGTTCTGAGAATCGAATAAAGATCGACCCGCTGGAATTTCTGCTCTGTAAAACAAACAAGCCCTCACAGCGAGGGCTTGTTTGTTTTAAAAGCTACCGCTTACATCATCTTTTGGGCCATTAAAGATTCAACAAAACAGCAAATTGCCATCTCTCCAAGTCGCTGAACTTCGAGCCCATGCCGACATCGATTCGTACCCGTTGTCCCGGTTGAAAACTCAGACCGAAGCGAAAATTCGTCGAGCCGTTGCTGGTCCGAATCGGCACCGAGCGATAGCGATCGATCCGTTCGGGCGAATTATCGACGATGATGCTGTCCGGGCGGATGGTTGTCTTGGAATCGGTGCGGAACCAGATGTCGATGACTTCGTCGGTTTCAATCTTCACGTGCTCCTTGATCGCGCCAAAGTGCGCCGTCCACCCGCGACCAAGATAAAGCGACATGGCGACCGGCAACGCTAAGCGGGTGGTGGTGTTGGTTTTATCGAGCCGCAACGTCTTGTCTTCGATGCCGATGATGCTCTCCACGGCGCTCCAGGGCGTCGGGGTTTCTTGATTGTACGAACGCCGCACTTGCGCCTCTTCATGCACGAGCAGTTTACTTTCCGAAGTCTCGGCAAAAAGCCCAACGGTGATCTGGCTGTGCCGATAGATCGGCACCACGAGGCCGAGCGCCGCGCTTTTCTGCGTGATGTTCTCATCGCCGGCGCCGCTGCGCGACTCGTCAAACCGCGAGCTGGACCGAGAATCATAATAACCGCTGTTTTGCTGCCAGCGATAGCGATGGGCACTGGTATCAAGGACCGTGTTGCGATTGGTCAAGTCGATGGCGGATTTCTGATATTCAACGCGAAATCTGAAAGCGATGTCATTTTGAACCGGCAACTGGCCGTGCACGCCGGCATAATTTGTCGAGCCTTCATGCCGCCAGCGGCTCGCGCTTTGATGAGAGTAACGCGAGCGCGCAAAATACGGCCCCTGGGGATTAGTGCCGTAAGCGTAAAAACTGGTGTCCACCTCGGCAGCAGACTGCTGATGATCACCATCAATCCGGCCGGCGAAAAATCCGATCTGCCGGGTTTCTGAAAATGTAAAAACAGCCCCGGCGCTCAGCTCGTTCTGTCGCAGTGCCGCGCCGGTGTTGCGCGAAGTGAGATAGCCCGACCGATAACTGTTGCTGTGCGGGTCATCATAGTTGTTCAGCCGCACGTAATCTCCGGAGACATCGGTTTGCGCGCGACTAACTTTTGTGCCGACGGACAAAAAATCAGCCAGCTTTAATGAAAGATAGCCGTCAAAGAGATGGGCGGTCTCGGTCTTATCATCCAGGCCGTCTTGTTTGATATTCGGATCGATCTCTGGAAAATCTCGGCTCGCCGTTTCGAGCCGGCCAAAAGCATCGTAAGCGCCATAGTACCAAAAAGGCACGTATTCATAAAACGTTCCTTGATGATGAATCAGCTCGTAAGAGAGCGCAAACTTGAAACCGGGCAAATACTTGGCGGCGATGTCGCCAACATAAATCGCCGAGACCAATGGTTCTAACTTGCGCTTGGCCGGCGCGGCAAAATACGGCGACACGAAACGCGCGTTATCGTAATAATAAGTTGGGTAGATGTCATATTCGAACTCTGGGCGACTATCTGATTTGCCCTTCAGATCGATATAGAGGCGGGTCCCGGCCAGCGACGATAATAGGGCCGGCTGAAACGACATATCGCTGAGCGGGTCGGGCAAAATGCCCAACAGGCCGGCGTCGAGATTTTTCAGATTCAGCCCCAGTATCCGATGCGGGCGCAGGAAATATTCTCGCGCATCGAAGCTCTTTTCTATGACGAAATCGCTTCCGTAGTAATAATATTGTGCGTGAAGGGAAAGGGGAATGAATACGAAGACGGCAAGGATGATAAATCGTTTCATGGTTGACCCTCCGATTAAGATGTATTACCAAAGAAGGCAAGCTCTATACCAAGCTTTACAAAACGGAAGGGTAGATGAGATAAGCGTAGAATGAATGATTTCTATGAAGTTCTGCTACGGGTTATGGTTTTCGATAGCAGCAGACGGGGCGTGGATGCGTGGGAGTGTAATGAATTTTTGGATAATGATTCAAAAATTTGAAGTAGGCACGAATGTATAAGACGGCGCTCCGCCCGTGAATTGAAGTCTTGCATTTCTCAAAGATGAATGCTATTTTGCTCGCAATCAAAAGAGCCAATTATTCATGAGAAGATCATGTCAAAAATAAGAGTCCGCGCCGGTGGTCAGGTGAAAATCCCGGCCAAGATTGCCGTCAAGTATAAGCTGCATGAAGGAGATGTTCTCCATGTTCGCGACGCTGGCGGTGGAATAATGTTTATCCCCGAAAAGGTTAAGCGAGACAAGAAACTGCGGAAAGAGCTTAACGAAAAGCTCTGGGATCAAATGGAGCAGGAAGCGGAAGATGCCATCGCCCGTGGAGAGGTGTCTGGTCCGTTTGACAACGTCGAAGATCTGATCGCCCATCTTCGCAAAAAACCTTTAAATAACTAACCGGCCGCTCTTGAAGCCGATTCATCCGCCAAGCGATGAACCGACTGAGCGGCCGACCGGTAATTCCCCCCCTTCAAAAAGCTAAAAGCACGGATCGGTTGAATTGTACACGAAATTCCCGCCGACCCCAAGTTGTTTTCCCCGTAGTCTTTGATTTTCAAATAAGTTTCTCTTGCTGTTAGCTGCCAGCCATGCCGAAGTTTCATTTCAGCAGAATAAGTCGGCGGATCTGAGAAAACGCCTCCGCTTGCAAGCGGTAGAAATAAACGCCAGTGGGCAGTTTTTTGGCGTCGAAGACAACTTTGTGCACGCCTGCCGGCAGCTCTTCATCCACAAGCGTTGCCATTTCTCTTCCCAGCATATCAAAGATTTTGAGCGTGACTGGCGAACTCTTGGGCAAGGCAAACTCAATCGTCGTGGTGGGGTTGAAAGGGTTCGGGTAATTTTGGTTTAGCTTGTAGGTTGAGGGAATGCCTTCGTTTCTATCTTCCTCAACTGTAGTAACTGGACCGCTCACCATATGAGAGGCCAGAAATCCACTCTCGATGCGGGTGTCGCCCTGCTGCATCCGACCGACAAAAACCTGCCCGACTGCTGACGCCAAAGTATTGATCGCCGAAGCGGGGATCGCGAAGCCCATGTTGAATGAAGACCATATGATGGGAGTGGTTTCGTTGGTTTGAGCGAATGCCTCGCTTTGATAAATGGAGCAAGTCAGCATCAATGGCATAACGAAAAGCTTTTTTGTGTTCATGATCGAACTCCTTAAAAAAGACTGATGAAAGTCATCTGCCGATCGTGGCCGTTCCACCATTTGCCAATAATAGCACTTGGTTGACGCCGTTAGAGCTTCTGGATAAGAACCAGCTTGAATTTTAATTCGCGCGCCGTTCCAGGCGAAATTGATGGCTTCGGTGACGGTGTTAAAAGGCTGATCCGGCGTGCCCAGTTCTTCACCGTTATAAGCTGCGTTGACGTGAATCGTGCCGCCGATTTCCAGCCATCGTTGAACAAGCGGATAAGTGACGCTGAATTTTCCATACAGGGAGTTGTACTCATTGCGATTCTCACAAAAGGGGGGCTTGAGGGGTTGTAACGCTTGCCGAGTTCACAATTTTTTGCTGTTCGCAATCAACTTCATCAACTCAGGGTAGATTTTGAATTTTTGTTCTTGAATGATGATATTCTCCGGCAAAACGCGCAAGCGATAGCCGCCGTTCAGATCATTTTCGAATATGCGCGGTGTTGCAACGCCCAGTTTTTGGCAAATACGAGAGAGGTCAGAAGGGTAGAATTTATCCTTGATCTTGATCCAGCCGTCATGAGAAGCTTGTCGCATCCGCTCAGTAGAAAAGGTGAGGAGGATTTCGTGCAACACCGGAGGCATTTCAATCTTTTTCTTGTTGAACATTTCCGGAACGCTCAAGATCACGATCCAGCTATAATTGGCGTCATCCTTTCCGATAAATTCGAGCCGCAAATCATCGTTTGATGCCGGCTTGGCTTTACTGGACAGCCCATCAAATCCCAAAGCCAAAAACAGGGTAATGACAGAAGTCTTTGCCGCCAAAAGCAGAATCCATATCCATTCTTCTTTCATCTCAAGCAAAAAGGCGTTAGGCTCTATGCTTTCCCAATAGCGGGTGATTAGTGTAAACAGAATAACAAGAATTGAGAATTTTGAGGTCAAAGCATACCCATGATTTTTAAAGGTCAGATATGCGCTCACGCCCAATATCGAAAAGGTCGTAAGCGAAAGAATAAAATCCGGCCACGCCGACTGCACGAGAAATATCAATAGAGAGATAAAAATGGCTGCGCTAAGGACGGCGAAATGCCACTTCCAGTCGCCTTGGGCAATCTTGAATTCAATCGGGCCGTATTCAAAATAGGCCATTGCCAAAAGCAAAAAAGAATTGCTCATGGTTGAAGCCATGACTGCTGGCAAACATCGGTCAAACGGCCAGTCCGGCGGACAAACTCTCAAGACAAGCCCGATACCGATCAAGGCCCAAATCAGAACCGCCATGCTTAAATAGAACAATCCCGGATCACGTTGTGAGCGGTTGGAGGAGGCGCTGCACTGCCAGAGCGTGAAGAGTAACATGGCGCCAAAAAGGCAAATCATAGCCTGAGAGGCTGAATACCAAGTTGGCGGATGGGGCAAGCTGTTCATACTTACCAGCCCTTTCCCAAATAACCGATAGCCAGTTTGGCAATCAATCGATGATCCAAAGCAGAGAAATTGATGCTTTCGGCTTAAAGATAAAATTCTTAATCAATATGGAATCATTATTCGGGAAATCAAAAAACATGATTGCTTTTTGTAGTTGTTTTGTAGTGCTCATGATGACTTAAATTTCATCGCGGCCAATCCATTTGGGCAATACGCTCGGATGATAGGTAGCAAGCTGATCGAGCAGATCCTCGGGTTGTCTTGAAGTCAAGAGCAGGTGGCGATGTTCTGGCCGGATGAAACCTTCGTTGGTGGCGTGATCGATCAGCGCCAGCAGCGGATCAAAGTAACCTTCCACGTTTAATACGCCGAGCGGCTTTTGATGCAATCCCAACTGCGCCCAGGTCAAGACTTCAAAAAACTCCTCAAAGGTGCCAAGCCCTCCGGGTAGCGCGATGAAACCTTCCGACAATTCTGCCATCATTGCCTTGCGCTCGTGCATGGTTGCCACGACGTACAGCTTGGTCAAGCCTTGATGCGCGACTTCTTTGAGCGCCAGAGACTTTGGGATAACGCCGGTAACCTCGCCACTATTTTCGAGCACGGCATCGGCAAGGATACCCATCAATCCAACTTGTCCGCCGCCGTAAACCAAACCAAAACCGCGGCGGACGAGCGTGGCGCCGAGGGTGCGCGCGCTTTCGGCGTAGGATTCTTTTATACCCTTGCCCGATCCGCAAAAAACGCAGAGACGATGCGAGTTTGCAGAATTCACAAGCTCTCCATTTCATTGCTGCTGTCGATTTTATCGCTGAATATCGCCGAAATTTTTTCACTGATACTCGCCGTAAAGTCAATAATCAATTTTGCCAACTTCTTTTGCAACGAGAATCGGTGATATGAACACCAGTGAGCTTCAGTGATAAGTTATTGGGGCCTATATAAAAACCGGTTGAACCAATTCAACGCCTGCCGGTCAAAATGTACATTGTGCGCCGGTCGCGTTGGCACATGCGGCGCGCCCGGATAACGCAGAAAAACCGTTTCCACCCCCAGCCTTTTTAATGAAAGATACCAGCGCTCGCTGTTGGTAATGCGGCAGCGATAATCTTCCTCGCCGTGCGCCAGCAGCGTCGGGGTTTTCACGTTGGCCACGTAAGTGAGCGGCGACCATTGGCGATAGCGCTCAGGCTGCTCCCACGGCGGGCCGAAGAATTCGTAATCAGCATCGACGTGCGCATCGGTCTCGCCGTAGTCCGCGATGTAATCAACAACTGACGCACCGGACACAGCGGCTTTGAAGCGATTGGTATGCGAGGTAATCCACGCGGTCATAATGCCGCCGTAGCTCCAGCCCATGACGCCGAGACGGGTGCTGTCGATCTGGGAGAAGGTATTGATCACATAATTTGTAGCCGCCATCAAATCATGATAATCGTTATTGCCCCACTCGCCGCGAATGGCGTCGCTGAACGCCGCGCCGTACGTGGTTGAGCCGCGCGGATTGGAAAAGAACAAAGCGTAACCGGCCATCGCATACATGTGAAAGTCGAGAAAGAAATCGCTGCCATAAAACCACTGCGGCCCGCCGTGAATGCGCAAGATGCCGGGGAGGTTGCCACTGGCTGTGACGGATGGCGGAAAGAACGCCCAACCTTCCACGGTGAGGCCCGGCGCGCTCTCGAAGCGAAATTTTTCAATGCGCGCCAGTTGCACGGAAGCCAGCCAATCGTCATTAAAATGGGTGACGGGTTTTGGCGTGCCGCGTTGCAAATCGATCTCGTGAAGCTCGGTTGGACGCGATAAATCTGCGCTAACCACAATGGCGCGATTGCCCTCGGCGTCGAAGCCGTGGAGCATACGGCCGGCTTCGCTCAGAAAACGCAGCTTTCCATCGCTGACGGTGATTTCAGCGAGGCGCACACTCGCCTGATCTTCGATAAGCACGTAAATCTTCGTGCCATCGGCGCTCCACAGCGGCGCTTGCGGCACTTCAAAACTAACGCTGCGATCCAA
>Ga0247727_10009692_pt1 | contig 17302 bp, 12 predicted proteins | sample WisWelCaveWW1625_FD_202498 | JGI IMG/M metagenome (GOLD analysis project Ga0247727, IMG submission 202498) | Biofilm microbial communities from Wishing Well Cave, Virginia, United States - WW16-25 | ecosystem: Environmental > Aquatic > Deep subsurface > Groundwater > Cave microbial mat | place...
AAACAATGCTCTTCTGGGGTATTCCTCAAGCAGGCATAGAAAAATTCGGAGCGATGCGCTCGCTCTTCGATTCTTTAGCCAAATCGGTCCCCGCTACAAAAATGAGCGACAATGCCGATCTGCGTATCGAGAATCTTGTTTTTAAAATTATTCATACTCCAGGTCATACGCAGGGTTCGGTTTGTTTTGTCTTAGACGATAAAATTTTTACGGGCGATCATCTCTTGCCGCACTATACTCCTAACGTCGGGGCGACGGATATCACGGTCGGCCAGATGCTCAAGAAATTTCTGAATTCGCTCGAAAAAATTCGACGCTACGCAAATTCCGAAGCGTATCCGGGTCACCATCACTCGATGAAAAATTTTGGCCCACGTCTGGATACGATTTTGGAACACCACAAGAAGCGAGAAGCGAATATTCTCGAAATTCTCTCACCAACGCAACAACAAACTATCTTTGAGATTGCTGTGCGGCTCTTCGGTACGATGCGCGAGCATCATCTCTTGTTGGGCTGCGGTGAAGTGCATGCGCACCTTGAATTGCTCGAAGAAGAGTCCAGAGTAATAAGATCATCAGAAAATCGATTTGCGAAAAGTGCGTAAAAAATTCTGCTACTGGTTTATGATCACAAAAATAAGATCAACAACACTTGGAGAATGCCGATCAACGCTCCCAACACGGCACCGAACCACGTAATGGCCCGCAATTGCCGGCCTGTCACGCGCAGCACTAAGAGTTCAATTTCGTCAACCGACAGTTTATCGACTTCTTTCTTGATCAGATTTTCCAGATCAAGGCTCTGCACAATTTGAGGTAATGTCGCGCTCGCCGTTTCCAGCACGCGGTCCGTTATCGCTAGGCATGTTTTTTCAAAGAGATCGGGAGAGACCATACGATCCAGTTTCCCTAAAGGCTGACGGAGCCATTTTTCTATTTCATGCCAGAGCCATTGCTTTAAGTTACGAATTGTTTTTTTATCGCGTAGTACGCTCAACAGTGAAGATGCAACCCACTCGCTTACGGCTCTAGAGTCCGGCAAAGTCGGAAAAATTTCGCTCAAAGATTGTGTGCTACTCTGCTGGATTTGTTCTTGAATGAAAAAGTGTACTTGTTTTTGGAAACCAGGGTCATGGCTCAAGGCGATCGCGCTGTCAACGATGCGATCTTTTAATGGAACGAGTTTGTCTGGGGTAAGATTGAACTTTGATAATCGTTGAGCCAGCAATTTTTCTATGCTGTCTCGCAGTATGGTTCTGGCTCGCTCTTGGATGAAAGGCTGACGAACCCAATCGCGCAGCCGGGGAGCGGCTTGATCCAAGCTCTTATCGATGCGCTCTTTCAACTCTTCGGCGCTCATGAAATAACCCTCAATAAATCCGAGTTTGATCTGATCCCAGAGCGAGTCTTGCCGAAAGGTTTTCGTCAAGGCCTGATCGACCGTTTCGTATATCTCAATACGGATTCGTTTTTTGATGGATTCGTCGTCCAAAAGAGTGATCGATTGATCGAGCCAGGCCGGCAGCTGCTCCTCCAAATGAGCCCAGAGAGTCACTTTGAGCTCTGAAGGCAGGAGATCGCTTAGCGTCGGGTCTTCTTTTAATAGAATCTCAAAACGCTCCTCAACGACGCGATTCAAGCGAGTATGAAACGAAGGCTCTCTTATCAACTGCAAAAGATAGGCACTCGCCGTATTGGAAATACGGTCAAGCAGCGTCGGCGTCAGCCAGTCCGAGAGAGGTTGCTTAGCGAGCGCATCCAAATAAGTCTCTATCTGTGCTTGAATCCATTTTTCAAACTCAGGATGAGACAGTAATTCGTTGAGCTTGGCTTCGACGAAGAGTTCGCTTTTTTTAAGAGTATTTTCCCAGTCCGTTTGAAACGTGGGGGGAATCAAGTTATTTATAGACGGCAGGTCGCGTTTAAGCCAGCGCTTCCCATAATCGGAGATCGCTCGATTGACCCTCTCGCGGATCTCAGGGCTTTTCAAGCGCTCGGCAACGGCCTCATCGGTGAGCAAGTGCTCACGCACGGCTCGCCCCAAGTTGAGCGCGAGTTCGTCACGCCGCTGGGGAAACAAGCCCGGCGTAAATGGCACGCGCACGCCCCCAATACGCCACTCTTTTTTGGGGCGAAAGAGCATCTTGATTGCCACCCAGTTGGTGATGTAGCCCACAAATGCGCTGATCGCGATCAATAAGAGAGCTTGAGGCCAATCCATAGTGGTTCAGCATAATCAATTCATCACGGCTTGCCAACTTAGTTCAGTGACGAGAGAGCCCGTGTAACCAACGCTACATACTCACCAGACGGAACTCTACTATAATCACTCCGGAAAAAGATCGAAAGACAGAAACGTCTCTCTCCTCGAAGTGGCGTTTCTAAGCAGATGAGGTGTAACGTAATGGCAGGTAAAGCGAACATAAGGAGGTTTTTTGGTATGACCACCCTTGGCCGTACCCAACCCTTTTCTCATTTTGGCCGCATTTTGTTGTCCGCGGCACTCGTATTGTTTTTAGTTGTCGGTAGCATCAGCAGTATCTCAGCGCAAACGACCCCCGTTCCCACCTTCGGCATTAAAGTCACACCCGAAAGTGCCAACAACGGTGCTGAATTCACCGTTGAGGTTACGGGCCAGAATTTATCGCTTTCTTCCACGCAGACGGGTTTACGCGGGATGCAAGCGACGATCAAGTGGGTTCCGGCGACCGGGATCATCGAGCCGGTCTATGCAGCGGGCAGCGGGAATCAAGCCATCACTTGTACGGTTACGGCTCCGCTCGCGCTCCAAGGCGGCAGCAGTTGCGCGGTCAGCTCCAACCAGGCCGGTTTTTTGATAACCAATACGACGGCCACTGCATTTACGGACGGCAGTATTATCAAATTTAAGTTCAAAGTGGCCTCCACTGCCAGGAGTGGAGACAAAGTTACATTCACGTTAGACAAGGGAACGATCCAGCTGCAAATCGGCAACCAACAAGTCGCGGCGGATCGTTTTGCCGTCAATCCCACTACTGATACATTAACCGTAGGTCAATCGACACCCAACTGTACGTTCAGCTTGGAGTCTTTTAATGCAAACAATCTCAACCCTCGCGCTGGGGATTCGGTCACAGTCAACGTCAATATGAATCGCAACGCCGAATGTACGGCCTTCCCGGCGATGACGGTTACTTTTTCTGATAACAATCAAGTTGAAACGATTACAGGCACGCTGACGCGTTCGATTACGCACACGTTTGCAAATCAGGGCAGTTTTACGGCTACTTTAAGACTCACTGCCGATAATTCTGTTCTCAGCACTCTCACTTTCAATGTGCAGCGTCCGCCCTGTAAGCCGACCGGAGTTGACTTTACGTTTACGCCCGCCAAGCCTGTTGTAAATAAGAAGATTACCTTCAGAGCGGTTGGGACGGTGTGTTCCAGTAACAGCACCGTCACCTTCAGCTGGACTTTCTCTGGCTCAAGCACGGGTACTAATACCGGCGCCACAGTCGAACGGACATTCACTTCTGGTGGTACGATCAATGCGACCTTGACGGCCCGCGACAGCGGCGAGAGCGGGCAAGAGACGCGTACCAAACAAGTCACGGTGGCTGATCGACCGAGCTGCGAAACGCTGCGCTGTGCGTTACGCCAATCTTCGACCTTGCGTCGCCAATTGATCACTTTTGCACGCGATGAAGTCTTCCCCTTTGAGTCTGCTTGGGAGAAGACGAATCAAGCGATCAATGCTCCGAATAAGAGTTTAATCGATAAATTAGTCGAGCTTGCCAATACGATGTCTCAAGATGGAAAAGACCAGCTCGACGAGATCGTCGGTGATGCCAGCGGCAACGTCGAAGCCATCCGAGACGGCGTCGATGCGGCAACCGAGTCGGGTGATGTCTCGTCCAGCCGCGCTCGCAATATCACAGATCAAATCGATCGAATTATGACTTATCTGGATGAGACGTTGCCAGATATCATGGACTCGATTGCCGATACTCTTTCCGAATTACAGAATGCCTATGAAGAAGCGGCCGACTTGCTCAGTGACCGCGATGCCAGTGTGGGCGAGGCCGTCGATGCGCTCTATCGCGCGCGCTCCTTCTTGGCCAAAGTCCGTTCCGATGTCAACGGGGTGCTGACTATCGTACTGAACGGCATGAGCAAATTGGCTCGCTCCGTCTCGACAGCAGAGCGTCTGGCGCGTCGTCGCTCGGGCGGGGGCGGCAATTTGCCTTCGCTCATGGCCCTGGGCACGGTCACGCTGATGCGCGCCGATGATCGCTCGCTCGTCTTCCAAGCTCAGGGGGCAAACAGCCTTCAGATTGAGCTCTACACAATGAGCGGTCAACTCGCCCTGGCTGCCCAGGCATACGGCAGCGAACTTCTCTTGTCCAATATGCAAGCGCTGGCCAATGGTGTCTATCTCGCCCATGTCACGGCGAAGGGTGTTGACAGCGCCACGAGCACACGCTTGTTCAAACTCGTACTGATACGTTAGGCCCGGTTCTATACGAGGAGATGCGCCGGGTCACGTTGTACGCAAAGCCTTATTGTCCGCTTTGCCACAAAGCTGAAGAGACGATTCTGGAACTCCAGAGTCGTCTCGGCTTTTTTTTTGAGAAGATCGACATCTCTCAGTCTGAAAAATTGTTTGAACAGTATCAATATGATATCCCGATTATTCTAATCGATGGGTTAGAGCGCTTTAGGCATCGCGTCACAAAAGAAGAGTTGGAAAGCGCACTCCGAACTTAACGCTTTAAAGTGTTGTGTTTCACCAAATTCAGCAAGAGCTGATTCAGAGGCGCAGCGATATGTAAGCGCTGTGCTTCTCGGACTATCGCCCCGTTGATGAAATCAATTTCAGTGGGTTTGCTCTGCCGAAAATCTTGCAACATCGAGTTAATATTGTGCGCTGTCCGTTTGCATACGTCTTCGACTTGTACACTAAGTGTTTCATGTGAGAAAGAAAAGCCCATTGCATTTGCGACAGCAATAGATTCTCTTGTCACAGCATTAAGCAATTGATGCAAGTCTGGATTTTCAATCAGTGCTCCGTTGGCTACAGCGAAGAGGGCCGCCAAGGGATTGATGGCCGAGTTTACGATGAGCTTCTTCCAGACCAAATCTCGAATCGAATCTGCAAGATGCGTCTCCAGCCCGGCTTGATTGAAAATTTCGATAATTTTTTCAAGCTCACGCTTCGGGTGAAATTCACCCTGCCACGGGCCAATATGAGTCAGGCCTCGGCCTGCTTGACAGACATGTCCTGGTTGGAGCAGCGTTGCCCCTTGCGTAGTCGTTCCGCGCAAAAAAATTTGTGGTGAAACGAATTTCAAAATATCTTCTTCGAAGCCGTAGCCATTTTGTAAGCTCAGCACGCAACTAGACTTATTTAAACACGTGCTCACTTCGTTCACTGCATTTTTAGTACTGTAGGCTTTCACCAAGATAATTGCGAGATCATAGCTACTCAGTTCGCTTGCAATGGTTGTCGCATCAAGCTTGATTTGAGTTTTCTCATTTGGTGTTTCCAAGAGTAAGCCGGCTTGACGAATTTTGAGAATATGTGCGTGATTGGAAGAATTGTAGAGAGTGACTGCCTGTCCGGAGCGGGCCAAAAGCCCACCGACGAGGCTGCCCAGTGCGCCCGCGCCGATGACGACGATTTTCATAAATTTGAATTTCTATTCTATTTTAGATTTTGGAGAAGCTCGTCTTTCATCTTAAAGCCATGTTCTTCAGAGGGGAATAGCCCCGATTTTACTTCGCCATGGTAGGCTCTTACGGCTTGCTCGATGATCTCGCTCAGATTGGCATACCGCTTGGCGTGCTTGAACTCTCGCGAGGCAAGCCCCAATATGTCCGTAATCACCAAAACTTGCCCATCACAGTGTACGCCCGATCCTATCCCGATGGTCGGTATGGTTAACCGATCGCTAATGATTTGCGCTAACTGAGAGGGCATCTTTTCTAAGACGATCGAAAATGCCCCGGCTTCTTCCAAGATTTTCGCATCGTTAAGCACCTTGCGTGCTGTATCTTCATCACTGACATTGAGTCGGCGCGCGCCGAACTGGGCTTCGCGTTGCGGAGTAAACCCAATATGGCCCATCACGGCAATGCCGAGCTTGACCATTTTATGAAGAGTGTCTGCGATTTCTTCGCCGCCTTCGAGCTTGACGGCTTCGACGCCCCCCTCTTTCATGAAGCGCCCGGCATTTTCAATGGCTTTTTCGGTTGAAACTTGAAACGAAAGGAAGGGCATATCTCCGACGAGAAACGCCTGATGCAGCCCTCGTCGCACGGCTTTGGTATGGTGAATCATCTCGTCCATGGTGACCGGAACGGTGTTGGAGTAGCCGAGCATATTGTCGCCGACCGAGTCTCCAACAAGGACCGTATCGATGCCAGCACGATCGACGAGCAGGGCCATGGGGTAATCATAGGCGGTGACCATCGAAATTTTTTCCCCGTCGTCGGTCATTTTTTGCAATTGAGAAATGGTCATCTTGCCCGTCATAGCGATTCCTTTCGGATGATCTTAGCACGGCTGTTTACAGAGAGCAACTCGTTCACTAGAAAAAAATTGGCCCGCTTGCACGCAGGATGAGTTCGTTAGAATTTGGTGGTGCTGCGTACGAGCGGGCCAAGCGTTTGATTTCCCAGAATGCTGAATTTGTTTAGGTGATCTCGAAGTAGCGATCGTGCTCCCATTGGGTCACGGAGAGGCGATAGCTGTCCCATTCTTTCTTCTTGGCGTAGACATAAACGGGATAAGTATGGGGCCCCAGCGCTTCTTGAATTACACTGTCATTCTTGAGTTCGAGAATCGCCTCGCCGAGCGACTCCGGCAGCGTATCGATGCCCTTCTTCTCCAACATGGCTTCATCGAACTCATAGACATCTTCTTCGGTCGGCAGCGACGGTTGCATTTTTTTCTTGATCCCATCCAAACCCGCTTTGAGCATCACTGCAAAAGCCAAGTATGGATTGCAACTCGGATCGGGACAGCGCAATTCCACGCGGGTGGATTCTTCTCTGCCGGGGCTGTACATCGGGATTCTAATGAGGGCCGAGCGATTTCGTTGCGCCCAGCAAATATAGGCAGGCGCCTCATAGCCCGGCACGAGGCGCTTATAGCTATTGACCGTCGGCGCTGTGACGCATGAGACTGCTTTGATGTGCGCGAGCTGCCCGGCGATAAAGCTCTTCGCGGCTTTGCTCAATTTATAGGTATCGCTCTTTTCAAAAAAACCATTCTTTTTGGCTTTGATACCGAACAAACTTTGATGGACGTGCATGCCCGAGCCATTGATGCCAAAAACGGGTTTGGGCATGAACGTCGCATAAATGCCGTACTGGTGAGCGATCGATTTGACCGCCAATTTGAAGCTGATCGCGCGATCGGCCTGGGTTAGTGCATCGCCGTATTTGAAGTCGATCTCATGCTGACCATGTGCTACTTCGTGATGACTCATCTCGACTTCCAAGCCCATCTCTTCGACTGCCAGTACGATATCTTGACGGACATCGTCGGCCATGTCACGCGGGGAGTGGTCAAAATAACCTGCCACGTCGTGCGTCACCGGTGAAATCTCGCCCGGTTCTTTTGGCTTGAATAAGAAGAATTCGAGTTCAGGGCCGACGTTGTAGAGATAGCCCATCTCCTCGGCTTCTTTCATGACTTTTTTCAAAATATAACGGGGATCGCCCTCGAAGGGCTTGCCGGTGGGCGAGTAGACATCGCAAATCAGGCGTGCGACTCTGGCTTCGGGCGGGCTCCACGGAATGACTGCATAGGTTTGTGGGTCGGGCCGTAAGAACATATCAGACTCGGCGATGCGCGCAAACCCCTGAATTGAACTGCCATCAAACCATGTCCCTTTTTCTAAGCTGTCAGCCAATTTATGCACCGGAATAGTGACGGATTTTATCGCGCCATGAATATCGGTAAATTGCAGATGCACAAATTTGATATTATCTTCTTTGGCTCTTTTCAACGTCTCTTTGCTCACTTTGCCCCTTTCTTTTTCTTTAAAATGATGATTTTGAGATTTTTCGTCTTGATTTTTGAAAGCGATTATGTTGGTCAAAATCAAAACTAGCGTTTACTATAGCATTCATCTGGCCGATTGTCAAGTATTTTCCTTATTTATGGACAATTTTGACATAATAGATCAAATTTATGGTTAACAATAATTTGTTATTGATAATTTATGGACATTCGTTTAATATGTGAAATCAATTTTCTTATTCAAGGGAGAACTTGAATTTGGACAAAACAATCGATTTGAAGATTTTGCATCAATTGCAAAAAGATGGGCGTGCCAGTTGTCGCCAGATTGCAGCACAGCTCGACGTTGCGACTACGACCATCAGCAATCGAATCGCAAATTTAGAAAAGAAGAAGATCATCACCGGGTACAAAGCTTCCATCAATTATCAACAACTGGGGTATGAGATAACGACGATTTCTCTCATAAAAGCCAAGGGCAACAAAATCCCCGAAATCACCGAGCAGCTCAAGAAAGACGAGCATCTAACTCATGTTTATGAGATCACGGGAGACTTTGATATTTTGGCCATTGGAAGGTTCAAAGATCAAGAAAGTATGAATCGGGAGATCAAAAAATTGCTCGCCCACCCGGCGATCGAACGCACGAATACTTCAATTGCCTTGGCCCTTGTCAAAGAGGACGCCCCCCTCAAAATTACAGGATGACTGTCCCAAGTATTGACATCCGACACCATTGCCGACTATAATCAATTATTTGCAGGCAAAGACCACACGTGGATGAGGTGAGAGAGATGGTCGAGCTGCGCGAGTTCAAAATCTTTAGTGATCTGGGACCTAAAGAGTTGGCCGAATTAGAGGCGCTAATTCGAAAAATCAAGTACGGTCGCGGCGAAATTATTTTCCAAGAAGGCGCTCCCGCTTTCGGTTTTTATCTGATTTTTGAGGGACGAGTTAAACTCGTGAAGCGCACTCTGGGCGGTAAAAAACAGATTCTTAAATTGGTCGGCCCCGGGGAGATCATTGGCGAGACGACGCTCTTTGACAAGGGCGTTCACGTTGCATACGCCAAGACGATCGACAAAACGATGGTCGGTTTTATTGAGCGAGGCGACTTTTTCGGTTTCTTGAGCAAGAACGTCGCTGTCTCTTTCCGTCTCTTCGAAAAACTCTCAGAAGAGCTGAAAGCCTTTCAATGTAAACTCGCGGAGCGTTCTTATAACGGAAGCAAAGAACGCTTGGCGCGCATTATTCTAAAATTGGGAGAGAGCGGTATTGAGCTCTCTCGCACGGAGCTCGCCGAGATGGCCGGGGTTTCATCTAAGACAGCTATTCGAACGCTGGGAGAGCTTGAGGAGCGCGGTGTGATCGCCGTCGATGATCGTCGCGTGACGGTCTTAGACCCCAAATCACTCGAGCAGATGGCCGAGCCCTTCCCATTTACGCTGAGCGAAAATCTGATTATCTAAGAAGAGTCAATTTCCTATGCGCTCTTCTTGGTGTCGATATGATCTCATCTCGTAAAGGCCGGGGCGATAGATTTTTCTTACGCTCTCACATTTATTTAGACGAAGGGACAAACGACACCATCGGGGCAGACACGTGTCCTTTAGATAGGGAACCGCACCAGGTACACTCCCCGTTAGATGGAAACCGGGGGTTCCCAAAAAGGCTGATGAATGCGTAATTCCCTGAAATTAACGCTTATTAAGTTGATCGGGGTCGGAGCGGCTTATGCCTTGGTGGCGTGGGTCGTTTCGGTTTTGCAAAACCCCGTCAGCCCGCTGAGCAATAATTCCATCTATCTCACGGTCTTCTTACTCAGCCTGCCAGTGGTTGTGACAGCGGTCGCGTTCAATGGAGCGGTGGCTATTTTGGGTGTGGTGGCCAGCCTCTTGCTCTCGATCTTTTACTTTCCGGGCGACTCGCTCTGGGTCAATTCACAACATATCGTCTTTGCGACGCTCATTTACGGCGGCTTGGCCAGCTCGATTATTCTCTTCAAATACTGGAGAAACCCGGCGGCGCGCCGCTATAGTGATCAGTCCGCTAACAATTCGCGCAGCCATCACTTGATGAAGCGGTCGCTCAACTTTGTTCAGATTATCGACAAAGAGGGCAATATCATTCAGACCAATGATCGGGCCATCGAAATACTGGGCCAACCCAATCGCATCTGGGAGTTTTTTCACCCCGATGACCAGAGCCGTATCCGAGACGAGTTGGCTGAAGCTTTTGTGCGCGGCGAGACGGGTCCGTTAAAACTGCGCGTGATTTCTACCAAGCACCAGACCATTCCGGTGGAGCTGAAAATCGTGCGGCTCGAAGCGGCCAAGCGTGAGCAACGCTTGGCGCTGGAGATGCGCGATGTCACGGCCATCTCGGAGCTTGAAAATAAAGTCCGTGAGGCGCAAGCTCGGTATCGTTATTTGATCGAAGACGCGATTGACACCCTGGACACGGGCGTGCTTTTGTTGGACCGTGACAAGAAAGTGATCTGGGCCAATAAGACGCTGGAAAATTTCTTCAGCCTCGATCGCGATGAGATGATCGGCAATGAAGTGAAGCGCGCCATAGTTTCTGCCAAGCCGATGTTTTGTACGCCCGAAAATTTTGAAAAAGCGGTGCACGGCAGCCAAGAGCCCTTCATCTTTAATATCAAGTGCGGCGCCAACGGCACTAGCACGGAACGCATCTTAGAGTATCGCTCGCTGCCCGTTTCTACCGATCGTTATCGAGGGGGCCGCATCGATCATTATTTTGACATTACCGAGAAGAAGCGCTTGGAGCTGCGCTTGCAAGAGAAAACAATTCGCCTGGAAGACAGCAATAAAAAACTCGAAGAATTTACGCATGTCGTTTCACACGACTTGAAAGAACCCTTGCGCACGATCGAAGCATTCAGTCAGTTCATTCTGGAAGACTACAAAGAGAAGATCGACACAGAAGGAAAAGAGTATCTGAATCGCATTACCAAAGCGAGCGCGCGCATGAAGAATCTGATCGATGATTTGCTCAAGCTCTCGCGTATCGGCACCAAACAAGAGCCGCTCGAAAAAGTGGATATGCAGGACATTTTGGAAGAAGTGCGTGAAGTGATGAGTTCGCGCTTGCAGAGCGAGCACGTGACGCTTGAGCTGAAGAGCGCCTATCCCGTTGTGTTAGCAAGCCGCACTCGCTTGATTGAGCTCTTCAGCAATTTAATTAGTAACGCCATTAAGTACAACGACAAGATCGAAAAGCGAATCGAAGTTGGGTATTTAGACAACGCTGAGTTTCATGAATTTTACGTCAAAGACAATGGCATGGGCATTGAGTCCCAATATTTAGAGAGAATATTTGAGCTTTTCGAAAGACTGAACCCGCGCGATGACTATGAGAGCACGGGCGCAGGATTGGCGATTTGCAAACGCATTGTAGAAGAATTCGGGGGCGAAATCTGGGCCGAGTCTACACTGGGCGAGGGCAGCAAGTTTATTTTTACGTTGCCCAAGAAGCCAGCCCCCCGTCAGGCCTCCCACGAGAGTGGTGCACTTCCAAATGAAACGACGCACGCTCCCTCTCTCAATGGAAGTCACTATAACAATAACAATGGTCAAGATAAGAATAGCAGCAATCAAAATGCTCTTGTGCCCCAAGCAGTCGGTACGGTCTCGAACGAAGATGATTGAGGTGATCCTCTGTGCGCAATCGTAAACTCAAGATACTACTGGTAGAAGACAACCCCGATGACGTCAAGATCGCGGAGCGCTCGCTGAAGAAGGGAAATTTTCAGAGCGACTTGTTCGCCGTTCACGACGGTCAAGAGGCGTTGGATTTCTTGCGACGCAAGGGCAAGTACGCCGATGCGATCAAGCCCGATTTGATTTTTTTGGACTTGAACTTGCCCAAAGTGACCGGTCACGAAGTCTTGGCCGAGATCAAGAAAGACGACAAGCTCCGACGCATCCCGGTGATCGTCTTAACGGTCTCCAAACGAGACGAAGACATGGTCAAAGCCTACAACAGCGGCGCGAGCGGCTACATCAACAAGCCGCCGAGCACGGGAGAATTCATTAAAGTGATCAATACCGTGCTCGACTATTGGGAAATTTCCGAGCTACCGCCGGAATAGTTTTCAAGTTCAGTCAAGTAAAGAAGAGAAGAGTAGGGAAGAAATTCCCACTCTCTCTTCTTTACTTCCCGTATTAAAAATCTCTTTTTCCCAAGAAATTTTTTTGGACACTCGTTGGACATAGATCACCCTTTCTCCCGACAAAAGCGGCTTTCCGCATTCCCCCAGAGTCCTTTAGTAAAGCCAACGCCCCCAGTAAACTTCTCGTCGATGATCGCTCATAAAAGGGTAGATGCAAACCAAGTCCGTGGCATGGTGCCAGCCGCGCAGGGTTTACAGCTCTGCAAGACAGGGTTTTATCGTATCGTTCCTGCCAACCTCCTTCGATACGAGTTTTCCCTCTGTCGCTTAATGGCCGGGGTTCGAGTCCCTATGGTTTTGGCTGCAACGAAGCCCTTTTGAAGCAGCAGCGTTAAAGCTGACTGCTGGTGGTTGCTAACCTCATTCCCGGGCCGGTGAGCCCCTCTCGCCGGCCCTACCTGCCTCTGTCATAAATAGCATTAACGTTGCTAATATAGTTATTTCATAGAATAGTCCTGAAATCGCTAAATCTGCTTTAAGTTATGAAACAAATGACTGAGAGGGCTTACCGTGACTCTAACGATTCGCCGAACCCACCGCCGCCGGGTGTTTGAATTTTGACTATAGCGTTGCGTGGCAAGCTGTGTGAACTTTTCGATTTGATGGTTTTTGCAGAATCTTGGTAGATGATCGTATCTTCTCCGCAGGCGCCCGATTGGCCCCCATGTAGTCCATAAGGCGCCATCTTGCGGCGATCGGATAGCAACGAAAATTGCATTGGCTCAAGAGCACGAATCTCGCGAACCAGCCCCTCGCCGCCGCGATGTTTGCCAAATCCCCCGCTCTGTTCACGAAGCTCATAGCGTTCGACTCGTACGGGATAGCTCGTTTCTAAGACTTCAATCGGGGTGTTGAGCGTGTTGGTCATGTGCGAATGAATCGCACTGATGCCATCGCGAGTGGGTCGTGCACCAAAGCCGCCGGCCAGGGTTTCATAAAACGTAAAAGCTTCATTTGTACGAGAATTGTGCCCGCCAAACGTGATACTGTTCATCGTCCCCTGACAGGCAGCGATCGCTTGATTGGGTACAGCACGAGCCAGCGCGCGCATCAGCACATCGACGATGCGCTGCGACGTTTCCAGATTGCCCCCGACCACGGCTGCGGGGAAGGCGGCATTGACGATTGTTTCGGGTGGAGCTGTGATTTTAATGGGACGATAGCAGCCGGCATTGGGTGGAATCTCCGGGTCGGTGAGGCAGCGAATGGTGTAATACGTTGCCGACGTCGTGACGGCCAAGACGGCATTCAAGGGACCTTTTACTTGCGGTGCGCTGCCAGTGAAATCGCATATGATTATATTTGAGCCGATCACGACGGTCACGCAAATCGGGACAGGTTGGTCGTTAACTCCGTCATCATCCAAATAATCTTGAGCGTGATAAGTCCCAGGCTTGAGCTGTGCGATAGCGGCGCGCATGCGTCGTTCGGCATAATCCAAAATTTCAGTAGCGAAGGCGTGAAACGTTTGAAGGCCAAAACGCTGCGCAATCTCAATCAGTCGTCGGCGTCCGACTTCATTGGCCGCAAACTGGGCTCTTAAATCTCCTTCGCGCTCCTGGGGCGTTCGTACATTGGCCAGAATGATATTCCACAGGTCTTGGTCGAGTACGCCGGCGCGCCAGAGTTTAACCGGCGGAATGCGCAGTCCTTCTTGGAATATGTCCGTTGCATCGCCGGCGACGCTGCCCGGCCTCATACCTCCCACATCTGCGTGGTGAGCACGATTCGCTGAAAAGCCAATCAACTGGCTCTTACAGAAGATCGGCGTCACAAACGTAATGTCGGGCAAATGGGCTCCTCCCGCAAAGGGGTCATTGAGCACTATGACGTCACCCGGCTCAAACTCGCTAAATTCGTGCAAAGCGGCAGCGACCGAAAAAGGCATCGCTCCCAAATGCACCGGGATATTTTCGGCCTGGGCCAACATTTGGCCCTGGGCGTCGAAGATCGCGCAGGAGCAATCTCGGCGCTCCTTGATATTCGGACTGTAGGAAGTGCGAATGAGTACGGCGTTCATCTCTTCGGCTGCGCCAATGACTGAGTGCTTTATCACTTCGAGCGTAATCGGGTCAAGCATAATTTATTGTGCTAATAGAAAGCAATCCCTCAGTGTGATCTATAGACAATGATAAATGTTTTGTGCACTGAGTAGCTCAGGCTCCGAGTGCGTATAAACTCCCGTTGTTGTTGCCAATTAAGATTTCCAGGAAACCATCGCCATTGATATCGGCGAGCGTGGGTGAAGCAAAAACAACCCAACCGCCACGCGGCACATGGGTCCATTTCTTGGCTCCCGTCTTGCCATCAAGCGCATACAAATTGTTATCGTGAGAGCCGATCAAGACTTCGTTTTTGCCATCTCCGTCAATATCTCCGATCGCCGCCGACGATTCGACAAAGTCGTTTGTCGGTGTGCTCCACTTTAGTTGACCGGTCGCGCCGTTGATGGCCCAAATTTTCTTATCGTTGACGCCAATGACGACTTCAAGTTTTTTGTCTCCGTCAATGTCGCCGATAGCCGGAGACGAGGGAATCCGTGACTCGGCGCTCACGGGAATAAACCATTTTTGTTTGCCCGCAGAATCAATCGCATAGACTCCCACTCGGCCAGACCCAATCACGGTCTCGATGCGCCCATCGCCATCGATATCTCCTAAACCCGGCGAGCCATCGATAGCGCCCTTGGTATTGAACTTCCACTTGAGTTGGCCGCCGGCTCCGCTGAGTGCATAAACGTTGTTGTCCAATGACCCTGTCACGACTTCGAGCCGGCCGTCATTGTCAATATCGGCTAGAGCGGGACTGGAGTGCGACGAAAAATCGCCCCTGAATCGCCATTTGACTGTGCCCGATGCGCCATCTAAGGCATAAATCTGGTCGGCACCGACGACGATTTCTAGCTTTCCATCTTTATCAATGTCGGCGATGAGCGGCGACGACCAGACTTTGTCAAAGGCTTGAAAACTCCATTTCACTTTGCCATTATGACCATTCAAGACATAGAGCGTGTTATCATTCGATCCTACGATGACTTCAGCGCGCCGATCTCCATCCAGGTCGGCGATCGCAGGAGAAGAAAAGACCCAGTCTCCTGTCTCAAAACTCCATTTGAGCTCACCGGTCTGGCCATTCACAGCGTAGAGTGATTTATCATAGGAACCGAAGACGACTTCTACTTTCCCGTCGCTATCGATGTCGGCTACGGCGGGAGACGACTCTACCAAACCCCGCGTATTGAAGCTCCAGAGTTCTCGGGGGCGGGCGATTTTTCCTGTCTTGCTCACGGTTCCGGTATGGGCGGTGTCTCGGCGAAACATCGTCCAATCGGTGGCCGAGCCAGTCGCTTGAGCGGCGGATTCACTATGAGAGATACTGAGAAAGTATCCGGCACTGGTTGCTATGAGACTGAATTTCAAGAATGAACGTCTGGAAAACATCATCGGGCTCCCTCGCTTTCGATTATTATATTGCTGTAAGCGTCTACAGCAGCGCGTTGATTCGGAAATATCACAACTGTGGATTCACGCCCTTCAATCACGGCTGGGCCTTGAAATTTGACGCCGGGTTGCAATGCGTCACGAGCCCAAATTTGAGATTCTACCCATCCTAGTCCACGGAAGAAGACTTTGCGAGTGCGCGCATTGTTTGCTTGGCTCGGCGCGGAATGAGAAGTAGCAGAAGCAAAAGTAAGACTTGGCTTCGATCGTTGTCCTATGGCTTTGAGACGAAAATTTACGAGTTCTACGGGCCGTTCGGGCATGGCGTATCCATAGAGTTGCTGATGTGTGTGATGAAATTGATTGACGGCACTCTGCATAATTTGAGCGCTCACCTCGCCCGACTCGAGTTCGATGGGTAGCTCGTGTGATTGCCCGCGATAGCGTAAATCAATAGCTCTTCTATATTTGACTGTGACAAGAGCATCTTCTTGTTGCAGTCGTGTATCAGCCTCGCGTTGCATCTTCTCAAATAGTTTTTTTGCTTTTTCATAATCGATCTCCATCACAGGTTGAATAAAAGTTTGAACAAAATCATGCACGCTGTCCGCGACGAGCAAACCCAGCGCCGAGAGGACGCCTGCCACGGGCGGCGCAATGACCTTGGGTATGCCCAGTTGTTCTGCCAGCGCGCCCCCATGCATCGGGCCTGCGCCGCCAAAAGCGAGCAAGACAAACGTGCGGGGGTCGTGCCCGCGTTCGACGGTGATCAAGCGAATCGCGCGCTCCATTTGCGCATCGGCCACTTCCAAAATACCCGATGCGGCTCTTTCGAGACTCAAGCCCAAAGGCTTGGCGATAACATTGAATATAGCCTCTTCGGCGCGTTCGCGATTCAATCGCCAGCTGCCCAGCAAATTTTTCTCACTCAATCGGCCCAATACCAGCTGAGCGTCGGTGACGGTGGGGAGCGCACCGTGGCCGTAACAAGCCGGTCCGGGGTCGGCGCCCGCACTCGGCGGGCCAACGCGGAGCGCTTTCCCGGCATCAATCCAAGCGAGACTGCCCCCGCCCGCCCCGATGGAATGAATATCGACCATCGGCATGCGCACAGGACGCCCTTCAATGACTCCCTCGGTTTTCATCGCAATCTGATTTTGTTTGATGAGCGAAACGTCGGTGCTCGTTCCGCCCATATCAAAAGTAACCAAATCTTGAAAGCCAGCTTGATTGCCGATAAAACGTGCGCCTTCGACGCCGCCGGTGGGGCCTGAGAAGAGCATCTGCACCGCTTGCCGGGCCGCCCGGGTTGCCGAAACAATGCCTGCGTTGGAGAGCATCACTTGCAGTTTTGTCTGAATGCCATAGTCGCCTATTTGAGTATCGAGCTCTTGCAAATATCGACCGACCACGGGGCGAAGCGCGGCGCTCATCACCGTCGTCGCCGTGCGCTCGTACTCTCGATATTCGGGCAACACTTCTGACGAGAGAGTGATCGGTATATTTAACTTTTGTGAGAGAAAAGCTTGCGTCGCTTGCTCATGGGCAGGGTTGAGATAAGAGAATAGATAAGAGATCGCAACCGATTCTATTTCTTCTTTTTTTAGAATATCGACTACTTTTTCTAAGGGAGCCAATTCCAGATTTTTAAGAATTTCC
>Ga0247727_10009693_pt1 | contig 17301 bp, 19 predicted proteins | sample WisWelCaveWW1625_FD_202498 | JGI IMG/M metagenome (GOLD analysis project Ga0247727, IMG submission 202498) | Biofilm microbial communities from Wishing Well Cave, Virginia, United States - WW16-25 | ecosystem: Environmental > Aquatic > Deep subsurface > Groundwater > Cave microbial mat | place...
GCGCACAACGTCATGGACGAAAGCCAAAGACTCTTTGATTACGAATTATCTCGTTACAAAGAAGGCATGTTGTTTTTCTACTTTGGGAGCATCGATCAGAATCATCATATCTTGTGGCGATCAACTGATCCGTTACATCCGGGCTATAGGCCGGAAGAAGCGCGGTTCAGTGATACGATTTACCAAATCTATGAAGTCATGGATAGGACAGTCGGCAAAGTTCTCAACAAGATTGATTCCGAGACAACGCTCATCGTCATGAGCGATCACGGATTCGCGCCGTACTATCGATCATTCAATTTGAATACTTGGTTGAAGAACAACGGCTATGTGAAATTTCGCGGCAATCCGAAGCCGGAAGAGCTGAAGTATTTCAATCGTGTAGACTGGAGTCGCACGACGGCGTACAACGTTGGGTTGAATGGCTTGTATATCAATTTGCGTGGCCGCGAAAGCGCAGGTATCGTGGCCCCCGGCAAAAAGCGAGACGAGCTGCTTAAGGAATTGACCGAGAAACTATTGGCGGTGCGCGATCCAAAAAATGGCAAGCCGATCATTCAAAAAGTATATCGAGCCGAAGATATTTATTCCGGCGCTTACGTCAAGGACGCGCCGGATTTGTTGATCGGCTATAGCAGCGGTTACCGGGCGTCGTGGGAAACCACCCTCGGCACATTTCCCGAAGAGCTGTTCGTCGATAACCTCGATCCGTGGAGCGGCGATCATTGCATGGCCATGGAAATTGTGCCGGGTGTGATTTTGTCCAATCGCAAGATCAACAAAGCTGATCCGTATCTTTATGATTTGGCGCCCACCATCCTTGCCGAATTTGGCATTGTCAAGGAAGAGCAGATGGTCGGCGCAACGATATTCTAAGGAAGGAGTCATTCATGACTACGATCAAGGTCAAAATTGACGACGAGCTGCATCAGCGCGCCCAGAAGTTTTCAGAAATGGCGGGCTATTCATCCTTTGACGAGTTCATCGCCCATCTCATAGAAAAAGAAGTTTCCGCTTTAGACGAAGCCGCCTCGGAGGACGAAGTGAGGGAAAGGTTGAAAGGCCTCGGCTATCTTTCGTGAGCATAGTGAAAATAAATTTTTCTGAAGAACATGGAAACGCTGAATAACATTTTGAATTTCGTATTTGACGGTTTGTTGAGCCTGTTTGCAGGATTGAGCCCCGCCTTCGGGCTGTTGGCGATTTCGATCATTACCGGCATCCTCATGCTCCTGGTGTTTCGTTACACCTCCGATCAAAAAGGCATCAAGCGCGCCAAGAATCTGGTCAAGGCGCATTTCTTGGCCATCCGGTTGTACAAGGACGACATTTCGCAGATGCTTTCAACTATGAAGAACATCATCGTTAGCAATCTGTTCTACATGAGCAAGTCGCTGAAGCCGATGATGTTCATGCTCGTGCCGGTGGCCTTGGTGTTGATTCAGCTCGATAGCCGCTACGAGCATCGACCGTTCATGATCGGCGAATCAACGATTGTGAGCGTGCATTTGACTCCGAACATGGCGCCGAGTACCTTGTCGTCACTCTCGGAGGTGACGCTGCACGCTCCAGAAGGCATCAAAATTGAAACACCGGCTTTGCGGATTCCCGAAAAATCAGAAGTCGCTTGGCGCATTCGGATGGAGAAAGAGGGGATTTACGATTTGATCATTCAAAGCGGCGGCCAGAAATTTAACAAGCGCTTGAACGTCTCCAACGAGTTGACCGCGCTGGCGCCAAATAAGGAAAGAGCCAGTTTTACCGCAGCCCTCTTCAATCCGGCAGAAATATCTTTGCCGTCAGATTCACCCTTCGAATCGATCGTCATTACGTATCCGAAGCGCACGCTGAACATGTTCGGTGTGAGTTTTCATTGGTTGGTTGGATTTTTTGTATTAAGTCTTGTCGCTGGTTTTTCGCTGAAAGGCGTTTTCGGGGTCGAAATCTGATTTTTTCTCTATAGCATTCGTTGCTCCCGGCTTCATAGCCGGAATCAGTTGGAAAATCAACATCATTGCCTCTGACATCCGTCTCGCAAGAGCGAGACACTGCACTGCAACCGTGAGACGAGGAAATGAGCTATAAGCTATATTCATTCAAGACCGGCGCCGAGCACGATCTGGATCAATGGAAAGATCGCTCGATGGCGGGGGAGTTAGAGAGTTTCAGAAAGCGCACGCTGGTCGGCATTTTTGACCAGTTCATCAACGGCCACCCGATGCGCATTCTTGAGGGCGGCTGCGGGTTCGGCGCGTGGTGCCTCTATTTTCGCGAGCGCGGACACGACATCGTCGGCATCGAATATGACCAACGTATCGTCGATCGCGCTTTGCAATATAACCAGACGGTGCCCGTCGTTTTGGGCGATATCACCGATTTGACGTATCCGGACAATTCGTTCGATGCTTACATTTCGCTGGGGGTTATCGAACATTTCGAGCATGGCCCAGAAAAAGCTTTAGCCGAAGCGCATCGCATTCTCAAGCCGGGCGGGCTGGCTTTCGTGACCACGCCGTATTTGACGGTGTTTCGCCGGCTGGTGGCGCACCCGATGCGCAGCGCCTATTTTTTGTGGCGGACGCTGCGCGGCAAGCCAAAATATTATTGGGAATATCGATTCACCAAGAAGGAGTTGCGCAATTATCTCGAGAAAGCCGGCTTCGAAGTGATTTACACAGATATCGATGATTATGTTTCTAAGGAAAAAAATCGTCACATTGGCTTGTGGGCCGATTTTTTCTTTCTGCGAAAGAAGGACGGAGAGATCTGGGAATTGAATCGCGCGGGCAAGGCGATGCTGGATCTCGGCAAATTATTTTCACCGTGGTGGTTCTGCTCCGGCATGCACATGGTGGCGCGGGCGGTGAAAAATGGAAAGATGTAACCAGTCATCAGTAAGCAGTTTACGGGAATCGAGGGCAATTGGTAGTGGAAACTTCCACCGTTCAGTCGCATACCTGGCAAGCGAAAAGCGCAAAGAATCATACGCTGCAAGATAATTCTCGGCGCACGGACGCGAACCGAACCTCAGCGCGAAAAATAAAAGTCCTGCAATTGATCGAGGGACTGAATCTCGGCGGCGCGGAAACCAAGCTCATGGAATTGGTGGCGCACATGGATCGAGATCGCTTCGAGACCGTGGTGTGCAGCCTGGGAATGGGCGATCGCATCCGCGAAGAGTTTGAAAAGGTGAACGTCGAGTTCATCACCATGCCGCGCCAGCGCCGCATCGACCCGGCGCTGATTTTCAAAGTAGCGAAGCTCATTCGCCAAAAGCAGATCGACATCGTGATGACGACGTTGTTCTATGCGGACGTGCTTGGCGCGCTGGCCGGGAAATTTTCCAGGCCCAAGGCGGTATTTTCGTGGGAAACCATCTCCGCGCCTGAGTGGCTGTTGCCGCACCGGCTCCTGGCGTATCGCTTCGCCATACGTTTTTGTACGCGGGTGATTTCGGTATCGCATGCGACGGCGAAATGGCTCGTGGAGAAACGTGGCGTGCCGGCGAAGAAGGTCGTGGTGATTCCGTATGGGGTCAATCTCGACTTGTATAAGGCCGGAGAAAATCCGGAGTTGAGAAAGAAACTCGGCATTGAGCCGGACGCCCGTGTGGTGGGGGTGGTGGCGCGCCTCCATCCACAAAAAGGACATCGTTATCTAATCGAGGGGGCGCCGGGTATCGTCGCACGCCATCCAAAAACCAAGTTTGTGATCGTCGGCGACGGGGAGCTGCGCGAAGAGTTAAAAAACCTGGCGCGCCAGCGAGGAGTCGCCGAGCATTTTATGTTTTTGGGATTTCGCAAAGATGTAAAGGACTTGTTGCGAACGTTCGATGTGTTTTGCCTGCCGTCGTTGTACGAGGGCCTTCCCAACGTTGTCTTGGAGGCCATGGCCACGGCCAAGCCGGTGGTAGCCACCGCCGTCGATGGCACGCCGGAGCTGATCGTGAATGATGAAACCGGCTATCTTGTGCCGCCCGCTGATCCGCAGGCTTTGGTCGAGAAGATTTCGCTTCTTCTGGAAAACCCCGAACGGGCCCGCGCCATGGGCAGAAACGGCGCGCAGCGCGTCGAGGCTGAATTTTCTCTTGAGAAACAAGTACGAGGTTTTCAAGAGCTTTATCAGGAATTTGCATTGCTTCACACAAGCTAACTTTCAATTTGTCTGAAGGTGAAAAAAAGCATCGCCCTTTCAAGTGGCGAACATTCGGAATTCGATTCTCAAAAGCGAAGAACGGAAGAAGGAGAAACAACGGTTGCATGGACATCCATGAAAAAGGACCGCTCGCGACTTCACAAAAATGGTTACACGAAGCGAGCACCGCTGTGGCTTTTGGTTTGATGTGTGGATTGGTTGTAGGCATGGTTCGTTGGGCGACGGATCATGTCGCGCGAGCTTATGTTTCGGCAAAATTGAGCGACGTTCTTCTATCTTATTTGCAATTTTTCATCAATCAAAGCACGCTGCTCATTGTTGCCGTTTTTCTTGTTGCCAGTATGTGTTTTCATTTTCTCCACAAACTATTTCCACGTTTGGCGGAAACTACCTTTACTTTTTTGCGTGGAATCGCGATCGTCACGGCGTTGCTTTTTCTGGCGGTTCACGAGGTGCACGCGCAAACGTGGTTTCCCGACGCCTTGTCGCGACGGGCTTTCATTTATGCGTTGTTGCTTGGCGGCAGTGGCCTGGCGGCGTTCGCTTATCTGTGGTTTCGCCATCGCCGGAGTCAACACCAACCGGGGAAATTGATCAAGCTACCGGCGATTGGCGCCTTGGCCGTGCTTGGGGCGATAAATGTCGCGGCGTTCATCGTCAAGCAGCAGGCGCCGCAGGAAAAGCCTAACGTTATCGTCATCCTGCTCGATGCGGTGCGCTTCGATCATTTGGGTTGTTATGGCTACCCTCGGCCTACCAGCCCGACTATCGATGCCTTTGCGAAAGAAAGCCTGGTGTTCACTCAAGCTATCTCGCAAAGCAGTTATACGAAACCGGTGATTGCTTCACTCTTTACCTCGCTCTATCCATCGCAACACAGCGTCTTTCGTAACACCCGCCACGATTCGCAGGGCAATTTTATTTCCGACGTGCTCGACGATTCGTTTTTGACCATGGCAGAGTACTTGCGCGCGGCCGACTTTAACACGGTCGGATTTCTGGAGCAAGCTCAACTACGTCATTATATGGGATTCGCCCAGGGATTTTGCTTTTACAAACCAGACATGGGCCCGGCGCCGGAGATCAATCGCGGCTTCTCTCATTGGTTGCCGATTAATAAGCATCGCCAGTTTTTTGCCTATCTCCACTATCTCGACGCTCATGCGCCGTACGTGCCGCCGGCAAAATATCGCGACATGTTCGGGTCGTTTGATCATGCGGCGGCATTTCCGGAGCGAGTAAAAGATTGGCAAAAATTCAAAGCCGACGTCACGGACGGTAATTTGACGCTGACCCCTTCGGATGCCGAACATCTGAAGGCGCTTTATGATGCCGAGATTCGCGCCCTCGATGATGACTTGGCGGCGCTCTTTGCGAAACTGAAGGAAGAAGAGGTTTACGAAAATAGTTTGATCATTCTCACCGCCGACCACGGCGACGAGTTTCTTGATCATGGCAGCGTCGATCACGCGCACACGCTTTACGACGAGTTGCTGCGCGTGCCGCTGATCATCCGCTTTCCCAAAGGTGCATCGCGCGGGACGATTCATGCTCAGGTGCAGACCATCGACATCTTGCCAACCATTCTCGATGTTCTCAAGCTCCCGGCTGATCCGCATTGGATGGGCCGGAGCCTGTTGGTTTATCAAAACGGCGCCAACGGCCACGAGCCGGCGCCGGCGTTTAGCGAGCGGGCGGATCTCATCTCGCTGCGCACCGGCACGCACAAATACATTTACAACACCGAGCTGAAAACCGGCGAGTTGTACGATCTCCAAAACGATCCAGGCGAAAAAAACGATGTCAGCGTTACGGATCCGCAGACCGCGAACCGGATGCAAGACGAAATTCTGCAATGGCTCGAAACCATGAGAAAAGCCACGCCCAAAGAAAGCGGCGTCACCATCGATCAACATAGTGTCAAGGAACTAAGAAGTTTGGGATATATTCGCTGAGGTGATGAGATTCGTCGCTGCTAAACGGCGAGGCGCAATCAAATGTTTGCCTGTTATCGTTCAATTGTTTATTTTAACGACGTTGTCATTCAGGAGCAGCCCTTGCGGATTTCAACGCGCTCTTTCCAAATAAATAAGATTCTCTCTGAATGGCATGGCCAGAACCTGAGCAATTCATTTTGTATGAATTTTACATATCGAGGAAATATAGAGAGGAGTTAACGAGTCATGCCACTCAGTGTTCCGCACGGCGGAAAGTTGATTGACAAATTTCTCCGCGACGGCGCGCAAAAAGATGCGGCGAGCGAAGCCAAGCAGCTCAAGAAAATTCCGCTGTCGGAGGTCGCGATTTCCGATCTTGAATTGATTGCCACCGGCGTGCTCAGCCCGCTCACCGGTTTCACGCGCCAAGAAGATTACGAGAGCGTGTTGAAAGATATGCGCCTCAAGAATGGATTGATCTGGTCGATTCCTGTGACTTTGCCGGTAACCAAAGAGATGGCTGCCGACTTCCGCATTGGCGAGAAGCTGGCTCTGGCCGAGCCTTCGGGAAAGATTCTCGGCGTCATGAAGCTCGAAGAAAGATACCCGGCGCAGAAAGAACGCGAAGCCAAGGAAGTCTACAAGACGACCGACGAGGCCCATCCCGGGGTGGCGCGCATTTTCAAGCAGGGCGAGGTCTTGCTTGCCGGAGAAATTTGGATGATCGACATGCCTTCGGATTCGACGTTTCCGGAATACCGCCGCACGCCGGCGCAGACGCGAGAACTTTTTGAAGAACGTGGCTGGCGGAGCGTGGTGGCGTTTCAAACGCGCAATCCGATCCATCGCGCCCATGAATACATCCAGAAGTGCGCACTCGAAATTGTCGACGGCCTGTTTTTGAACCCGCTTGTCGGCGAGACCAAAAGCGACGACGTGCCGGCGACAGTGCGCATGGAGAGCTACGAGGTTTTGTTGCGCGATTACTATCCAAAGAATCGCACCATTCTCAGCGTGTTCCCGGCGGCGATGCGCTATGCCGGACCGCGTGAAGCGATTTTCCATGCCATCGCCCGCAAAAATTACGGCTGCACGCACATCATCATCGGCCGCGATCACGCCGGAGTCGGCAAATACTACGGCACCTATGATGCACAAAAGATTTTTGAGAATTTCAAGAACGGCGAGCTGGGCATCACCAACCTGAATTTCGAGCATTCGTTCTTCTGCAAAAAATGCGGACAAGTGTTGACCAGCAAAACCTGCCCGCATGACAGCAGCAACCATCTCGTTCTCTCCGGCACGCAAGTGCGCGAGATGCTCTCACGCGGCGAAGCGCCGCCGCCGGAGTTTAGCCGGTCGGAGGTGGTGCAGGTGTTGATCAAGGCGATGAAACGACCGGTCGCCTGAAGCCCATTGTTGCCGGACGCAAGATTCCAAATCTCAAGCAACAATCTCCAAATAAGTCTCAATGGTCAAAAATCAAGCCACAAAAAAATTCCAAAGATCCGATCGGGAATTTCTAAAAGGCACGTTTGCAGCACTGGTCATTGGAATTTGAGATTTGTTTGTGATCTGGGTTCTGGTGGTTGGTCATTATGACTTCTTCAAATGGCTAACTTCTTAAAAACATATCATCTTTTGAATATTAAATGTTGAAAGGAGCTTTATGTCAGATAAAGGCTGTACGATTTGGTTTACCGGGCTTTCCGGCGCCGGCAAGTCAACGATCACCGGCGAGCTGGTGCCGATGTTGCACGCGCGCGGCTGCAAGGTCGAAGTTCTCGACGGCGACGTGGTGCGCACGAATTTGAGCAAGGGGCTCGGCTTTTCGAAGGAAGATCGCGACATCAACATTCGCCGCATCGGATTCGTTTGCCATCTGCTCAGTCGCAACGGCGTGATTGCCATTGCGGCGGCGATTTCTCCCTACAAGCATGTTCGCGATGAAAACCGCGCGCTGATAAAAGATTTTGTCGAAGTGTATGTGAGCGCCTCGCTCGACACGCTCGTCAAACGCGATGTGAAGGGGCTTTACAAAAAAGCATTGGCTGGAGAAATCAAAGAATTTACTGGCGTCAGCGATCCCTACGAGCCGCCGGACAATCCCGAAGTGATATGCAACACGGAAAAAGAAACTCCCAAAGAGAGCGCGCAGAAAATCGTTGACAAGTTGGAAGAACTGGGTTATCTCACCCCATCTAAAAACGGTAAGGATGGCAAAGCCGATCGCGAGGAAGAAGCGGTGAAGAAACGCCTTGCGGATTTGGGGTATCTTTAGAACTCTTTCTCGTACTTTTACTCCTACTCTTACGCGCTTTTGAATTTCGGAATTGCGAGTACGAGTATGAGTGGGAGTAAGAGTAAGAGCATGGTTGGGAATTAGGATAGCAACCATCATGTTCAGCATTCTCAAGAAAAACGGCGCGGCGCGCGTTTTTGTGATTTCCATTGATGGGGTGCCTTATGATTTCATGAAGTCGCACATCGAGAAGGGGGATTTTCCGAATTTCAAAAGACTCGTGGATAGCGGCTCGTTTCGCCGGATGAACTCGGTGCAGCCGTGCATTTCTTCGGTGGCGTGGTCGAGTTACATGACCGGGAAAAATCCGGCGAAGCATAACATTTTCGGATTCGTCGAACAAAAGCCGGGCTCGCATGACATTTTCGTGCCGACCTCCCTGCACATGACCAGCGAGACCATCTGGGAGATGATGAGCAAAGCCGGCAAAAAAGTTTTCGTGATGAACGTGCCGGTCACTTATCCGCCGCGCCAGGTCAACGGCATTCTCATCGGCTGTTTTCTCTGCACGCAAATCGATAGAGTTGCTTATCCTGCTCATGTGTCCCAAGAGCTGAAAAAGATGGGCTACATCATCGACGCTGATGCCTGGATTGCGCGCGACAACTTGGACAAGTATCTCGACGAGTGCAACAAGGCACTGGCTAAGCGCGCCGAGGCCATGTTCCATTACATGAATAAAGAACAGTGGGACTTTTTCCAGTGCCACATCATGGAAACCGACCGGATGAATCATTTCTTCTGGGAGCACATGGAAAAAGATGCTCCTAAGTATGCGAAGGCGTTCTTTGATTTCTACAAGCGAGTCGATGATCTGCTCGGCGAAGTCGCCAAGAAAATCGGTGAAGATGTCGATCTCATTGTTCTTTCCGATCATGGCTTTTGCACGATTCGCAAGGAAATCTATCTCAACTGGTATCTCGCCGATGCCGGCTTGCTTAAATTCACAACTACGCCGCCCAAGAGCCTGAGCGACATGCATCCGGAATCACAGGCGTATTCGATTATTCCCGGTCGTATTTTCTTGAATCTGCAAGGGCGAGAACCCCACGGCTCGGTGTTGCCCGAGCACTATGAGGCCGTTCGTGAGCGAATTACGCACACAGTGCTCGGTTTCAAGGATCCGGAAACCGGCACTCCAATTATCCGCAAAGTCGTCAAACGCGAAGACATTTATGACGGCCAGAACTTCAAAGCCGCGGCCGATCTTGTCGCCGTGCCTTATGACGGCTATGACTTGAAGGGCAATGTCAATAAAGAAGTCTTTGGCGAAAAAACCGCGCTGGTGGGAATGCACACCTTCGAAGACTCACTCTTATTCATTCGCAATCGCGAGATTACCAAGACTCACAACGATATTTGGGTGGGAGATTTGGCGCCGACCATCCTCAAGATGATGGCCCTGCCGATTCCGGCGGACATGGATGGAGTGGCGGTGGTGTAATAAAACTTCCTCTCTTTTATCCCATCTTGCAGTTAAAGTTTTGCGATGAGTTTATTGTAGTCAGCATGCGAGCCGATCCAAAACCAGGTTATTTTATTTCCTTGTTTCAATCCCAGCGCCCGCCATCCGATGGAAACTCGCACGGAATAAATCGGCTTGATTTGATGTACTTGCTTGAATTCGAGGCTTGGATGATGCGGATTTTGTTTCCAGCGTTTGTAATTTCTTCGAGCTTGTTGCTGGATTCTGTTCGGAAGGTTGCGGAAAGATTTTCGAAAATCATCGGTCAGATATGACGTCATAACTCGTCAAAGCCCATCTTTTTGGCTTTTCCGGCTTTGATGTCGTGAAGCGCCTTATCCGCCAGCTTTGCAAGTTGATTCTGTGTCTCTGCGAATGTTTGATCCCATTTGGATTCTGCGTCAATGTCTTCGAGCAATTGCAAGGCAATCTGCTCTTGAATGGCTTCCGGAAGTTTTGCGGCTTTGTCAAAGGCCTGCGATAGAAGTGCTGTCATAGTTCTCTCCTGTTTGCCTGAATATAGAGAAAAATATAAGCAAAGCAATGATCATTCTCTGTTCGAAACGATGGCCGCGCTGCGGCTTTGTATTACCCATCTCGAAATGATGCCAAGAAGTGCGTAAGACGAAGATGAGCACCTTCGAGAAGATGCCCACCACCTGATCCGCAATGCCGCAGCTCATGTCATTGACGGCGTCGTTGAATCGGTAGAAATCTTTTTTCTCATGCCACGCAAAGGCCAGCTCCACGCCGATGAGCAGGAGAAAAACGGGAATGGCGAGGGCGATGTAGTTGATGTCCATGGTTTGTTTGTCGAAGTAGCCTGTTAGACAAATTCGTTTTGATGTTTCAATACGATCTTGTTTTCAAATTCTCTGAACTCAACTGAAAAAGCTTGAAATACATCCAATCGCCCCAAAATCAATGGAACCTCTTCTATCAAAGCCCAACCAATACGCATCGCTGTTTCAATATCTCCAATTCTGATTCTTGCTTGGCTCAAAATGTAAGGCACGCTTCCTTCGCCGATTCCCTGGACTTCACTACGGTTTTCTATGTCCAAGTCTAATCCAATCGCGTCTCCTACTGAATATGGAATGAGTGAAAGATCTGCGCCCGAATCAAGAAGCATGAAGGCATTGACGCCGCGCTTCGCGCCAATGATGGTTACGGGAATGATCGGCTTCAAGACCTGCCCGAGTCTTTTTGAATGTATTTTCTCAAACTGGAATTCAATCATACAACCAACTCCTTATCTGAAGTTGGGACCTTGTGTATGAAAGGCTCCTCGCCGACTTTCTCCGCGTCATTCAGGACTTTTTGAAAATCTTTGCCATGCGCTACGATGGACTCTCCAATTATAGCGATGTACTCTCCGGCATACTTGCTTGTAATTTCCGGATTAGTCAAAAGCCAATTATATTCTTTGGGGATCATGGGCGGTTTCTCCAATGAATTTCTGAACACATCTTCGGATATTTTGAAAAAAGATAATGCTAAGACTTGAAAGAAGATAGTAGAATTTTCGGAGAGCTGGCAATTGAAAATTTTTTCTTAGTGCAACCCGACGCATTGGTATGATGATGGCAATAACGAGAAAAGTGGTTTGCAAAGTGATATTCAGATTCTTTTGCACATCATGCAAAGCTCGCGCGCTGCGGCATTCCAGCCACACAGCGCACGTGATGCCAAGAAGTGCGTAAGACGAAGATGAGCACCTTCGAGAAGATGCCCACCACTTGATCCGCGATGCCGCAGCTCATATCATTGACGGCGTCGTTGAACCGGTAGAAATCTTTTTTCTCATGCCAGGCAAAAGCCAGCTCCACGCCAATGAGTAGGATGAAGATGGGAATTGCGAGGGCAATGTAGTTGATGTCCATTTAATTAAAGCAGGTACCAGCGACAGTTTTGTTTGAACCTTTGGAATATTTTCTAGTAACGAAATTACAACAGAAGGTTTCTTACTGATTTTTCATTCCATTCAGAATCACCATTGCGTAAATCGTGAACCAATCTCCCCTGTTTTAGGATAATAATACGATCAGCATCTTGTGTGGCCATATTTACATCATGACTTACAATAAAAACACACGCGCGTACTCTCATCGCATATTCTTTTGCTAGCCGTCGTAGCAAAGTTGATGTACTTTGATCTGTGGCAGCTAGAAATTCGTCGAGAAACAACAATTTTGAATCTTGAGATGCGACCGCGAGAAAAGCAAGTGTTTGTCTTTGGCCTCCAGACAAATTACGACAAGGCTGATCAAGTTTATTGCTAAGTTCGGAATGAGAATTTATTAGAGACTTTACTTTTGAATGTAATCGAATTGAGGGGAAAAAGAGATCAACTAAGGATGTAGTAGCGAGCCGAATGAGAAGGTTTTCTTTTACTGTTAAATCGGTGGCCAAACTTTCTTCTGCCTTTTGTCTAACGATCCCACTCCTGTATTTATTCGCATTCCAAGTTTTACCATCGACTTTGAGTAGTACATAACCATTTGATGGCAGCATTTCTCCCGCCATCAACTTGAGAAAAACGCTTTTCCCGCTTCCGTTATGACCCATAACATAAATAACTTCACCAAGTTCAAAATTCATTTCTGGTATTTCGAGATGAAAATCAGGCTCGCCATCAGCACCGTTAAATATTTTTTTTATGCCCCTTACATTTATGACCATTTTAACCCCTTGCCAAACTCAATTCCAGATGCCCGAATCGCAAAGAAAAGTAATACAAAAAGCAACGCAGAAACAAGTCGAAATGATTCCGCTGGCATACCAGCTTCTAAAGTTAAAAAGATTACTGATTTGTGAAGAATGGCGCCAATGACAACAGCAGAAAGAACAACAAACACCTTTCGCCGATTGTTGGAAATCAAAAGACCAAGGATCATTCCTATCAATCCAATAATCGTCTGTCCGATTCCCATATTGATGTCTGCGGAGAAGCTGCGTTGTGCGAATAGAGCTCCGGATAAAGCAACAATTCCATTCGCTACTGCCAAGCAAAGAAACGTGTAGGTAGTTTCGTGGGTTTTTAAGTCACGCGCTAATAGAGGATTCTCTCCAATTGCACGTGCCTTGAGCCCCCAAAAGGTTTCACCAAAAACTGCCAATAAAATAATGGCTGAAACGGAAAAAGCGAGAAGCCAACAAGTCAGTTGCAATGCACCTGTGAAGCCACCAACATCGCCAATCAAAGTGAAGTTCGGGTCAAGAAATTGGTTTGGTTTTCCCAAGACTAACCATGATAAAGAGTAAAGAGCAGCGCTGGTCAAGAGTCCGGCAACTACTGTAGGTATCCTAATAAGTTTGTTGAGAGCCGCTGTCACAAAACCAGCTAAAACACCACCCACGATAGAACTTAAAAGAGCAAATAAAGGTGAAGCTCCAAGGCCGACTGCTTTTACGTAGAAGCAGGCCCCTATCACGAAGCTGCCATCTGGAGTAAGATCAGGGAATCGCAACCATTGAAATGCTACATAAACTCCGAGGGCAAAGAGTCCGAAGACAAGACCCTCGCTTAGAATTAATAACAGTTTATAACCAATCATGTCCAGAAGCCTATTCAATTATTTTGACGTTGGGTTTGCCTCGAAAAGGTGATAAATCAATAGAGTAACTTGCGGCAATTTTACTATTTATCGTCACCAACGGATTTTGATTTGGTACAATTGGTATTTTAGCTGGGTCTTTACCTCCAAGTACTTCTAAGGCAAGCCTTGCCGATTCTTTCCCTAAAGTCTTAAAGTCGAGCGAAAGTGTAGCAAGAGCCCCTTCGTCTAAAGCACTGCTAACAGTTGCATAAAAGGGGGTTTTATTTTCTTTAGCAAATCTACTAACAACAGGTATCGCTGCATGGACTGAATTATCGGGCGGTAAATAAATTGCATCTGCATTTCCCAAAAGGCTCTGGGTCGCCGTAGCCACATCACTTGTATTCGATATGGGACGTTCCACAAGTCTCATGTTCATCATGGGATGTTGGGCAATATATTCACGAATCCTTGAAACAACTGCAACTGAATTTGTTTCCCCAGGATTATAAATAACGCCCAATCTTCTTACAGCTGGTGTTAGTTCTTGTATCAACGACATTTGCTTTGCTATAGGTGGCAAATCTGTCGTTGCAATATACTTCCGACCTGAACCTTCCCAAGAATCGGCAAGCCCGGCTGCAACTGGATCAGTCACTGCTCCTTGTAATATGAGCAAATCAGGAGATCTTTTTTGTATCGCTTGCGCTACCGGGGTACCAAGAACATAAACAATATCTGGCTTTTCGATAGCCATTTTATCAGCAATTTGGTTTATTATGCTTCCATCATTTTGAGCATTGTATTCTGAAAATACCACTTTATGGCTTTGAGCAAATTTTGATGCCTCGAACTCACTTCGAAATCCGGCGCGTAACTCAGCAATTGGCTCAATTTCCACAATTGAAACTATAGCTACAGCATAAGGTTGTTGTGTGTCTGTCTTTTTTGTGCAAGCAAAAATAGAACAGAAAAGCATTATTGCAGACACAACAAGCACAGTATTGCGTCGCGTACACATTGCAGCACCTCATGTTTAATGAACTTACTGTCAAACAACGCAAATTTGATTGTCGATGTCAGAATGGCGGTCAGTTCGATGATTTAGTCATCTTCGCATTCTTTGTTTCGAGCAGTTTATTCAAATGTGAGCTTATAGTTTTTGCCAATACTGCATCTTTTCTGCGCCAAGTCAACACATCAGCAGGTTCGTTTTCTCCCTCAAGAGGAATAAAAGCATCGGATTCTTTATCATAGATCGGAATACCATAACTGACAATTATGTATACAACATCGCCTATAATTATTACATGTTGAGGGAATTGATCAGCATCGAATTGCTCAAATCTGACATTTGAAGAAGTGCTTGATTCAAACAAATTACTCAACAACTCGGCTGATTTAGTACATAACCTAACGTAATCAACCGGGGAACTCTTTTCTTTTTCATCTTTTATCATTTTATGATAAACATCAAATAGTTTTAAATATTTATCCTTGCCATATGTAATAGCAATAGCTTGTAAAGGCTTACTCTCCAAAGCATCTCTTAAAGCCCTATAGAATTTTCCACATCTATGCCTAAAATCAAACACTTGATTTCTATGATTCCAAACCGATTCACCATTTCTCAAAGAACGATAAAAGCCAAAATTTAATGCTGGATAAACTAACCATATAGCGCTTTGGTCGGAACAGTTATGCAAGTCGTCGATTATAGAATCTAATAATCTAGGTGTTCCTACAATTGGTGCCATGTTTCTGTATAGAACATGAACAGCCAACGCTACTCCGATTACGCTAATAAATATACTAAATACTCCTTCAAAACGTTCATGTAAAGCGTTTGTAGCTGGAACAAGAAAATAAAGCCCGGTAACGATACATGCGGTTCCCCCTCCAATGCTCCAAGCTGTCTTTGCATGGGCGAAAACAAACCTTAATTCTGCCTTTATATCCCTCAATTCTTCTATATCAGACAATAATACGGTTGTGGCGCGCGTTAGAATAACAAGAGCACCAAGAACTATTATCAAATCCCTCCACCAGGTACTTTGAACATAAGTTAGATTCTGCCCTTTCGACAATTCTAGGCCAGTATAAAGCAAAAATATCGGAACGCCAACGATGCAATAAAGAATAAGAATAGTATTTGCGAGATCAAAGCCTCTTGTAACAGCACTTTTGAAATTTGCCATATTTAAGAACCTATTTTGATACAAAGGTTGCAGTAAAGAAACCACCGCCTTTTTCAACCCATGGGCCCAACCGATCCATCGATACAGGGGATAGGCCAACCTGCTTTGCATCATCAATTAAATGGGATGGACTCTCTTTGAAGTCACCTCCATCGTCAGCCGTTGCGAGCCTTTCATGGGCAAGAAAATTAGATTCAATCTCAGCGAGACGATCTAAACCTCTTCTTTTAGCTTCACCAATGACATACCCATACCAATTTTCACAATTTCGAACACGTTCTGTCTCGTTTGAATACTCACGTATTCCTTCGTCAGCAATTATAACTATTCTGGCGTGATCACATAAGTTTTTCAGAAACCGAGGACGCTTTGCTTTCGGAATGTGATGATAGACACCTCGACAAATTGCCGCATCGTAATTCTTCGAAATGACTTCTTCAACAATATCGAGTCGAAGCAATCTTACTCCGTTCAATTCTGGATTAGCCAGAAAATACTTCTTTGCTTCAGGATCAATATCACAGGCTTCGATAATCAATCCAGGGAAACCCTTCAACAGTCTAGAAACTTGCCCTGTTCCAGCTCCTACATCAAGTACGGTTTTGCCTTCGCATGGCATGCCAAGATGTTCAAGTAGCCTATACGCGATTGAACCGTTACATGCATCAATCAGAGGATGGCTGGCAATGGTTTGGTCATCTGCATCGATAATGGTATATTCATAGTAGTGCATGGTATGATTGATCCTCCAAATTATTTTGAGTTTGGAAGTTTCGTCACTTCATAATGATGTTCATTGTCCCTTTTTTCACTTTAGTCCGCAGAAGGCGGAGAGTGGTGGAAACCACCGCATTCAGGCGCATTCTCTTCAGGCGGCGAACGCTGCTGCTTTTCAACCCATCAGCTTTAGCTGGTGGTAGTTGAGTTCAAGGAATCGTTATATAAATACAGATTAGTAAACGAGAGTATTAATTTGCCAACCAATTCTCAATGTATCGCCCGCCCCTACACGCGCCTTGCTACCATTTTTGATTCGGTTCAATGAGATGAAATTGTCCGTGATGGGGTATAATAAATAGTGGATGTTGTGTTGGAGAATATATGCGTAATTATTTCGGAAAAGTCAAGTTCAAATTTTCCATGTGAAAAAATTTCTGGCGCTTGACAACCTTCCCAATTCTCCTTATTATCATCCACGCAATTCAATCACAGAAAATCACAAAGGCACCTCATGCGCATTCTCATCACCGGCGGGGCGGGGTTTATTGGCTCGCATCTTGCCGAAGTTTTGTTGAAGGCTGGAAATCAAATCACGATCATCGATGATCTTTCAACCGGCAAGATCGACAACTTCACGCAGCTTCGCCAGCATCCGAATTTTCATTTTGCCATCGAGACCATCATGAACGAGACGGTGATGGATCGCTTGGTGAGCGAGTGCGATCATATATATCATCTCGCCTCGGCGGTGGGGGTGGAGCTGATCGTCAACAATCCGGTGGAAGTCATCGAGCGTTGCATTCTCGGCACCGACATGGTGCTGCGCATTGCCAATCGCTATAAGAAAAAAGTTTTGCTCACTTCGACTTCGGAGATTTACGGGAAGAATTCTAAAGTGCCGTTTAGTGAAAATGACGATCGCCTGGTCGGTCCCACCACCAAAAGTCGGTGGAGTTATTCGTGTTCAAAGGCCATCGACGAGTTT
>Ga0247727_10009694_pt1 | contig 17301 bp, 9 predicted proteins | sample WisWelCaveWW1625_FD_202498 | JGI IMG/M metagenome (GOLD analysis project Ga0247727, IMG submission 202498) | Biofilm microbial communities from Wishing Well Cave, Virginia, United States - WW16-25 | ecosystem: Environmental > Aquatic > Deep subsurface > Groundwater > Cave microbial mat | place...
AGACCTTCAGCACGCCCGGGACCTACGACATCCAGCTCACCGCCCGCGGCCCGAAGGGCAAGAACACCGAGAAGAAGGTGGGCTACATCACCGTGGTGGCGGGACCGCTGGCCGACTTTGCGGCCGCGCCGACCATGGGCCTCGCCCCGCTGGCGGTGCAGTTCAGCGATCTTTCCGAGGGCCTGGTGACTGGCTGGTCATGGGACTTCGGCGATGGTAGCACTTCCACCGAGCCAGCGCCCGGCCACGTCTATGCCCCCGGCACCTACACGGTGGTGCTGACGGTCACCGGTCCCAGCGGAACCGACACGAAGACGCGAACGAGTCTGATCGACGTGCAGGACGTGGCGCCCCAGGCCGAGTTCTCGAGCACGCCGGGGGCCGGCCTGGCGCCGCTCGGCGTGCAGTTCACGGATCTTTCCAACGGCATCGTGAGCTCGTGGAGCTGGAGCTTCGGCGACGGCCAGACCTCGAACGAGGCCAATCCGTTCCACACCTACGACGCTCCGGGCGCTTACGACGTTTCCCTGAGCGTCGGCGGACCCTACGGCAGCGACGCGGAGACGAAGACCGGCTGGATCGTGGTCCACCCGCCCGTGCCGGCGGCGGAGTTCGCGGCCGCGCCGAGCACGGGCTTCGCGCCGCTCGCGGTGCAGTTCACCGACCTCTCGACGGGCGCGATCTCGGGCTGGGCCTGGGACTTCGGCGACGGCGACACCTCCAGCGAGCCCAGCCCCGCGCACGTCTACCAGTACGCGGGGACGTACACGGTCAGCCTGACGCTCGTCGGTCCGCTGGGCGTCGACGTCGAGACCAAGAGCGATCTGATCGTCGTCGACGAGCCGCCGCCGCAGGCCGAGTTCCTGGCCCCATCGACGGTCGGCTTCGCGCCCTTCACGGCGCAGTTCACGGACCAGTCGAGCGGCATCGTGACGAGCCGCACGTGGACCTTCGGCGACGGCACGAGCGGCGGCGCGGCCAATCCGGCGCACACCTACACCACGCCCGGGACGTACACGGTTTCGCTCACGGTCCAGGGTCCGACCGGGACCAGCACCGAGACCAAAACGGATCTGATGCGCGTCGATGATCCGGCGCCGGTCGCGAGCTTCACCGCGCCGCAGATGAGCGGCATCGCGCCGCTCGTGGTGCAGTTCTCCGACACCTCCGCCGGGAGCGTGACCTCCTGGTGGTGGGAGTTCGGCGACGGCGCCACCTCCGCCGAGCGCGAGCCCGAACACGTGTACCTCGTGCCGGGCGCGTACGACGTCCACCTGGTCGTCGGGGGACCCGCAGGCAGCGACGAGGAGTTGCGCACGGATTGGGTGGTGGTCAGGGAGCCCGCGCCGACCGCTGACTTCGAGGCCGCCCCGACGGTCGGCTTCGGTCCGCTCGCCGTGCAGTTCACGGATCGGTCGTTGGGCCTCTTGAGCGCGCACTCCTGGGACTTCGGGGACGGTGGGAGCGCGAGCGAGACCGATCCCGTGCACGTCTACACGGCGGCGGGCAACTACGGCGTGAGCCTGACCGTCTTCGGACCAGGTGGCATCGACGGCGACACGCGCGCGGACCTGATCACCGTGCTCGATCCCGCTCCCGTCGCCGAATTCGCGGCTTCGGTGCAGAGCGGCGTCGCGCCCCTGGCGGTACAGTTCGCGGACCTCTCCGGCGGACAGGTCACGAGCTGGTCCTGGGACTTCGGCGACGGCTCCGCCTCCAGCCAGGCGAGCCCGCTGCACACCTACACGACGCCCGGCACCTACGCGGTCAGCCTCACCGCCGCCGGACCCGCGGGCTCGGACGTGGAGACGAAGAGCGGGCTCGTGACGGTCCAGTGGCCGGCGCCCACGCCCGAGTTCGCCTTCGGCCCGGTCACGGGCTTCGCACCGCTCGCGGTGGCGTTCACCGATCTCTCCACCGGCAACGTGACGAGCTGGACCTGGAACTTCGGCGACGGCCAGCTCCTCCGCCAGCGCCACCCCGTCAAGGTCTACACGCGCACGGGCACCTTCAACGTCACGCTGACGGTCAAGGGTCCGGGCGGCACGCGCTCGATATCGCACGGCGGCCTCACGGTCCTCTCCATGCCCGTGCTCGCGGACGGCGGCTTCGAGCTCGACCTCGCCGGGGCGTTGCCGGGCGCGCCCTGGAGCGTGGTCGCCGGCACCGCCATCGTCGTGCAGTCGAGCGCCAGCCCGGACGCCGGCTTCCCGCGCGAGGGCAGCCGCTGGTGCGAGATCGGTGGCGAAGGGAGCAGCGCCGCGACGCCGCCCTCCAACCCCGGCGGCGCAGGCGACATGCCCACGGGCGCGGCCGTGATCGAGCAGACCTTCGGCTTCGCGCCGCTCGCTCCGCACCTCGTCTTCGACGCCGCGTTCCTGCTGGGCGAGCCCGAGGACTCGGCCGCGACCAACGACTTCCTGAGCGTCGACCTCGGCGACGGCACGACGACCTGGAACTTGTTCCATGCCGACACGTTCTCCGAGTTCCCGCTGGTCTCCTCGAAGTTCGGCCTGCCCATGACCGCGACCCGCCGCGTGCAGCTCGACCTGCGCACGCTTTTCCCGGACCTCTCGGCCGGAACGCCGCTCCGCCTGCGCGTGAGCGTGGGCAACGGCGGCGACGGCGCGCGTCCGTCCATGGGCTACGTGGACGCCTTCCGCCTGGTGCCCGCGGCCACGGCCAGCTTCCGCAACGGCACGGGCCGCAACGTGGCGCGCTACCTCTCCTCGCCGGCGATCCTCGGGGGCGCCTGGACCATCCAGGTCGACGTGAGTGGCCACGGAAGCGCGCGCTCGATCCAGCTCGTTGGCATGACGCGCCCGGCCTCGGGCGGCCTGCTCGCGTCGGGCGAGCTGCTCATCGGCGGCAAGAAGCTCTTCGCCCAAGCCTGGCCGACGCTCCCCGGACTGAACGTGCGCACGATCACGCTGCCGGTGGACATCGCGCTGATGGGCCAGTCCATGGCCACGCAAGTGACGATCACCGGCGGCAAGTCCGAGCTCTGCAACGCATACGACCTCGTGCTCGGCTTCTGACGCAGAGCCCGTCTCGTCGTTCCAGCAGTTGGATCGAAAGCCTCCGCACGACGCGCAGTCGTGGGGCATAGTTCCTTGAGCCACGCGTCGCCGTCCCCAGATGTTGCGATGCGTCCCCACGCATGGAAAGGATTGCCTTCCCCAGGGCAGCAGCCGCAACTCTGCTTGCAGTCGCCTGCGCACTCGGCGCCGAACGTCCGGCTGCGGCCCAGATCGGGCACGTGGTCAAGGCGCAGAAGATCAACTCGACCTCGGGCGGATTCACGGCCCTGCTGGAGGAGATGGACCAGTTCGGGCGTTCGATCGTCAACCTCGGCGACCTGGACGGAGACGGCGTCACCGACATCATGGTCGGCGCGCACACCGACGACGACGGCGGGCTCGACAAGGGCGCGGTCTACGTGCTGTTCCTGCAGGCGAACGGCATCGTCAAGGAGTGGCGCAAGATCAGCGACCTGGAGGGGAACTTCTCGGGCCGGCTGCGCAAGGGCGACCAGTTCGGGCGCGCGGCCGCGTGCCTGGGCGACCTCGACGGCGACGGCGTCACCGACATCGCTGTCGGCTCGAACTACGACGACGACGGCGGCGCGAACAAGGGCGCGGTCTACGTGCTCTTCTTGAACCCGGACGCCACGGTCAAGAGCTCGCAGAAGATCAGCGACGAGCAGGGCGGGCTGCCGGCACCGTTGAGCGTCCACGACGAGTTCGGGCGCTCGATCACGAATCTCGGCGACCTGGACGGCGACGGCGTGGTCGACATCATGGTGGGGACGCCCGAGGACGACGAGGGCGGTACGAACACGGGGGCGTTGCACGTCCTGTTCCTGAACACGGACGGGACGGTCAAGGGCTACCACCGCATCAGCAAGCGCAGCGAGGGGCTCGCGATCAAGCCGACCGACTGGTTCGGCTTCAGCTCGGCCAACCTGGGCGACTTCGACGGCGACGGCGTGACCGACGTCGTGGTCGGGGCCGTGCTCGACGACGACGGCGGCGTGAACCAGGGCTCGATCTGGATCCTGTTCCTGAACCCCGACGGGAGCGTGAAGTTCAAGCGCGAGATCGACGAGCTCGAGGGCGGCTTCACGGCCCAGATGGACGACATCGACCAGTTCGGCACCTCGGTCGCGAACCTCGGCGACCTGGACGGCGACGGCGTGACGGATATCGCCGTGGGCGCGGTCAAGGACGACGACGGCGGCCCACCGGGCTTCGTGGACGCCGACGTGGGCGCGGTCTACGTGCTGTTCATGAACCCGGACGCCACGGTGAAGTCCTGGGTCAAGATCAGCGACACATCCGGCGACCTGCCCTACTCGCTCGACCAGTTCGACTGGTTCGGGAGCGCGCTCGCACCCTACGGTGGCGCCAGCGGCGACGGGTACTTCAACGCCGTGATCGGCTGCCGCAACGACGACGACACTGGCAGCAACGAGGGCGCGATCTACATGGTGCAGCTCAACGACGGCACCGTGCCGTCGTCGAACTTCAGCGTCAGCAAGGCGCGCGGCATCGCGCCGCTCACCGTGAGCTTCACCGACGCGAGCCAGGGCGAGGTCACGGCCTGGCTGTGGAACTTCGGCGAAGGCCCGCAGTCGAGCCAGCCCAGCCCGAGCAATACCTACGACCTGCCCGGCAGCTACGACGTCCAGCTCACCACGCGCGGGCCGGGCGGGATCGACGTCGAGACCAAGCGTGGCTTCATCACCGTGACGGAGGGCGTCCTGGCGGACTTCGACGCGACCCCGCGCGGGGGTCCCTGCCCGCTGGCGGTCTCGTTCGTGGAGCGCTCCGAGGGCCAGATCACGAGCTGGTCCTGGGATCTCGGCGATGGGACGACGTCGAGCGCGCCCTCGCCGAGCCACGTGTACGCCGACTGCGGCTCCTACACCGTCTCGCTGACGGTCTCCGGTCCGCGGGGCACGGACACGTACACCAGGCCCGACTTCGTGATCGTGGCGATCTTGCCGCCCGACGCTGGCTTCACGGCCACGCCGACCGCTGGCGAGGCGCCGCTCACCGTCCAGTTCTTCGACACGACCCAGGGCCAGGTCTCGGGCTGGAGCTGGGACTTCGGCGACGGCAACACCTCGAGCCTGCGCAACCCGCAGCACACCTACGATGTCGAGGGCCTGTACTCCGTCAGCCTGACCGCGCGCGGTCCCGGCGGCAGCGACACGCAGTTCGAGTTCGACCTCGTGAGCGTGGGCGTGGGCGTGCCCCTGACCGACTTCGCCGCGAACCCGACGCTCGGTCCGGGGCCCTTGACGGTCGTGTTCAGCGACCTCACGACCGGCGCGGTCACGAGCTGGGCCTGGGACTTCGGCGACGGCACGACGTCGAGCGAGCAGAACCCCGTGCACGTCTACGTCACGCCCGGCGTGTATGGCGTCACCCTGACCGCCACGGGGCCGGGCGGCAGCGCCGCGTTCACGGGAACCGACCTGATCACGGTCCAGGTCGCGCCCCCGGGCGCGGCTTTCAGCGCCGCTCCCACCCAGGGCATCGCTCCGCTCGCGGTGCAGTTCACCGATCTCTCGACGTCGGGTCCGACCGGCTGGTCCTGGAGCTTCGGCGACGGCGCCACCTCGAGCGAGCCCAGCCCCGCTCACGTCTACGCGAGCCCGGGGGTCTACACGGTCACGCTCACCGTGAGCGGGCCGGGCGGGAGCGACACGCTGTTCCTGACCGGCCTGATCGTCGTCGACGTGCCCCCGACCACGGCCGACTTCCGGGCCGATCCGTCGAGCGGAGCGGCGCCGCTCGCGGTCACCTTCACCGATGCCTCCAGCTCGAACGTGACCTCCTGGTCGTGGAGCTTCGGCGACGGCGCGACGTCGAATGCCCAGCACCCGACGCACGTCTACGCGCAGCTCGGCGTGTACACGGTCACGCTCTCGGTCCGGAACCCGACCGGAACGGACACGCACACGGCCTTCGTCACGGTGCACGAGCCGTTGCCCGAGGCGCTCTTCACGGTCGTGCCGGCCTCCGGGGCGGCGCCGCTCACCGTGCAGTTCGACGACCAGTCGACGGGCTCGGTCACGGCCTGGTCCTGGGACTTCGGCGACGGCGAGAGCGCGCGGGAGACCGAGCCGTCGCACACCTACCTCGCGCCCGGGGCCTACACGGTCTCGCTGACCGTCAGCGGGCCGACCGGCTCGAGCACGCTCACGCAGGTGGACGCGATCCAGGTGGCCGAGTCCGCCCCGCTGGCCGACTTCAGCGCCCTCCCCACGAGCGGCGTCGCGCCGCTCTCCGTGCAGTTCCGCGACCTCACGACCGGCGTGGTCACGGCCTGGGCCTGGGACTTCGGCGACGGCGCGAGCTCGACCACGCGCAGTCCCGCGCACGTCTACACGACCGCCGGCACCTTCCCGGTGACGCTGACCGCGACCGGCCCGGGTGGTTCGAACCTCGCCAAGCGCGACGGCCTGGTCCAGGTCAGTCCGGCGCCGCCCGTGGCCGATTTCTCGGCCAGCCCGCGCGACGGCTACGCGCCGCTCCAGGTGGCGTTCAAGAACCTGACGATCGGCGAGGTCTTGCAGTGGTCGTGGAACTTCGGCGACGGCGCGACCTCGAGCGAGAAGGACCCGCTGCACGAGTTCCTCGCCGCCGGCTCCTACGCGGTCTCGCTGGATGCCACGGGGCCGGGCGGGACCAGCAACCGCCGGCGCGGGGTCGTCGTACGCGTCCCGCCGGTCTTCGACGACGGCAGCTTCGAGGAGCAGGCCGCCGGGCTCCGGCCCGGCTTGCCCTGGACGGTCTACAACGGGACCGCGGTGTTCGTCCGCTCCTCGGCCAAGCTGGCCGATCAGGGTTTTGCGAGCGAGGGCACGAACTGGTGCGACATCGGCGCCGACGGCACGGCCTCGGCCCGCCCGCCCTCCAACCCGCGCGGGCCGGGCCAGGCGGCCACGGGCACGGCCGGGATACAGCAGGCCTTCGTCTTCCCCGTGGCATCCCCGCACTTCTTCTTCGAGGCGTCCTTCCTCCTGAACGGGCCGAAGAAATCGGCCGCGCGCAACGATTTCATGAGCGTCGACCTGTCCGACGGCACGACGGTGTGGAACCTCTTCCACGCCGACAGCTTCAGCGCCTTCCCGCTGGTCTCGAGCCGCAGCGGCCTCGCCATGACCGCGCCCGAACGCGTGCACGTCGATCTCTCCGAGCTCTTCCCGAGCGCGAACGAGCACACGGTGCTGACCATGCGCGTCGGCACGGGCAACGTCGGCGGCAGCGCGGCCTCCTCGCGCGGCTACGTGGACGCGTTCCGCTTCGCGCCCTCCGCCAAGGCGAACTTCCGCAACGGCGCGGGCAAGAACCCCGCCTTCTACGCGTCCTCACCGGCCGTGCTGGGCGGCGACTGGACGCTCGACGTCGACGCTTCGCGCCTGCCAGGCGCGCGCTTCGTCGTCGTGACGGCGCGCGAGAGGGCGATCAGGGGCGTGAGCGGGATCGGCGGCGAGCTCCTCATCGGCGGCCCGGAGCTGTTCACGCTGATCCTGCCGAGCTCGGGCGAGCAAGATCACTTCGTGATCCCGATCCCCGACGACCCCACGCTGATCGGCCGTTCGCTCAGCACGCAGGCCATGCTGGTCGGCAAGACTTTCCGGCTCGGCAACGCCTACGACTTGCGCATGGGCTATTGACCCCGCCGGGCCGACTCGCGCGCGCTCCATGGTGCAGAATTGAGGATGCCCCCCCTCCTTTCTGCACGGCCGTGACCCTCCGAAGAACTTTCCTGCTCGTCCCCCCGCTGGCTCTGGCCCTCTTGAGCACGACATCGGCCCAGTTCGGCACCGTGGTGCGGCACAAGAAGATCAGCGAGTTCTCGGCACCGTTCCCCGGCGGTATCGACGCGAACGACCAGATGGGTCGGGCCGTGATCTCGGCCGGCGACATCGACGGCGACGGGAACGCGGACCTCGTCTCGGGCGCGATCGGCGACGACGACGGTGGCGAGCTCGGCCTCGACAGCGACACCGGCGCCCTGTGGGTGCACTTCCTCAACGCCAACGGGGGCCTGCTGCGCAACACGAAGATCAGCATGACCACGGGCGGCTTCGTGGCCGACCTCGACACGCGCGATCAGTTCGGAAGAGCGCTCGAGTCGATCGGCGACTTCGACCGTGACGGCGTGCTCGACATCGCCGCCGGGGCCTGCCGCGACGACGACGGCGGCGTCAACCGGGGCGCGGTCTACCTGCTGTTCCTGAATCGCGACGGCTCGGTCAAGAACCAGGCGAAGATCAGCGACTTCCAGGGCAACTTCCTGGGCGTGCTCGAGGACCTGGACGAGTTCGGCCGCTCGATCGCCAACCTCGGCGACCTGGACGGGAACGGCGTGATCGACCTGGCGGTGGGGGCGATAGGCGACGACGACGGCGGCGCCGACCAGAAGGGCGCGGTCTGGATCCTGTTCATGAACGCGGACGGCACCGTCCTGCGCGATCAGAAGATCAGCATGACCCAGGGCGGCTTCCGGGGCGCCCTGGGAGGCGGTGACCTGTTCGGCTTCGCGCTCGCGACCCTGGGCGACGTCGACGGAGATGGCGTGACCGATCTCGCAGTCGGCACGCCCAAGGACGACGACGGTGGCGTACGCAAGGGCGCGGTCTGGATCCTGTTCCTGGAGTCGGACGGCACCGTCAAGGGGCACCGCAAGATCAGCGACGTGGGCGGGAACTACGGCCTGCAGCCGGGCGACGAGTTCGGTTCGTCCATCGCAGGGTTGGGCGATCTGGATGGCGACGGCATCCGCGACATGGCGGTGGGTGCACCGCTCGATGACGGCGCGCACCACGATCAGGGCGCGGTGTGGATCAACTTCCTGAACGCCGACGGCAGCGTGAAGTCGAAGCAGAAGATCAACGACGTCTCGGGCGGCTTCCAGGGTGTCCTCTCCGACGACGATTGGTTCGGCATGGCCATGGGTCCGATGCGCGACCTGGATGGCGATGGCCGGATGGAGCTCGCGGTCGGGGCGCGCTTCGACGACGACGGCGGGGTCAACACGGGCTCGGTGTGGATCCTGTTCTTGAACGCGGTCGCGAACGTCGCTCCGACCACGGCCTTCAGCCCGAGCCCCGCAACCGGACCAGCGCCGCTCCAGGTGCAGTTCCTGAACCGCTGCTCGGCCGGGGCCGACACCTGGGACTGGGATTTCGGCGACGGCGCGAGCTCGACGCAGCGCAGTCCGCAGCACACCTACGGCACGCTCGGGCGGTACACGGTGACTCTCACCGTCACCGGTCCCGGTGGAGCCGCCACGCTCGGGCTGCCCGACGCCGTTTGGGTGCAGCACGCGGCCCAGGCCACCCTGCGCAACGGCAGCGGCGTGAACCGAGTTGCCTTCCAGAGCACGAACCTGCCGGTGCTCGGCACCACCTGGACCTGCGAGGTCGACGCGACGCCGCATCCTGGTGCGGGGCTGACCTTGCTGTACGGGACGAGCGCGCCGCAGGAAGGGACTTTCCTGCAGGGTCGCGAGGTCCTGGTGCTCCTGCCCTCGCAGGGCGCGCGCTTCCGCTTCAGCAAGTCGGCACCGTCGGGTGGCGGCGTGGCGCACTACGCGATGGCGCTCCCGAACAACCTCGCCCTGCTCGGCATGAACACCTCCGTGCAAGCCTTCGTGCTCGGCGGTTCGGTCGAGTTCTGCAACGCGATCGACATCGTGCTCGGTTACTGAGCGTTCCCCCCGCTCCTCCCATCCCCAGAGTTTCCCCGTTGATCCGCTCCCACGGAACGGAGCCGCATGGCCTCGCCCTGGTGTCCCGGACCAGAACTCCGCGGCACCTTTCGGGCCCTCGCGGCGCTGGCGTTGTTGCGCCTCCTCCGAGGCTTTCTCCGTCAAGCCGCGTCGTCGGCGCGCCTAGTCAGCACCGCTGCGGGCTCCGAAACGTGCTCACGGACTTCTGGACCGGGACACTGGCGGCGCGCGCGCTGGCCGCGCTGATCGCCTGTGTGTCGGTGCCGGCAGGGCAGTTCGGCACGATCCAGCGCGAGCAGAAGATCTGCTCCAGGACCGGAGGGTTCTCGGGGCCGATCGGCAACGATTACCGCTTCGGCGTGAGCGTGTCCGAACTGGGCGACTTCGACGGCGACGGCATCCGCGACCTGGCCGTCGGAAGCCACCGCGCCAACATCGGCGGGGTCGAGCGCGGGGCGGTGTGGCTCCTCTACATGAACGCGAGTGGCACGGTGCGCGAGCACCGCCAGATCAGCGCCCTGGAGGGCGGCTTCGCCGGCCCGCTCGAGGACAACGACCGCTTCGGGATCTCGCTGTGCTCGCTGGGCGACCTGGACCTGGACGGCACGACCGACATCGCCGTGGGTGCCTATCGCGACGACGACGGCGGAACCGACTTCGGCTGCGTGTACGTGCTGTTCCTCGCACCGGACGGCACCGTCAAGGCGGAGCAGAAGATCAGCGCTCTGGAGGGCGGCTTCGGGGGGACGCTCTCCATGGAGGACTCCTTCGGCTGGTCGGTCGAGAACATCGGCGACCTCGACGACGACGGGGTGATCGACCTGGCCGTGGGCGCGACGCGCGACGACGGCGGCGACCCGGACGCGACCCAGGACTTTGGCGCGCTCTACCTGCTCTTCCTGAATGCCGACGGCACGGTCAAGTCCCACAGCCGCATCGGCCTGGAGCCGAGCGGCTTCGGTGCCCTGCTGCGCCCGCGCGACCGCTTCGGGGCCGATGTGGTGCTGCTCGAGGACCCCGACGGCGACGGCGTCGAGGACCTCGCCGTGGGGGCCTTCGGCGAGGATCCGGCCAAGTACGGGCGGGTCTTCGTGCTGCACCTCGAGACCGACGGCGGCGTCAAGAGCTACCAGGAGATCGGGCGTAGCACGGGCGGCTTCACTGGCTTGCTCGGCCGGGGCGACCGCTTCGGGATCTCGCTGGCGGCCGACGACTTCGACGGCGACGGGCTCAGCGACCTGGTGGTCGGCGCGGCCGGCGACGACGACGGCGGCGCCGACGCGGGCGCGCTGTGGGTGTGCCTGCTCAACGCACAGGGACGGGTGAAGGGCTTCGAGAAGATCAGCCCCGACTTCGGCGGCTTCGGCGGGCTCCTGCACCCGGGCGACAACTTCGGCATCTCCTGCGCCACGCTCGGCGACCTGGACCGCGACGGCGCGGTCGACCTGGCGGCGGGCGCCTACCAGGACGACACGGGCGGGCTCGACCGCGGCGCGGCCTGGGTCATGTTCCGTGCTGGCATCGGTCTGCCCGTGGCCGACTTCGTCTCCACCCCTCCTACGGGCGAGACGCCCCTGACAGTGAGCTTCAAGGACCGCTCCTCGGGTTCGATCAGCGGCTGGAGCTGGAACTTCGACGACGGCACCGCCGCGAATGAACGCAACCCCGTGCACGTCTTCACCGAGCCCGGGGTCTACGACGTGACCCTGTGGGTGCGCGGAAAGCGCGGGAGCGACTCGCTCCATCGCCAGCGCGCCGTGGTGGTGAAGGATCCAGAGCCTCCGGTGGCCGACTTCACGGTCACGCCCGCCGTCGGTCCGGCGCCGCTCTCGGCGACCTTCTCCGATCTCTCCACCGGTTCGATCACGGCGTGGAGCTGGGACTTCGGCGACGGTACGACCTCGAGCCTGCGCTACCCCAAGCACATCTACCAGGAGATCGGCACCTACAGCGTCACGCTGATGGTGACCGGGAGGATGGGGACCTCGACCAAGCCCTCGCCCTCAGGAGGCCCGGCGTTCGAGCGCGCCCTGATCGACCGAAAAACCGTGCCCGACTTGATCCATGCCGTCGAGCCGCCGCCCGTGGCGGGCTTTGCGGCCGAGCCGGTGCGCGGGTTCCCGCCGCTCTCGGTCGCCTTCCGGGACCAGTCCACGCCCAACGTGACGAGCTGGACGTGGGCTTTCGGCGACGGCACGAGCTCGAGCGAGCGCGAGCCGCGGCACACCTACGGGACCGTCGGCCTCTTCGACGTGACGCTCTCCGTGCGCGGGCCGAGCGGGAGCGGCGCGCTGAGCCGCGCCGACCTGGTCGAGGTCCTCCAGCCCCTGCGCGCCGCCTTCGACGTCGTCTCGCCCGGCGGAGTCGCGCCCGTGAGCGTGCAGTTCTTCGACCGCTCCCTCGGCGGCGCCACGAGCTGGCGCTGGAGCTTCGGGGACGGCATGACCTCCGAGCTGCGGAACCCCATCCATCGCTTCGAGGAGGGCGGCACCTTCCCGGTCCAGTTGACGGTCGAGGGCCAAGGTCAGATCGACAGCGAGACGATCCCGGTCGAGATCGGCGAGCCACCGCCAGATGCGCGCTTCTCGGTCTCGACCGCGGCGGGTGACGTGCCGCTGCGCGTCTCCTTCATGGACCGCTCGACCGGCAACGTCACGGCCTGGCAATGGGACTTCGGCGACGGCCACGGCTCCTTCGAGCGCAACCCCTTCCACGCCTACCTCGCGGCCGGCGTGTACACCGTGCGCTTCCGCGTCTGGAGCGCCGGCGGAGTCGACACGATGGTGCGCCGCGACTTCATCCACGTCGCGAATCCGCTGCACCGCGTCCTGCAGTTCGGCGGCGCCACCGGACCGCTGCCGACGCTCCGGCCGCCCAAGCCGAAGTTCTGATCCGGGCCAGTCAGCCCGGGGTCCTGCCCAGCGCCAGGGCCCAGCACGAAGCGAGCACGACGCAGGCGGTGAGCCCGCTCGCGAGCTGGAGACCATGCTGCTCGATCCGCGCGCGCGGCACGGAACCGAGGACGGCGCCGAGCGCGAGGCCGGAGAGCAGCCCGAAGACGTGCGCGAGCACGTCCACCTGGCTCGTCGGCCAGCGCTCGCCCTCGCCGTGGAGGTGGCCCACGCCCAGGTAGAGCAGCAGCAGGAGCGTCGCGCCGACGGGCGCGAAGCGGCGTGCATCGGGCTCGCGCAGGAGGTGGCGCGTGCGCGCCTCGGATCCGCCCAGCAGGCCGAGCGCTCCGAAGACGGCGGTCGAAGCTCCGAGCGAGAAGTGCTCGGGAGCCTGGACCCAGGCGTTGATCCAGTTGCCGAGCATGCCCGCGAGGAGCAGCGCCAGCGCGCCCAGGCCGCCGCCGCACGAATGGAACAGGAGGTAGCTGAAGAGCGTGCCGAAGACGAGGTTCGACAGGAGGTGCGGGACGTCGGCGTGCAGCGTGAGCGCCGTCGCCGTGCGCTGGAGCTCACCCGCGCGGATCGCGGCCGCGTGGGCCACACCGGCCGCGCTCCAGTCCGGGCCCAGAGCCGAGTTCCACTGCGCCAGGGCGAGCGCCACCAGGGTCAGCGCGAAGAGCGCCGTGCCAGAGCGCGCGAAGGGCGCCGCCGGTGGCAGCACGCGCCGCAGGCGAAAACCGCGGTTCTCCTCCTCGTAGCGGCGCAGTTGTTCGAGCGCGGCGGCGACCCAGTGCTCCTCGACCACCAGCCGGTGCACGCCGGCCTCTTCCAGCATCAGGAACGGGATCGACTGGCTGGTGAGCACCAGCGCCCGCTCGCGGCAAGCCCGAGCGTGGCGCGAGCGGAAGACCTCGCGCAGCTCCGCTACTGGATCACTCCGCAGCCGATGCGACCGCCGGCGTTGCCGGTCGGCTGCGTGACCAGGTCGTCGACGCTGGCGTGCACGATGACGGCGCGGCCGCGCACCGAGTTCGGTCCGTCGGCCACGGTCAATTCGGGCATCAAGAGGACGTGGTGTCCCTCGCCGTGCTCGTCGACCCAGAGGTTGCCGAGGTCGCCGGCGTGGTGCTCGGGCGCGTGGGGCGAGCCGTGGTTCTTCGTGGCCGGGTTGAAGTGCCCGCCGGCCGAGCTCCCGTCCTCGGCCGAGCAGTCGCCCTTCTCGTGGATGTGGGCCGCGTGCCAGCCCGGCGGCGCGTGGTGGATCGCGATCTCGACCAGCACGCCGCCCTTGGCCTCGCTGAAGGCAGCCGTGCCGGAGACGGTCGAGCCCGAGCGCGCTTCGATCTTGGCCGTTGCGTGTGCGCCGCCCCCGTGCGCGTGGGACTTGGAGGAGTCGTCGGTGGCGTGGACCAGGATGCAGGCCGTGCAGAACCCGGAGACGAGCAGCGAGCCCGTGAGGAACACAGTGCGCATGATGGAGTCTCGGATGGGTAGGTCCGGATGGTCGCGGGGAGCGCGCGAGTCTACCCTTCGGCGCCCGTGACCGCGCACGCCGCCGCCTCCCCGCTTTTCCCCGCGCTCGCGTTCACGGGCCTGGCGAGCTTCGCCGCCGGCACGGCAACGCTGAGCATCTTCTTCGTCACCGGGCAAGCGCCCTACGACTTCACGGACGTGGAGCAGTACGCCCTCGGCCTCCTCGTGGGCGTGACCTACACGCTCGGCGCGCTGGCGGCGAGCCGCGTGCGGCACTGGCTCGCGGCGCGCGGCGTCTCGGCGCGCGCGTTCCTCGCGCTGCTCTCGCTCGGGATGGCAGCGCTCGCCTGCGTGCCCCTCGGCGCGCACTCCGACGCGGCCGTGTTCGTGCTGCTCGCGTGCTATGCGCCGCTGACCGGACTCTTCTGGCCGCTGGTCGAGGGCTATGTCTCGGGCGGACGGCGGGGAAGCGAGCTGCGCTCGGCCGTCGGGCGCTTCAACATCGTGTGGAGCCTGACGCTCCTGCCGTCGTTCCTGTGCATCCCGCCGCTGCTCCGGCACTCGGCCGCGGCCGTGTTCGTGGCGGTGGCGGCGACGCACCTCGTCAGTCTCGCGTGCCTGCTCGGTTTTCGTCGCGAGCCCGGCGAGCACGGGCACGAGCAACACGACGCCCCGCGCGCCTACGGCGAGCTCCTGCGCGTGCACCGCGTGCTGCACGCGATGAGCTACCTCGTGATGTACGCGCTGTCGCCCTACCTGCCGAGGCTCCTCGAGCGCATCGGGCTCGCCGGCATGGCCGCGAGCACGCTCGGCGCGACCTGGCTGGCGTCCCGCGTGCTCGGCTTCGCGCTGCTCGAGCGCTGGCACGGCTGGCACGGGCGCTGGTCGGTGGCGGTGATCGGGGCGTTGCTCGTCCTGTGCGGGTTCGGAGCGACGCTGCTCGCGCCCGGCCTCGACTCGGGCGCTCTTCCCCTGGTCGCAGTCGCGCTGTTCCTCTTCGGTGCCGGCCTGGCCGCGCTGTACACCGCCGCGCTGTACTACGCCTTCGAGGTCGGCGGCAGCGAGGGCGGCGGCTCGCACGAGGCGCTGATCGGTCTCGGCTATTCGATCGGTCCGACCTGCGGCCTTCTCGTGTTCTGGCTCGAGCGCGGCGGGGTCATCGGCGGCGCGAGACGTGACGGCACGCTGCTCCTCGTGATCAGCGCCATCTGTCTCGGCGGGGCGTTGTACGCCTGGCGCAAGCGGAGCGTGTCTTCAACCGGCACGTAGGAGCGCGATCAGCCGCTCGGTCGCCTCGGCGGTCGTGACGCGCTCCACGTAGCCGAGCTCGCGCTCGAGCGCGCCGACGTCGTAGGAGTGGCTGGTGGCGAGCTGCAGCGCGAGGAAGCGCGTCATGGGCGGCTCGCCGCGCTGGCGCGCGAGGGCCCACACGAGCTCGGCCACGGCTCCGGCGGCGTAGGCCAGCGCGCGCGAGACGCGCTTCGTCGGCGGCGGGATGCCGGCGCGCGTGAAGAGCTCCGCCAGCCACCTCCACAGCAGGACCGACTCCTTCTGCGCCACGAAAAAGGCCCGGCCGGCGACCTTCGCGCCCGGCTCGAGGCGCTCGAGCGCGTCCGCGTGGGCCGCGGCCGCGTTGTCGAGCCAGGTGAAGCTGATCTCGTTCTTCCCGTCGCCGACGATGGCGAGCTTGCCCGCGCGCGCGCGCGCGACCAGGCGCGGCATCAGGTTCGGATCGCCCGGTCCGAGCACGAGGTGCGGGCGCAGCGCGAGCGTCGCGAGGTGCGGGCCGTTCGCGGCCAGCACCTCGCGCTCCGCCGTCGCCTTGGTGGCCGGATACGCCGCCAGGTACCGCCGCGGATAGGGCAGCGACTCGTCCGCCTGCCTGTGGTCGCGCCCGTCGAAGACCACGCTCGGGCTGCTCGTGTACACGAGGCGCTTCACGCCGCTCGCCCGGCAGGCCTCCAGGACGAAGCGCGTGCCCTCCACGTTCGTGCGTACGAAGTCCGCGCGCGTGCCGTGGATGCCGGTCAGCGCCGCAGCGTGCACGACCGCGTCTTGCCCGACCATGGCGCGCTCGACGTGCTCGCGGTTGCGCAGGTCGCAGGTCAGCGTGCGTACGCCGAGCGCGGCGAGCTCCGCCGAAGGCCGCCGGCTCGCCGAGCACACCGCGTGCCCGCGCCGCTTCAGTTCGGCGACGATCGCACGCCCGAGGAACCCGTTGCCGCCGGTCACGAGGACTCTCACTTGGGTGATTCCATCCCTCGCGGTGCCCTGGTCAGCTTCGCGCCAGCATCGCAGCCAGGGCCGCGTGTTCGTAGCAGGCCAGCTCGAAGGGATTCTCGTCCGGATCGGAGAAGTACAGCGACCAGGAGAGCTCGTGGTCGACGACCTCGAGGGTTCGTGCGAGCACGCGCTCGAGGTGCCGCTTCCAATCGACGAAGCCCGCGGCATCCACCGCCAGGGCCAGGGTCGCGTGGTTCGGCCCGCTCGGACGCTCGAACAGCGCCAGGTGCAGCGCCCCGTTCGCGTCGGCGAGCGTCAGCGGCCCGCCGTCCGCCGCCCAGCCCTCGAGCGCGGGCACGCGCGCGAGCCCGAGCACGTCCCGGTACCAGCGCTCGGCCGCGGCGCGATCGGAGACGTACACGTGCACGTGGTCGAGCCGCAGCAGCGCGGGAGCCCGGGAGGCGCGCGTCATCGGGGCCCGATTCTATCCGTGTTTCTATCCGCGTTTCGATCCGTGCTGCCCGTGCGCTACCTTCCCATGATGCCTGCACGCCTGCGCACTGCCGCCGAGCTCGAGGCCGCCTTTGCCGCCGAACGCTTCCTCGTCTTCGAGCACTCCACGACCTGTCCCATCTCGGCCGCGGCCTTCGAGGAATACGCGCGCTGGAGCGCCGCGCATCCCGAGGCCGCGACGGGCTGGATCGACGTCATCCAGGAGCGCGCGCTCGCCCGCGCCGTGGCCGAGCGCACCGGCATCCGCCACGAGTCCCCGCAGGCGATCCTGCTCGCGCGCGGCGAGGCGCGCTGGAACGCCTCGCACGGTACGATCACTGAGGCAAGCCTGAGCTCGGTGGCGAGCTAGCCCGGGTTATTCATGAGGCCTCGAGCGAAACGTCGCGAATGGCTGCAGATGCAGCGATTTGCGCTGCGTGTGCAGCGGAGACGACCTCTGGCAGGTCGTCGA
>Ga0247727_10009695_pt1 | contig 17300 bp, 17 predicted proteins | sample WisWelCaveWW1625_FD_202498 | JGI IMG/M metagenome (GOLD analysis project Ga0247727, IMG submission 202498) | Biofilm microbial communities from Wishing Well Cave, Virginia, United States - WW16-25 | ecosystem: Environmental > Aquatic > Deep subsurface > Groundwater > Cave microbial mat | place...
ACTCAAGGCGAACGCAAGCAGGTTACCGTTCTCTTTGCCGATATTTCCGGCTTTACCGCGCTTTCGGAATCGCTCGATCCCGAGCAAGTGACGGAACTAGTCAATCGTTTTTTTGCCGTGCTGAATGTGCCGATTGAAAAATATGACGGCACGATTGACAAGTTTATGGGCGACGCGGTGATGGTCCTCTTCGGCGCGCCGCGCGCGCACGAAAACGATTCCGAACGCGCAATCCGTTGCGCGCTCGAAATGCGCGCGGCGTTCGATGCGGAAAAACGCGCGATGGACGGCGCGGGATCGCTCGATTTGCACGTCGGCATCAACACCGGGCTGGCAGTTGCCGGGATTGTCGGCACCGAGTTGAAACGCGAATACACTGTCATCGGCGATACAGTGAATCTCGCGTCGCGATTAAAAGACCAAGCGCCGCGCGGCGAAATCTTTATCAGCGCCGAAACGCATCGCCTCACCCAGCGCCTTTTTGATTTTCGCGCGGTCGGTTCTTTGCAAGTCAAAGGCAAAAGCCAGCCGGTTCCCGCCTTCGCGGTTGTCGAAAGCAAAGCCGGGTTTATTTCAACGCGCGGTATCGAAGGTTTGAAATCGCCACTCGTCGGACGCGACGCGGAACGCGCGCAGTTGTTCGGTTGTTTTGAAACGCTCGCGCGGGGACGCGGGCAAATTGTTTTTATCGTCGGCGAAGCGGGGCTGGGAAAATCGCGGCTGGTCGCGGAAGCGCGATCGGAAGTTAGAAGCTGGAAGTTGGAGATTAGCGATAACGCTGCGCGTTCAACTTCTAACTTCCAATCTCCAACTTCCAATATCGTGTGGCTCGAGGGTCGCTCGCTTTCGCACACGCAAAACGCCGCGTACTTTCCGATTGTCGAAATGCTCAAGCGCGCGCTGAATTTGCGCGATGACGCCGCGCGCGAGGACGCCGCGCGCGCGCTGGACGAATGGAGCGCAACATATTTTTTCGCGGCAGAGCGAGAGACGGTCGTTCCGTTTCTAAAATATTTACTGGGACTAGAGCTGGACGCGGCGGCTAATAATCGTTTGCAGTATTTGGATGCGGCAGGATTAAAGCGACAAACGTTTTATGCGATTCGCCAAGGATTGCGCGCGGTCGCGCGGCGCGCGCCGACGACCGTGTTTATCGAAGATGTGCATTGGGCGGACGATGCGAGTCTAGAATTGTTGCGCTATGTGTTGCCTCTCGCTCTCGAGTTGCCTTTGCTTTTTGTTTTCGCGATGCGCCCCGAACGCGACCACGCGTCGTGGAAACTGCGTGAGTTCGCGTTGAGCGATTACGCGGCGCGCACGCGCGAGATCGCGCTGAACCCGCTCACGCCCGACGCGTCGAATCAACTCCTCGCGAATTTGCTTGCGATCGAAGACTTGCCGACGCGCACGCGCGATTTGATTCTCGCGCGCGCCGAAGGCAATCCGTTTTACGTCGAAGAAATCGTGCGTTCGTTGATTGATGAAAAATTGATCGAACGCGTTCAAGAACGCTGGCGCGCGACGAAAAACATTGACGCCGTGAATCTGCCAACAACGCTCGCGGGCGTGATTGCCGCGCGCCTTGATCGTCTCGACCCGCCCGTAAAAGAGACGCTACAGATCGGCTCTGTGATTGGGCGCGCGTTTCCGTACGCGGTGCTCGCGCGCGTGATGCCGGACGCCGCGCGGCTCGACGCGGATTTGGCGCGTCTGCAAGAGCTGGCGTTGATTTTCGAAACGCGCGAAATGGGCGAGCGTCAGCAAATTTTCAAACACATACTCACGCAAGAAGCCGCGTATGATACGTTGCTATTGCGCCGCCGCCGCGAATTGCATGGCAAGGTCGCGCACGCGCTGGCAGAATATTTCGGCGCGCGGTTGCAAGACCAAATTGAATTGCTGGCGTACCATTTCGAGCGCAGTGATGACGCGGCGAACGCGGTTGAGTATGCGATTCGCGCCGGCGAGCGCGCGCTCGCGCGTTATACGCCGCAAGAAGCGCAAAAATTTTATCGCGTTGCGTGGATGCGCATGGACGAGGAAAAAATCGCGGACGAGGCGCGACGTTTGCGCGTGCTCGTCGGTTTGGGCGACGCAGAATCCGCGCGCGGCGAATCCGCCGCGGCGCTCGCGATGTGGGAACGCGGCGCGGACTTTGCGCGCGCGTTGGATGATAAAGAAAGTCTCGCGGGATTGCACCGGCGGATGGGCTTGAATATGCTGGCAAAGGGCGACGTGGACGCCGCGCGCAAACTGTACGAATTCGGTTTGACCGTTTTGCCGGACGCGCGTGAATCGCGCGAACGCGCGGCGTTGGTTCACGAACTCGCGCGCTTGTATTTTCGGATCGGCGATAACGCGAACGCGAGAGTGTGGGCAGAGCGCGCGTTAGAGTTGGGAAAAAAGTTGAGCGCGCAGGAAACAATCGCGCAAGCGTATAATACACTGGGCATCGCCGTCGCGCGGTCGGGCGAAATCGAAAAGGGCATCGAGTATGTCGAGATGAGCCGCGCGGGCGCGCTGGAGCATGATTTGCTTGGCGCGGCGTGCCGCGCGTACGCGAATCTTGGAATGTTGTACGCGGCGGTGGACCACGCGAAATCCATCGCGTTTAGCAACGAAGGGCTGGCGCTGGCGCGGCGCATCGGCGATTTGGCGTGCGAATCGCTGATTCAATCCGCGCTCGCGTCGAATTGGTGCTCGTTGCAAGGCGATTGGGAGCAAGGGCTTGCCGCCGCGCGCGCGTCGATCGAGTTGGACCGCGTGCTCGGGGCGCGCAGTCATTTGCCGGTGCCGCTGATTTTGCTCGCGCAGATTTATCAATGTCATCGCCAATATGCGGACAGCGAAAAATTTTATCGCGAGGCGCAAGCGATCGCGGAAGAAATCGGCGACCCGCAATTGTTGTTTCCGATTTACGACGGACTCGCGACGCTGAGTTTGGAAAAAGGGAATGAGGCGATGGCGCAATCGTATTTAGAGAATAGTCGCCGCGTCGCGGAACGCGCGGGGTATACCGGCGAGACGTTGTTGGTCGTGCCGTTTTTGAATTAGAGAGCAGAAAATCTTTTCAGGAGTGCATCAATGGAATTGTTCATAAGACCCGAAGCGTGGATCGCCTTTCTCACGCTTCTGGCGCTGGAGTTGGTATTGGGTGTGGACAATGTTATTTTCATTTCCATTCTCGCCGGCAAACTGCCCGCGGCGCAACGGCAACGCGCGCGGACGGTCGGCTTGGCTGTCGCGGTCATTTCGCGCGTCGCGCTCTTGTTCTCGCTCTCGTGGATTGTCGGGCTGACTCAGCCGCTGTTCACGATTCCTGCGTTTAATTTTCAAGTGGCGGGGCGCGATATCATTTTGCTCGCGGGCGGCTTGTTTTTGCTGGCGAAAGCGACGCTCGAAATTCATCAACGCTTGGAAGGCGCAGAAGGACACGCGTCCGCAAGCGTCAAAGCGTCGTTCACGAACGTCATCGTTCAAATATTATTGCTCGATGTCGTGTTCTCGCTCGATTCAGTGATCACAGCCGTTGGAATGGTGAATGAAATTCCGATTATGGTCGCGGCAGTTTTGGTGGCGGCGGGCTTGATGATGGTCTCGGCGGGACCGATCAGTAATTTTGTCGAACGGCATCCGACGATCAAAATGCTCGCACTCAGTTTCCTTTTGCTGATCGGATTCACGCTCGTTGCGGACGGATTGCATCAGCATATTCCCAAGGGGTTCATTTATTTTGCGATGGGCTTTTCGGTTTTTGTCGAGATGCTCAACTTGCGCGCATCGCGCGTCGCGCCGGTAAAATTGCACGAGCCGTACGTGAAAGAGAAAGCGTAAATGCCGGCATCTCAATCCGCGCTTCCGCTCTTGGGACAACCCGCGCCGGCATTTGCCTTGCCGATGGTGCAGGGCGAAATGATTTCGCTCGAACAATATCGCGGCAAGCAAACGCTGATCGTTTGGTTTTCGCGCGGCTTGGCGTGCCCGTTCTGCCGCCAGCATATGGCGCGCTTGCAGTTGGGCTATCCGCAGTTTCAAGCGCGCGGCGCGGAGATTTTGCAAATCGCACCGAATCCGCTCGAACGCGCGCGCGTTTATTTTTCGGAACAACGGCTCGTCTTTCCGTATTTGTGCGATAGCGCGTTGATGGTGTATAAAGACTATGGACTCGCGGACAAAGGATTTCCGCAGGCGTTCGCGCTGGATATACTCTCCGTGACGCGCGGGGTGTTGACCGAACCGCGCGCGCAGATTCGCGCGACGACAAGCGATCTGTTAGGGCGCGATGTGATTGACCGCGCGATTTATCACAGCACCGTCGCGTACGAGCAAGGCGTTTTCATTGTGGATCGGCAGGGCATCGTTCGCTATGTGAGTGTGCAAGGACCAGTCGGAAATATTCCGGGCAATGAAACGTTGCTGAGAGAATTAGAGAAAATTGCATAGTCGGGCAAGGGGGCAGGGGAATGCAAAAAGAAATCTCGCGCAATGTCAAAGTCATGATTGGGCTGATTGGCGCATTGAATTTGGTTGAAGGCGTTTTGCTTTATGCATTTCCCGAGACGCTCGGTCCGCTGATTTGGCCGACGCGGTTGGGGACGTTTGGGGCGCGCTTTTACGGCGCGGTCTTTATCGCGATTGCGTTGACGGCAGGACTGATCGCGCGCGAGCGCGCGTGGGAACGCGTGCGCATTCTTTTTCCGCCGGCGATTTTTTTCACGGGACTCACGCTGCTTGGCGCGATGCTCTCTTTCAATACGCCGAACTCGTTTGAAGCCGCGCGGCTGGCAACGTGGATATTTTTCATGCTCTATGCCGGCGCGCTCATCGGCGGAGTAGCCGTATATTTGAAATACGAAACAAAAAATTAATGCGTTTAGAATAGGAGTGAAGCGTGACAGAAATTCTTGAATCAAATTTAGAAAACGGTTTGAAAGTTTTGCTCAAGCCGGTGCGCACGTCGCCGGTCGCCACGTTTTGGGTGTGGTATCGCGTCGGCTCGCGCAACGAAGTGCCGGGCATCACCGGCATTTCGCATTGGGTCGAGCATATGATGTTCAAAGGCACGCCGACGCTGAAAAAGGGCGAGATTATGCATTTGATCAATCGCAACGGCGGCGTGGACAACGCGTTCACGTTTACGGATTACACCGCGTATTATGAAACCTTGCCGAGCGATCGCATTGACCTCGCGCTGCGCATCGAAGCAGACCGCATGGTGAACGCGCTGTTTGATCCGGACGAAGTCGCGTCCGAACGCACGGTGATTATTTCCGAACGCGAGGGCTCGGAAAATGAGCCGCGCTTTTGGCTGGGCGAAGATGTGCAAGCCGCCGCGTACAAAGTGCATCCGTATCATCACGACACGATTGGCTGGAAGCAAGATTTGCAAATGATGACGCGCGACCAACTCTATCAGCATTACAAAACCTATTACGTACCGAACAACGCGGTTATTGTCGCGGCAGGCGATTTCGACGCGGACGAAATGCTGAAAAAAATTAAAGAAAAATTTGGCGCGATTCCGCGCGGTGCCGCGCCGCCGGCAATGCAGACCGTCGAGCCGCCGCAAGAAGCCGAACGCCGCGTCCTGATGCGCCGACCGGGTCCGACGCAATATTTTCACGCCGCGTATCACGCGCCCAACGCGACCGACCCGGATTTCTTTCCCATGTTCGTGCTCGCCGCGGTGCTCGATGGCGTCGGCGGGATGAGCGTTTCCGGGCACGGCAGTCCGGGACGATCCGCGCGCTTGTATCGCGCGCTCATCGAAACGGAACTCGCGACCGGCGTAGATTGCAGTTTCCGCGAAACACTCGATCCCGGTACGATGGACATCACGGCGACCGCGCGCCCGGGGGTGCCGATCAAAAAAATCGAACGCGCGATTTTCGCGGAACTTGAAAAAATTGCCGCGAAACGCATCACCGATGAAGAACTGGAAACCGTTTTCAAGCAAGCAAAAGTGCAATTCGTATATGCGACCGACGGCGTGATGAATGTTGGCTATATCATGGGGCAAATGGAAATCGTCGCGTCGTACAAAAATTACGCGACATTTCTTGCGGATTTGGAGCGCGTGACCAAAGCCGATGTGCAACGCGTCGCGCAAAAATACTTTGCGGAAACGAATCGCACGGTCGGCTGGTTTATTCCGACAGAGGGAGCGCCGCGAAAGAACGCGAAAGGCGCGCAACGCGCAAAGAGAGGGGTGCGATGACAACGCTACCCATTACTCCCGAAGCGATCACACGCGTCACGCTCGCCAACGGCTTGACGATTCTCGTCAAAGACAACCCAAACAACGCGTCGGTCACGATGCGCGGTAGAATGCGCGCGGGCGGATTGTACGATTCGGAAAAAACGCTCGGACTTGCGTCTCTCGCAACCGCGGCGATGATTCGCGGCACGCGCAAACGCACATTTCAAAAACTGAACGCGGAACTCGATAGCACCGGCATGTCGTTCGGCATCGGTGCGGGAATGGAAACGATTGGTTTCAGCGGCAAATGCCTCGTCGAAGATTTCGATCGCTGGCTCGATCTCGCCTCCGATGTGATTCTGCATCCGACGTTTCCGCGCGTGGAAGTAGAAAAAATGCGCGCGGAAATTCTTGCGGATTTTAAAGAGGCGGAAGACGATACGGGGCACGTGATGCGCCGGGAATTTCGCGCGCTGTTATACCCGAAAGGGCATCCGTATCATCATTTCTCGGATGGCAAACCCGAAACGGTCAAGCGGCTGACGCTCGCGCAGATGCAAGATTTTCACGCGCGCTATTTTCGCCCGGATATTACGACGCTGGTCGTCGTCGGCGATTTGCGCGCGAACGCCGCGATTGAAAAAATCGAACGCGCGCTGGGCAAGTGGAAGGCGAAAGGCGCGCCGCCCGCGCATCATATCCCGGACGCGCCGCCGCGCACCCACATTGCGCGGCGCGAGTCGCCGCTCGCCGGCAAAACGCAAGTAGACCTCGCGATCGGTTATCCCGGCATTCGCCGGAATAACCCGGATTATTACGCGCTCGGCGTCGGCGATTTGATATTCGGGCGGCTTGGCTTGTACGGGCGGCTCGGCGCAAACGTGCGCGATAAAATGGGGCTCGCGTATTACGTATACAGCAATGTGGAAGCCACTCTCGGCGCGGGACCGTGGGCGGTGTATGCCGGCGTCAATCCGAAAAATATCGCGCGCGCGCTGGATGGCATTCTCTCGGAAATTAAATTATTGAAGAGCGAACCAGTTACCCAAGACGAATTGAGCGAGGCGCAAGAATTTATGACCGGCTCGCTGGCGCTTGGTTTGGAAACAAATGACGGCGTCGCCGGCATGCTGAGCGCGATTGAATTGCACGGACTGGGCTTGGATTATCTGCAACGGTATCCGCAAATTATTCGCGGCGTCACACGCGAACAAATCCTCGCCGCCGCGCAAAAGTACGCGCAAGTGGATAATTACGCATTGTCGCTTGCGGGACCGCTGGATGGGAAGTAGTGAACAGTAAACAGTAAACAGTAAACAGTAATCAGTAAACAGTCAAAGTATTAATAATTTTTCCCTTCGCGTTCTTTGCGGTTCAAAAATCTTCGCGGTTGTGATAGTTTTTGTAGAGGAATTAAAGGAGCGGGCAATGCCAAACAAAAAACGCGCGACCAAGAAAAAAATCACCGTGAAAAAGCCGGTGGCAACGCGCGATGTTGAATTGAAAGAAACCGGCGTGGATTCGATTCAAGCGGACAACGTCACGCTAACGCAAGGCGGCGTGAACCGCATCAAAGCAAAAACGGTGACCGTCAATCAAGGCGGCATCGTCGAAGCCGAAGCGGATACGATCAACGTGCGGCAGGGCGGCATTGTGCGCGCCGAAGCCGGTGATGTTCAAATCACGCAAGGCGGCGCCGTGCTCGTGCAATCCGAAAATGTGGCGTTGACTTCCAGCGGCGCGCTGGCAATTCTCGGCGCGAAAATTGATGTGCAATCCGGCGGTGCGCAATATATGTTTGCGCGCGAATCCATCCGCGTCGAGCAGGGCGGCGCGCTCGTGATGGCGGCACCGCGGATCCATGTGCAAAACGGCGGCGCGATCTTTTTGCTCGCGCGCGAAGTGCACGGCAATGTGCGGACGCTGTTCGACCGGCGCGGCGCGCTGATTTTTGGCATCGCGGCGGGAATTGTGCTGGGGATGTTGGCAAGAACGCGTAGGAAATAAGCGTGTGCGGATGAGGGGATGTGCGTCAAGATTTCCATGCACAGACTTGCGCACTCACACGCGAAGCGTCACACACTTTTTCAAAACGGAGATTTTTTCTCAATGGCTCATAATGTAACGTTGATTCGCGGCGACGGCGTCGGTCCGGAATTGATGGAAGCCGCGCGGCGGGTGCTCGAAGCGACCGGCGTCAAATTCAATTGGGACGTGCAGGATGCCGGCGTGGACGTGATGGAAAAAACCGGCACACCATTGCCGGAAGCGGTGCTCGACTCTATTCGCAAAACGCGCGTCGCGTACAAAGCGCCGATCACGACGCCGATCGGTACCGGCTTTCGCAGTGTGAACGTCGCCATTCGCAAAGAATTCGATCAATACTTGAATGTGCGTCCCGCGAAATGGTATCCCGGCGTGCGGAGCAAATATCAAAACATTGATTTGCTTTTACTCCGCGAAAATACAGAAGACCTGTACGCGGGCATCGAATTCGAAAGGGGCAAGCCCGACACGCAAGAATTGATCGGCTGGATTCGCGGCAAGCAACCCAAGGCGAAAATTTGGGATGACGCCGGAATCTCCATCAAACCGATTTCGATCACCGGCACGAAACGTTTTGCGAAAGCGGGCTTTGAGTACGCGCGCAAATGGAAGCGGAAAAAAGTTACGGCGGTCGCGAAAGCGAACATTATGAAATACACCGACGGCTTGTATTATGAGGTGTGCCGCGAGGTCGCCAAGGGTTATCCGGATTTGCAGTACGAAGAAATGCTGGTGGACAATATGTGCATGCAGTTGGTGCAAAAGCCGGAATTGTACGACGTTCTGCTTTGCCCCAATTTGTATGGCGATATTCTTTCCGATCTGTGCGCGGGGTTGGTCGGCGGCTTGGGCGTGGGTCCCGGCGCGAACATCGGCGATAATAGCGCGATGTTTGAAGCGGTGCATGGGTCGGCGCCGAAATACAAAGGGCAAAATAAAGTAAATCCGACCGCGCTGATTCTTGCCGGCAAACTGATGTTGGAATATCTGGGCGAGGCAGACGCGGCGCATCGTTTGGAAAAAGCGGTGGCGGCAATCATCGCGGAAGGCAAAGCGGTCACGTACGATATGAAAGCCGAACGGAACGATCCGACGGCGGTCGGCACGAGTCAGATGGCGGACGCGATGATTGAGAAACTGAAATAAAGAATTGCTCGCGGTCGCGTAGCGATGGCTGAAAGTATTTTCAATAATGGGAAATGCGCTCAGCAGAATCAACAAAAATTAAAGCGCCCACTCGTGAGAGTGAGCGCTTGTTTTTTTTTCGATCTAGTAACGTCGGCGTCCGCCGCCACCACCACCGCCGCGGTCGAAACCGCCGCCGCCGCCGCCGCGACCACCACCACCGCCGCCGCGACCACCACCACCGCCGCCGCTACGAAAACCGCCGCCACCACCACCACCCGTGCGTTCTTCGCGCGGGCGCGCGATATTGACGGTCAACTTGCGCCCTTCGAGTTCGTGCTCGTTGAACATCTGAATCGCTTTTTGCGCGTCTTCGTCCGTCATCATTTCGACAAAGCCAAAGCCCTTGGATTGTCCGCTTTGGCGGTCAATGATGACCGTTACTTCTTTGATTTCACCGGCTTGGCCAAACAAGTCACGCAATTGATGATCGGTGACATGATATGCCAAATTGCCAACGTACAGTTTTGCTTCCATCGAATTTCACCTCAGAGAGAATGCCCGCTTGCGCAGGGAGTTTTTGAAAAACCGATATGCACCGCACCTCTTTGTCAGCGGCGTCTAAAAAAGTTACTCTGCGTCTGCTCTCCTCCATGCGCGTGGCACTCCCAAAAGGAGCCAAGCGTCACCTAACAAAATAGTGTCGCCCGCCGGATTAGCGGATGCTGGCGCGGACGATTCACCTATCTCGACAGCGCCTAGTATAAGCCCAAAGAAGGAAAATAGCAAGAGCGCGTTTTTCCGGCATCAGTTTTTGACTACCCCCACGCTTTGAGATACAATCCGTTTTGAAATGATCGTTCTGCTCTCAGAATCCGAGTGACTGATAAAAATGGAAATCACGTTCCGCGAAAAAAAATGGGAACTCAAAGGCAACATCACCGCGCGCGACGCGATCAAAAAAATTGGGCTCGAACCTGAAGCGGTGCTGGTCGTCGTGAATGGTGAGTTAAAGACGGACGATGCTCTCTTGAAGGAAGAAGATCAGGTGAAATTGATAGCGGTGATCTCTGGCGGAGCCGGTTAGCCATGCATTGCCGAAAATGTAAACTAAACGCCGTCATCAATATGCGGCATCATAAACTCGCGTTGTGCGGCGAGCATTACGCGGATTGGTTTGTCGCGCAGACCGAGCGCGCGATCGAAAAGTACAAAATGTTCACGCGCGATGAGCCGGTGCTCGTCGCGGTTAGCGGCGGCAAAGATTCGCTGGCGCTGTGGGAGGTTTTGCTCAAGCTGGGCTATCGCGCGGATGCGATGTATATGGGCTTGGGCATTAACGACGGTGTTCCGTATTCGGACCAATCGCTGGAAAAAACGCTAAAATTTGCAGAGCCATTTGGGACTGTTGTTGTAAACGGCAAAGTGACGACGCAGTCTTCGCGCAACGCGGAGACACCTGCACTTGCGTCCGGTGCGAGCGTTGCCTCACAAACTGCGCCGGCAATCACACATACGCCAACGCTCCATCTCATTGACATCCCGGACACGTACGGCAAAACAATTCCGGAAATCGCGCGCGAAAAAACGCGCGGGCACGGCAAGCCGTGCGCGGCGTGCGGCTTGACCAAACGCTATGTGATGAATCGCCTCGCGGCGGAAAGAGGATACGCGGCGCTCGCGACTGGGCATAATCTCGATGACGAAGTCGCCGTGCTGATGCAAAATACATTGCGCTGGCAAACCGGTTTTCTCGCGCGCCAAGCGCCGGTGTTGCCGGCGATGAGCAATCGCTTTGCGCGCAAAGTCAAGCCGTTCGTCCGCTTTTACGAACGCGAAACCGCGGCGTACGCGCTCGTGCGCGGCATAGATTACATTTACGACGAATGCCCGCACGCCGTCGGCAATCTCACGAATTTCTACAAAACGCTTCTCAATCAACTCGAAGCGCATTCGCCCGGCACCAAACTTTCTTTCTACCTCGAATTTTTGCGCGCGCGCCGCGACGGCTTGTTCACTCAATTCAACGAAGCCGGCTCCTTGCACGAATGCGAATCGTGCGGACAACCGACAAGCGCGCCGGGTCGTTGCGCGTTTTGCCGGATGTGGGACATTGGCGCAGACCGCGCGGATGCCCCGCTCCTTGCAGCCGATATTCCCCTTGCGGCAGATTTGAATGGCGGCTGATGCGCGCGCGGAGAAATCAGCGCGCGTGGTTGCGCGCGCCGCCGCGATTATCGCGCTCGGCAATATCGCGAGCCGCGTGCTTGGGCTCGCGCGCGAAGCGGTGATTGCGTACCTCTTTGGCGCGACCGGCTTGGTCAGCATTTTCCGCGTGGCTTCGACGATCATCCAATCGCTGTACGATTTTCTCGTCGGCGGAATGGTCAGTGCCGCGCTCGTGCCGATTTTTTCCGAATACGCGGCGCGCGCGGATAAACGCGAACTGTGGCGCGTCGCAAGCATCGTGATCAATTGCCTTGCGCTGTTGCTCGCGCTTGCGGTGTTGCTCCTCGAACTTTTTGCTCCCCAACTCATCATAATTCTCGGCGGCGGCTATGACGCGGCATTGCAGGCGTCCGCCGTCGAAATGATTCGCCTGATTTTGCCGGCGATTTTTTTCTTGGGAATGTCCGGCGTCGTCACCGGCTTGCTCTACGCGCTCCAGCGCCCGGCGTATCCGGCATTCACGACCGCCGCGTACAATCTTGGCATTGTCGTCATCGCGCTCGCGCTCACGCCGCTCTTCGGTATCGCAAGTTTGATCATCGGCATTATCATCGGCGCGGCGTTGCAAGTGTTGTTGCAATTGCCCGGCTTGCGCGGAATGCAATATCATTTCACACTTGACTTCGCGCATCCCGCATTACGCCAGATCCTGAAACTTTATTTTCCCGTTCTCGCCGGACTTTTCATCAGCATCATCGGCGTCTTTATTGACCGCTATCTCGCATCTTACACCGGCGCGCAATCGCTCGCGTGGATGCAAGCGGCAACCGTGCTGGTGCAATTGCCGCTGGGGTTGGTGGGAACGGCGATTTCGTTTGCGATTCTTCCCGAATTGAGCAGACAGACAAAAGACGACAGACAACAGACAACAGAAAAAAATTCCAAATTACCAATTACTAATTACGAATTTACTTCCACGCTGGCCTTCGGCATTAAACTCGTCCTGCTTCTGATTCTCCCCGCGACCGTCGGCTTGTTCATTCTCGCGCACCCCATCGTTGCCTTGTTGTTCGAGCGCGGTGCGTTCACCGCGATGGATACCGCGCAGACCGCGCTGGCGTTACAATTTTATCTCATCGGCTTGCCGTTCGCCGCGATTGATCAGCCGCTTGTGTTCGCGTTTTACGCGCGCAAGAACACACTCGCGCCGAATCTCGTCGCGTTCGCCGGCGTCGCGGTGTACGTCGTCGTCGCGCTCGCGCTTTATCGTCCGCTCGGATTCATTGGCTTGGTGATTGCGAATTCCGCGCAATTGACGAGCCACGCGGTCGTTATGCTTTGGCTCACGCAAACGCGGCTCGGCGGCATCGGCAAGCAAGGCATCGGCGCGCTCCTCGCAAAATGCGCGCTTGCGAGCGCGGCGATGGGCGCGGTCGCGGCGTTCAGCGCGAATGAATTGGCGCGCGCCGGCGCGAATGTTTTTGTTGCCGCGCTCGCGCCGATCATCGCGGCGAGCATTGTTTATCTCGCGCTAATGCGCGCATTGCGCGTGCGCGAAGCGCAGCAGGTTTGGCGGATGATTGCCGCGCAAGTGTTGACGCGCACGCGGCGCGTGGTATAATTGAATTACTGAGGTGACTGATGAAAGCGAGAACCTTTACTGCGGTCATACACAAGGAAGAAGACATCTACGTTGCCGAATGCCCTGAAGTTGGAACGGTCAGTCAAGGGTACAGCATCGAAGAATCTGTCGCCAATTTGAAAGAGGCGACGGAACTTTATCTGGAAGACTTTCCAATCGCAGAGATTTCTCGACCTCTGATCACGACCTTCGAGGCAACGCTTGCCTAAATTGCGACGGGTTTCTGGAAAAGAAATGGTTCGCGCGTTAGAGCGACTTGGTTTCGTGCAAGTTCGTCAGCGCGGAAGTCACGTCTCTCTCAAAAGGCAAACGGCGGAGGGTGAGATCGGTTGTGTTGTGCCGCTGCATCGCGAATTGGCAATTGGAACACTCCGAGGAATCTTGAAACAGGCAAGAATTTCGGGAGATGAATTCGCAGAAAATCTGGAATAAGGTGTCCAATGAGCGACTCGCAGACGAGCAAGCATGGGAGCAAGACAGAGGAATTTCTGTTGGCGGAATACAAAACTTTTTCCGATTCGTACTGGCGAAACGAAGAGACGGGCGAAAAGCGCGTTGAATTTTTCATTACGCTCGCCACCGCGGTGATCGGCGCGCTGGTAGCGTTGGCGACGAGCCAGACCCAATTGTCGCCCGAAGCCATGTACGCCGTGATGATCTTGGCGTTGACGGGACTGTTGGGATTTGGATTTGTGACGCTCCGTCGCGTCATCAAACGCAATGCTGTCACGGACGAGTACAAACGCGCGATGGATTTTGTGCGCGGACATTTTCGCGCCGAAGATGAGCGCTTGCGCGATTATCAGCCCTTTGTTAAACGCGGCGCGCGCAAGACCGGCACCGGCGGACTTGCCGACGTCGTGACGTTGATGAATAGTGTGGTTGTCGCCGCGCTCTGTGTGATGGGCGGGTTGCTGTTCAAACAGATATTGCCGATGGTTGGCATCGCCGGTCTGGTTGGCTTTGTTATCGCGTGGCGCTCGCAAGTATGGTTCGCGGAGCGGAAATATGCGCAAGCGGCAACCGCGCGAAACTGAAGCCGCGCTCGTGATTCGTTCCGGGCGAGCGGAAAAAATCGCGGCGGAAATCGCGAAGCTTCGCGCGGTCGGAGGTTATCGGCTGGAACGCGGTGAGACGCAAAAGATCCGCGACATTTATTTCGATACGCCCGATCGTGCGCTGGAAAAACAGCGGCTGGGTTTGCGGATTCGTCAAGTCAACGGCAAGACGCTGATTACGCTGAAAGGTCCGTCGCGCAGAAATGGCGCAATCCGCGCACGGTTGGAAATCGAAGCCGTGTGGTCGCAAAAAGCATTGGTCCGCGTTCTCCGCGAGTTGCGCGCGCGGGGCGTCCGCGTGCGCGCGGAAAGTGAAGAGTTCGAAATAGATGACGCACTGGAAACACTGGAAGAATTGGATTTCCAAATTATTCAAGACCGCCAGACGCGCCGGCTCGTTCGGAATATCCTGAAAAAGAATTCAACGCGTAAAGTGGTGGTTGCCGAATTGGTAATTGATTCCGTATCGTATCACTTTGGCAAGCAGATTGTTCATCTGCACGAGATCGAAATCGAATCCAAAATCAGGAACGGCAATGCGGCAGGATTGGCAAAGCTGGTCAATGATCTGGTCGAGATGTACCAACCGGCACTACGAGAATGGGAAAGCAAATTGGCGACGGGCAGAGCGATTGCCGAGTTATCCAAAGATCGCGTATTCAAAAAATTAATTGGGCGCGGCGGTAACCTGAAACCCGCCGCGTTGGATGCAATCGGCAAGCATCTTGCAACATGAGTGACTCTCGTTCCCTTGACGACCTCTCGCTCGCAGAACTCGAAACGCTGGTGGAACAAAAACGGCGCGTCGAACGCGCGCGGCAATTTGTAGAGACCGGCGACGGCAGGCGTTTTCGTCCTATCACCGTGAATCCGGCGGATGACGCGCGTCCGCGCGCGCGTCGAAAACCAAAAAGTTTATTCGACCGTGTTCTGCTCCTCGTCGAAATCGGCGCGGCGATTGCGCTCGTCATCATCATCGTTAATTTTTTCGGCAACCTGCAATCGCAAAATGCCGACGCCGCGCTCGCCGCGCGCGCGCCGGGCGCGTCCGCCGCCGGCGCGTCCACGAATCAAGAATTACCCGGCTCTTCCTTTCCGCCGGTGAATCCGGTGAAAGAATTGCCGGGCAGTTCGTTCCCGCCCGAGCCCGCGCCGCCGGCATTGGGGTTGCAATTAAAAGCGATTGCCGCGTTGCCGGTGCCGACGCCGGGTCCGCGCTCGCCGACGCGCATTATTATTTCTGCAATCGGTGTGGATTGGCCTGTGGTGCAAGGGGATGGGTGGGAAGAATTGAAGCAAGGCATCGGGCAACGCATCGGTTCGGTGAATCCGGGTGAGCGCGGCAATTTGATTTTGTCCGGGCATAACGACGTATACGGTGAACCATTCCGCGATTTGGAAAAACTGGACATCGGCAAAGAAATCATCGTGTATGTGAATCAAAACGCGTTTCGCTACATCATCAAATCCAAACGCGTCGTGGTGCCGACGGACTTGTCGCCGCTCAATCCATCGCGCACGCCGATCATCACGTTGATTACGTGCACGCCGTACCGGATTGACACGCATCGCTTGATTGTGGTGGGTGAATTGTCCAATTAAAGCGTAAAGCATAAAGCGTAAAGCGTGAAATGTAAATCTGCAATCTGCAATCTGACATCTGTAATCTGGAGGATTCATGCCAAAGAAAACCAAAAAAATGAAACAGCGCGCGGCAAGTCGGCGCGAAATGCTGGGTGCGGCGATGCCGGCGGATTCGGCAATGCACGGGGCGGCGCGCGGCAATCCGGCACGGATCGAACCGGCAACGTCAGCGCGCTCGGCATTTTCCACGCGCGCGTCCGCCGCGCCGCTGACATACGACTATTCGCACATCTATGCGGATTTGAAGCGCATTGCGTTCTTCGCCGCGTTCTTTTTCGCGGCGCTGATTGCGTTATCGTTTGTGATCAAATAACGCGCACGCGATATTCGCGTTTGACATCCCGGCAATTTGCCCTATAATCGTAATCATATAGACGTTGAAGCGGACGAGTAAGCGTCAGACGAATTCAAGCGAGTCGGCCGGCAAGCGGTGTGAGGCCGATGATTCGAACGACGACGAATGGACCGCCGAGTCTCCAACCGAACGCGTTGAACATGTAGGGGCAACCCTCGCGGTTGCCCGCGCAATTAGGTCTGGACGGAAGCGCCCCCGTTATCGTGGCAAAAGTTGTCGAAAAATATTTCTGCAACTGCTAAAGTGAGGCTGGCTCAACCCGTCGCAATCGCGACGGGTTTCTTGTTAGTGAGCAAGTCTAATTTGGGTGGCACCACGGAAAACTTTCCGTCCCTTGCGGGCGGAAAGTTTTTGTTATTGGGGAGACGAATTGTACACGCCAACGCGTTCCGATTTCAAAATCCTTGCGCATCACGCGAATTTAATTCCAGTTTACCGCGAACTGCCGGCAGATTTAGAGACGCCGGTTTCGGTGTACATGAAATTGCGCGGCGCGGGCGAATCTTTTTTGCTCGAATCGGTCGAAGGCGGCGAGCAACTGGCGCGCTATTCGTTTCTCGCGGCGCGTCCCGCGCAAACGCTGACCTTGCGCGGTGATACGCTGATGATTCGCGATTCGGCGCGCGTTCAAGAAATCGCGCTGAACGGGCGCGATCCGCTTTTGGTTCTCCGCGAGCATTTGCAACAATTTCGCGCGGTGCGCTTGCCCGGTTTGCCGCGCTTTTGCGGCGGCGCGGTGGGCTTTCTTTCTTACGATCTGGTGCGGCGAATCGAACGCCTGCCCGCGACGGCGCGCGACGATCAAAATTTTCCGGACGCGATGTTTTTGCTGACCGATACGCTCGTCGCGTTCGATCACGTCAAACATCGCGCGCTCGTGATTGCCAACGCGGCGGTGAATGGCGACGCCGACGCCGCGTATGACGATGCCATCGCGCGGATTGACGAAATCATCCAACGCTTGGAAAAACCGATGCCGCACGCAGAGACGCCCGAACCGCGCTCCACCGTGGCAAAGGGCAACCTCAGTTCAGATGTTTCGCCGGAAGAATATATGCGCGC
>Ga0247727_10009696_pt1 | contig 17300 bp, 13 predicted proteins | sample WisWelCaveWW1625_FD_202498 | JGI IMG/M metagenome (GOLD analysis project Ga0247727, IMG submission 202498) | Biofilm microbial communities from Wishing Well Cave, Virginia, United States - WW16-25 | ecosystem: Environmental > Aquatic > Deep subsurface > Groundwater > Cave microbial mat | place...
TCGTCACGGCCCCGGCGGATGGACCGAATGTGATTGCCGTCGGTGCGGTCAATTCCTCCGGCACGGTTGTGGGATTTTCGAGCCGCGGCCCGACTGCCGATGGCCGCATCAAGCCGGATGTGATGGCATTGGGTTCAAGCGTGCGATTGGTTAATCCAGGCAATAATACCGGTTATACCAACAGCAGCGGCACATCGTTTTCTTGTCCATTGATTGGAGGCGTCGTCGCGCAAATTCTCTCGGCTCATTCGGATTTGACCCCGCCGCAAGTGATGGAGGCATTACGTAACACCGCGAGCCGCGCCAACGCGCCGGATAACGATTACGGCTACGGTATCATCGATGCCAAAGCGGCGATCACTTACTGGGGTCCGGCGTTCAGCAATATTCCGGAAGTCGCTGTGATCTCGCCGACTGATCTGCAAGTTACCGTGCGCATTCTTTCCAAGGCCGGTTTGCAGAACAACCGGACGAGCATTCACTATGCCATCGGCGCAGCGACAAACTTTACGCCGGTTGCGATGGGGCAAATCGATTCGATTTCGTATGCCGGCAATATTCCGCAGGCTGCGGCAAACGATACCATCAAAATCTATTTTTCATCCAGAGAAATCAATGCGAGCGCGGATGTAACGTATCCTAAGAATGCGCCGGCTGCAGTCTTGCGCATCCTCGGCAGCGGAACGGTCGTCGACGTTGACGATCCAAAACTTCCTGCCGAGTTTGCCGTGCTGCACAGTTTTCCAAACCCGGCGCGAATCGACGCAGCGACGATGACGATCCGGTTTCAGCTTGCTAAAACCGGCGTGGTGAGTGTCAAGGTTTTTAACCTGCTCGGTCAAGAGGTGGCAACCTTGGCAACCAATCGGGCCTTCGAAGCCGGAAAACTCCACGATCTCTCGTGGAACGGTCGCGACAATGCCGGGAAACAAGTTCCAAGCGGAGTTTATTTTTATCAATTAAGTGCCGGCGCCGAGCGCGTCACGCGAAAGATTTTATTGTTGCCGTAGAATCTGTTTGGACATTCGCAACACCTTCTGCTCTTACTCTTACCCCTGCTCCTGCTCGTACTCGCACTTAAAAAATTCAAAAGCGAGTAAGAGTATGAGTACGAGTAGGAGTAAGAGACAAGATGAGCATGAGGTGCTTTCTTCTTGTCAAATATCCCCAGGATCGGGCTTGCCCTTGGCGGCGGTGGCGCGCGCGGCTTGGCGCATCTCAGCGTGCTGCGCGTGCTTGAGGAAAATGACATCCCGATTGCCGCCATCGCCGGCACCAGCATCGGCGCGATTATCGGCGCCAGCTATGCTCTGGAGCCGAACATCGACAAGGTGCAAAAAGAAATTCAGGATTTTCTGCTCAGCCCGAAGTTCATGGAAAGCGGCTTCGATCTCTTCAAAAAGAGAACCGCCGCGGAAAATTTCTTCGGCCAAGTCGCCACTTATGTCAAAGAACGCATCGTCATCAATCTCGCCCACAGCCGCCTGTCGCTGGTCGGCGCCTGGCGAGTGACGCGCGCCGTAGATGAATTATTGGCCGGTCGAACTTTTCAAGACTGCCAGATCCCATTTTGCTGCGTGGCAACCGATCTGCGTTCCGGCGAAGAAGTGGTTTTCCGCGACGGCGAGCTGAGCAAGGCGGTGCAGGCCAGCATGTCGATTCCCGGCTTCCTGCCGCCGGTGGAACACAACGGCCATCTTCTGGTGGATGGCGCCGTGCTCTCGCCGGTGCCGGTCACCCCATGCCGCGCCCTCGGCGTCGATGTCGTCATCGCCGTGGAAGTCGGGCAGCGACTCGACCAAGACGGCGAGCTGGACAGCGTCATCGACATTGTGTTTCGCGCCAGCACCATTACCGCGCGGCAATACACCGAGATGCTGCTGCGCGAAGCCGAAGTCGTCGTCCGCCCGGAAGTCGGCGACATTCACTGGTCGGAGTTCAGCAAGATGCCGATGGCGCTGATCGCGGGCGAGCGCGCGGCAAAAAAAGCGTTGCCGGAAATCCGGCGCTATGTGAAACCAAGACGAAGTCTCTGGCAGCGCCTATTCAAATGACACACTTCTTCACTTACGTTTTACTTTTACGGATTACTCCCGATGCCCCAACGCATATTAATCGTTGATGACGAAAAAGACATTCGCGAGCTGCTTACTTTCCAATTGCAACAGCACGGCTTCACGACGGTAACGGCTACGAACGGCGAAGATGCGCTTGAAAAGATCGAAGAAAAGGCGCCCGACCTCATCATTCTTGACCTCATGATGCCGAAGATGGATGGCGCCGAAGCGTGCCGCGTGTTGAAGCGCGAGGAAAAGACCCGCCGCATCCCGATCATCATGCTGACCGCCAAGGGCGAAGAGATCGATCGCGTGGTGGGATTCGAGCTGGGCGCAGACGATTACGTGGCCAAGCCCTTCAGCCCGCGCGAGCTGGCGTTGCGCGTCAAAGCCGTATTAAAACGGGTGACAACTGCCGATGAGCCTGCGGAATTTCTCACCTTCAAAGACCTTCACATCGACTTGTCGCGCCATCGGGTGAGGGTTGCCGGCAAAGCCGTTGAACTCACCTCGACCGAATTCAAATTGCTCACCACGCTCTTGCAGCGCCGTGGGCGCGTACAAACCCGCGATCATCTTCTCGAAACAGTTTGGGGATACGACTACATCGGCTTCACCCGCACGGTGGATACGCATATCCGCCGCTTGCGCGCCAAGCTCGGCACTTCCGGCGATTGCATCGAAACCGTCCGCGGTGTGGGGTATCGCTTTGTTGATGAGGATGTGAACGAAGAGTGATAATCTCTCAAGCGCGAGCGGGCAGAAAGGGGCTTTGATCCCGTTCGAGTGAAGATTTTGTATCCGTTAGGGCGACATGGAGGGATGAAAGACGGAGCGCAATGCAAAAAACTTTGCCCACGAATCACACGAAAACAACCAGTATCCTTCGTATCTTTCGTGGGCAATGAATAACTGGTTAAAAAAATTGCGCGATGCAGAGCTTCCGCCGTAGCCTACACTTCCCTCACAATCTCAATATGCAACTCTTTTAATTGCTTCAGATCCACCTGCGCCGGTGAGCCGTCCATCAACGAAACCGCGCTGTTGGTTTTTGGAAACGCAATCACGTCACGAATAGATTTTCGCCCGGCAAGCAACATGGCAAGGCGATCGAAGCCAAACGCGATGCCGCCGTGCGGGGGCGCGCCGTATTCGAAGGCATCCAACAAAAATCCAAACTTGTTGCGCGCTTCTTCGTCGCCGATGTTCAGCAGGCGAAACATCTGCTCTTGCAGCTCGCGGCGATGAATACGCACACTCCCTCCCGCAATCTCGTAGCCGTTCATCACCAAATCATAAGCTTTGGCCCTCGCCTTCTCCGGCGCAGTGCTTAGCAGGTGCACGTCATCGTCCATCGGCGCGGTGAAGGGGTGATGCCGCGCCACCCAGCGATTGTCGTCGGGGCTGAATTCGAGCAGCGGGAAATCGAGAATCCAGAGCACATTGAATTTGCTCTCATCAATCAGTTTTTCTTCCGTGGCCAGCCGCAAACGCAGCGCGCCCATGACGGTCTGCGCTTTCTCCAGCTCGTCGACAACGAAGAGCAGCAGGTCATTCGGTTTCGCCGCGAACGCCGCATTGATCTGCGCGATCAACTCGGGCTTGAAAAATTTCGCCGCCGATCCTTCCCAGCCGCTCTCCGAAACTTTCATCGCCACCATGCCCTTTGCGCCGAGCAGCACCGCCTGTTGTGTAAGATCGTCGATCTGCTTGCGCGAATATTTTCCGCCGCCAGGCAGATGAAGGCCGATGATGTTTTTTCCCGCCTTGCTCGCCTCGGAGAAAACTTTGAAATCGCCGCCGGTCGCCAGCGCCGTTACGTCCTTCAATTCCAGGCCGAAACGAACATCCGGTTTGTCGCTGCCATAGCGCGACATGGCTTCGGCATAGGTCAGGCGCGGCAAGGGGAGATTTAATTTTACGCCGGCAATCTTTTCCATGATCTCAGCCATCAAGCCTTCGACCATGGCGATGACGTCTTCACGATCGACGAACGACATCTCGACGTCGATCTGCGTGAACTCCGGTTGGCGGTCGGCGCGCAGGTCTTCATCGCGAAAACATTTCACGATTTGCACGTAACGATCCATCCCGGCGACCATGAGAATCTGCTTGTAGGTCTGCGGGCTTTGCGGCAAGGCGTAAAAGCTGCCGTGATGGATGCGGCTCGGCACCAGATAATCGCGGGCGCCTTCGGGCGTGCTGCGCATGAGAATAGGCGTTTCGATCTCGACGAAATTATTGCGGTCGAAATAACTGCGCGCCGTCTGCGCCAGGCGGTGGCGAACCATAAGATTGTGTTGCATCTCCGGACGGCGCAGATCGAGATAACGGTATTTTAGACGCACGTCTTCGGAGGCTTCGACGCGGCTATTGATTTCAAACGGAGTGGTTTTCGCCGCGTTCAAAATCTGCACATTCCTCGCGCTCACTTCTATCTGGCCGGTGGAAATGTTCAGATTCATCATACCGGCCGGACGAGTGAGAACCGTTCCCAATACCGCAACGACGAATTCGTTGCGCAAGGTCTTGGCAAGCTGGCGCACCTCCTCGCCGGCGGTTGGATTAAAAACGATCTGGGTAATGCCGTAGCGGTCGCGCAGATCGATGAAGATAATGCCGCCATGATCGCGCCAGCTATCCACCCAGCCCATCACCACCACTTCTTTTCCGGCATGGGAGGTGTTCAATTCGCCGCAAGTGTGCGTGCGTTTCCATTTCATCGCCGGCTCGATTGTGTATTCTAGATTTTTTTGTTCTAGCGTTTGCATGATATGTCAGCGATACTCCTGAATTGAATGTTATTTACTCACACGTGTCCCGCCTCGTCCTGCGCCCGTTCGAATAGATCGGCAAATCCGAATTTTTTCGATTGTAGGGCGAGATATTCTAAGTCCAGTCTCTCGCCTTGCACTTTTAGGATGCCAAGCACGTCGCGCCATTGCTTTTCAGAAACCTCGCCGCCTCTACGAAACCAGCTTAGTTTGGCTAAAACGACGTCTTCAGCGCTCGCCATCGAAATTTTACCGGCGCCTATATCCACGAGTTGACGCCGCCGGATAACGATTCCTTCTGCAGGCTCGTAAGAGACGTACAGTCGCAAGTGAACGCGTCCGGTTGGGCATAGAAACTAAAAAGGGAACTACTCATGTTCCCTTTTCATGTTCAAGATAATGAAAATGATTTCAGCGTGCAAGTATTTATTTCTGCCTTAGAAGCCCATTGTAATCGCTCGATAGAACTGTCAGGTTAAGCGCTCGATTAAAATGTCAGGTTTTTGTTCAATAGCGAATCCATCACAACGGAAGGATTCTCGACCATGACAGAAACACTGACCATGAGTTCAAAAGAACGCGAAAGGCTTAAAGTGATTCACCGCCTCGAAGAAGATGATGACTTAACCGTGGCGCTGGCCGCCGAGGCCTTACGCCTCAGCGAGCGACAACTCTATCGACTTTTGAAACGGTATCGTCAGCAGGGCGATGCCGACCTGGTGCATCTCTTGCGCGGCCAGCCGTCGCATAACGCCCATTCCGCTCGCGCCCAAGGCAAGGCGCTGCGATTGTATCGCGAACGCCATGACGACTACGGCCCCACCCTCTTTGCCGAAATGCTCGAAGACCATCACGCTCTGGCGATCGCCCCAGAGACGCGCCGTCGATGGTTAATGGCCGACAGACAGTGGGCCGGCAGCCGCAAAAAACGTCTGCACCGAAAACGACGGCAACGACGTGACACCATCGGTGCGCTCGTGCAGCTCGATGGCAGCGTGCACGATTGGTTCGAGGGACGCGGCCCGCTGTGCACCTTGCTTGTCATCATCGACGATGCCTCCGGTCATGTCTTTTTGCGCTTCATCACCTCGGAAAACACCGCGGAGGTGTTCATCGCCCTACGGTTGTATTTTGAGCGCTACGGTCTGCCGCTGGCATTTTACACCGATTATGGTCCTGTTTTTTATGGCGAGATCAACCCCACCGAGTATCAACGGGCGATGGCGGCTTTAGGGGTCGAAGTCATCTTTGCCAACTCCCCGCAAGCCAAAGGCCGTGTCGAACGCAGCAATCGCACTCATCAAGATCGCTTAATCAAAGCGCTGCGCCGTCGTCGCATTGGCACCATCACCGCCGCCAATCGCTTCTTGGAAAAAACCTACGTCAATGAGCATAACCATGCTTTTGCCTGCACCGACAACTTGCCAGACATCCATCGCGCCATCGACGGCATCGATTTGAACAACATCCTGTGCGTTGAGACGACGCGACAGGTGCACAACGATTATACCATCACCCTGGATGCACGCTATATTCAACTCGAGCGCGGCGCCGCGGCGCTGCCGCCACCCAAGCGTGACGTTATTGTTCGGCAATGGGTGGATGGTTCTTTACATCTCTTCTGGAACGATCAGGAACTCAAGTACACACGGCTTGACGGCAAACCCAAACGCCGACTCCCGTTGAACAGGCCACGGCCTGCCGACGATCATATCTGGCGACGACGATCGATCGGTGCGACACGGTGGCGAAGGGCTTGACAAATTTCGGCGAACCCCAGTAACTCTACGAGTTACTGAGAGAGTCAGACAGACAAATCTCATAAACCCCTTGACTCTTTACCCTGACATTTCTATTGTGGAATTGAGCATGACATTTTAATCGAGCTATGACATAAGGATTTCGCCGCCCATCCGACCAATCTGCGTCGCAGAGTAAAACGTAATTAGTGAGAAACGTCCGGACGCTTGGAGCCTCCGGACGGTCAATTAAACCGGAGTATTTATGACTGCCGAGAAAAAACGTCTCGAAGAATCTCGTCTGCAAAAAGCCGCTTGGAAAAAATGGGGACCGTACGTGACCGAACGCCAATGGGGCACGGTGCGGGAAGACTACAGCCCGTATGGCAATGCGTGGGAATTCGTTTCGCATGACGCGGCGCGCAGCAAAGCCTTTCGCTGGGGCGAAGAAGGCATCGCCGGAATTTGTGACGACCGGCAGTTGTTGTGTTTTGCACTGGCGCTGTGGAATGGCCGCGATCCGATTTTGAAGGAGCGTATCTTCGGCTTGACCGGCAATGAGGGCAACCACGGCGAGGATGTGAAAGAGTATTACTATTATCTCGACAGCACGCCGATGCATTCTTACATGAAGATGCTGTACAAGTATCCGCAAGCGGAATTTCCATATAGCTGGCTGGTCGAGGAAAATCGTCGGCGCGGCAAAGGCGCACCGGAGTTTGAATTAATCGATACCGGCATCTTCAACGATGATCGCTATTTCGACGTGTTCGTCGAGTATGCCAAAGCCGGCCCGGACGATGTTTTGATTCGCATCACGACGCATAATCGCGGACCGGAAGCGGCGAAGCTTCATGTGCTGCCGACGATTTGGTTTCGCAACACTTGGTCGTGGGGCTACAATGGCCACAAGCCGCAGATGAACATTGCAGCGCGGGGCGGGATCGAAATCAACCAAGTTGATCTCGGGAAATTTTTGCTGCTGTGTGAAGGCGATCCGAAAATTTTGTTTTGCGAAAACGAGACCAACACCAAGCGCTTGTATAGCGTCGCTGATGCGCAAGGCTACTTCAAAGACGGCATCAACGATTACGTGATTCATGGCGCGACCTCGGCGGTGAATCCCTCGCAAATGGGCACGAAAGCCGCTGCTGATTATCAGCTCGAAATTCCCGCCGGAAAATCTGCCACGGTTCGTTTGCGATTGACTAATGCCGCGTCCGCCAAGCCGTTTGCCGAATTCGACAACATCATTGCCACACGCATGAAGGAAGCCGATGAATTTTACTCGAAGGTTCAGGCGCAGATCAAAGACGACGACGCCAGGAATGTTCAACGCCAGGCCTTTGCCGGCATGTTGTGGTCGAAGCAATTTTTCTATTACGACATCCCGCAGTGGTTGAATGGCGATCCGGGCCAGCCGTCGCCACCGGAAAGCCGCAAGCACGGACGTAATCACGAATGGCTGCACCTCAACAACGCTGAAATCATCTCGATGCCCGACAAGTGGGAGTATCCGTGGTACGCGGCGTGGGATCTCGCTTTTCACTGCATTCCGCTGGCGCTGATCGATCCGGATTTCGCCAAAGAGCAATTGGTGCTGTTGACGCGCGAGTGGTACATGCATCCCAACGGGCAACTGCCGGCTTACGAGTGGGCATTCGGCGACGTCAATCCGCCGGTGCATGCCTGGGCGACCTGGCGAGTTTTTCAGATCGATCGCAAGCTCAACGACGGCAAAGGCGACGTCGCGTTTCTCGAGCGTGTTTTTCAGAAGCTCTTGTTGAATTTCACCTGGTGGGTGAACCGCAAAGACGCGCACGGCATGAACATCTTTCAGGGCGGATTTCTTGGCTTGGATAACATCGGCGTGTTCGATCGCAGCGCGCCGCTGCCGACCGGCGGCCACATCGCGCAAGCCGACGGCACGAGCTGGATGGCGATGTACTCGCTGAACATGATGCGCATCTCGCTGGAGTTGGCGCTGCACAATCACGTGTACGAAGACATGGCGACGAAATTCTTCGAGCATTTTCTCCACATCGCCGGGGCCACGGCGAACATCGGCGGCGAAGGCATCAACTTGTGGGATCAACAAGATGAATTTTTTTACGACGTGCTGCATCTGCCGAACGATGCAAAGATTCCCCTGAAAGTGCGCTCGATGGTGGGATTGATTCCGCTCTTCGCGGTTGAAACGCTCGACCCCGATTTGCTCGACCAGGTACCGGAGTTCAAACAGCGGTTGGAATGGTTTCTCAATTATCGTCCGGATTTGTCGAGCTTGGTTTCGCGCTGGCAGGAGCCGGGAATGGGCGAGCGCCGTCTGCTCTCGTTGCTGCGCGGCCGTCGCATGAAGCGCCTGCTCAAGCGCATGTTGGATGAGACCGAATTTCTTTCCGACTATGGCGTGCGGGCGTTGTCACGCGTTCATGATGATCAGCCGTACGTTTTTCATGTGAACGGCTCGACGTTCACGGTTAAGTATCAACCCGCGGAATCCGATTCCGGCTTGTTCGGCGGCAATTCCAACTGGCGCGGGCCGATCTGGATGCCGGTGAATTATCTCATCATCGAATCGCTGCAAAAGTTTCATCATTATTACGGCGACGACTTCAAGGTCGAGTGCCCGACCGGCTCAGGAAAATTTCTCACGATCGACGAGATCGCAAATGAGCTGTCGCGCCGCTTGTCGCGCATCTTTCTGCGTGATGAGAAGGGCAAACGCCCGGTTTTCAATTACAATGAGAAGATTCAAAACGATCCGCATTTCCGTGATTATGTTTTGTTCCATGAGTATTTTCACGGCGACAACGGCCGCGGGGTCGGCGCGTCGCATCAGACCGGCTGGACGGGATTGGTGGCGAAGCTGTTGCAGCCGCGGGTGGCGGAAAGCGTGGAGCGAAAAGCGTGAAGTGTCAAGCGATGGAGTGTCGGATTGGTGGAGTGATGGAGTCTTGGATTGATGGATTGTTGAACGAGGATAACTTCACCAGGCTCATAGTTGGTCATAGATCGCATCTTCTTCGTTGTCCCAAAAAGCAAAAGAAGGCTCAGCGACTTTCAGCCAGCCAACTGTCTCCGGCTTCATGCTAAGCAATTTGGGCAAATCATGGAGTAGCTTTTTTTGCGCTTCTTGGTCCAACTTTTCGATGGCTTTTTCGATGTCTTTGAGGCTCATACTGTATACTCCCTGATCGTTATTGATGAGATTTTAAGGATAATCGGCTTAATAGGCAACTGAAATTTACGCCTTGGAAAAAAGTATGAAAAAGCAAACTTTGGCAAGACTCTTTTTCGCATTTTCAGCAACATTGCTGCTGACAGCGGTATGTACACGCGCTCGCGAGGAGACGACGATGGCAGGCCAAGACATCGTGGCCGGCGATGCAAATTCCAAAAATCAAACCGATCAAAAAGTCTCGCGCGGAGTGGCGCCAGCTATTGACCTCACAACAGTACGATGTGCTCTTTGAAGAAGACACCGAGTATCGGTTTTCAAGTCCGCTGAATGAAGAAAAGCGAGAGGTGACGTTCATTTGCGCCGCTTGCTATCTGCCGCTGTTTTCTTCCAATGCAAAATTTGAAAGCGGCACCGGCTCCGCCCCGCGTCCATAATTTCTAATGAAGCGGAGCGGGGATGGCCAAGTTTTTTTCAGCCTTACGGCGGCCACGTCGGCACCAATACGGATTACAAGCTGCTGGCGCCTCGCACTGAGTATCACTGCATTCGTTGCGGCGGGCATCAAGGCCATGTCTTTGATGACGGCCCGCCGCCGACCGGCCAGCGGTGGTGCAATAACGGCATCGCTCTAAAATTTGTACCCGAGGGCGAGCCACTTCCGGAATTGAGGAACTGAAATTATGAGACAGCGATTTATGAATCTCTCATCCATCATCATTGCGTTTCTGTTCTTCGCGTGCCGTACCTCAGAACAGAATGGCGACGGCGCTGCGGCTGCGGCGATTAGTCCTGCTCAGGAAAAGAATTTCGCAAAGGCGACCTTTGCCGGCGGTTGCTTCTGGTGCATGGAAGCGCCCTTTGACGAACTTGCGGGTGTGATCTCGACGACCTCGGGCTATAGTGGCGGTCAGCAGCTTAATCCCACTTATGAAGAAGTATCATCGGGCGAAACAGGCCACGCCGAGGCAGTGCAGATAGTTTACGATTCGACCCAAATCACCTATGCACAACTTTTGGAAGTGTTTTGGCACAACATCGATCCGCTGGTGGTGAATCGGCAATTCTGTGATGCCGGCTCGCAGTATCGCTCGGCGATTTTTTATCACGACGAAGAGCAACGGCGTTTGGCCGAAGCCTCCAAACAAAAACTGGAACAGTCCAGACGGTTCGATCGGCCCATTGTCACGGAGATAGTTCCGGCTGCAAAGTTTTATCGGGCCGAAGAGTATCATCAAGATTTTTACAAGAAAAGTCCATTTCGTTACAAGTCTTACCACGCCGCGTGTGGACGGGATCGCCGCCTTGGAGAGCTTTGGGGCGAGCCTCATTGAGTATGTAAGGTTGTTGAGTCAAGCGCGACGAATTTCCAGTGTGATAAATTCAAAAAAAAGAAGCTGCGCGCAAAGATTCAAAATCGCAAAGGATTTTTCTTTGCGATTCCTTAGCGGCTTCGCGTCTCTGCGTGAATGTTTTTGTTGTTTTACGAAGATTTGACTTTTAATCGATTGAGGAGAGAAAATGAAGGCAATCGCAGTCATTCCAGGAAAACCGAATTCCATGCACTTGCGCGAAGTGCCCAAGCCGAAAGTCTCCGACGTGCCGAATGGCCGTGGCGTCTTGGTGAAGGTGCTGCGCGTTGGGGTGGACGGCACCGACAAAGAAATCAACGCCGCCGAATACGGCGCCGCGCCGCCGGGTTTTGATTATCTCATCACCGGCCATGAATCCTTCAGTATTGTTGAAGAAGTTGGCGCTAATGTCACGGAACTGAAGCCGGGAGATTACGTCGTCGCGACGGTGCGCCGGCCCGGCAGCTCGATCTACGATCAGATTGGTACCTACGACATGACCACCGACGACATGTATTACGAGCGCGGCATCAATCTGCGCCACGGTTTTCTTGCCGAGTATTATGTGGATGATCCGGAATACATCGTGAAGTTTCCGCGCGGACTGAAGGAAGTCGGCGTATTGTTGGAGCCGACAACGGTGGTTGAGAAAGGCCTCGCACAGGCTTATGAAATTCAGCGTCGCCTCCGGGTCTGGCGTCCGCGTCGTGCTGCGGTGATGGGCGCTGGAACCATTGGCTTGCTTGCTACGCTCGTGCTGCGCTTGCGCGGTCTCGAAGTGACGGCCTTTGGCCGCAGCCCCAAGCCGTACCCCAACTCCGAATTGATCGAAGCGCTCGGCGCGCGTTACGAATCCACCAGCAGCATGCCGATTCTCGAAGGCGCGAAGAAATACGGCCCGTTCGATATTATCTTCGAGGCGACCGGCGCTTCGGCGGTGGTATTCGAGAGCATGCAAGCGCTCGGCAAAAACGGCGTGCTCGTGCTCTCCAGCGTGACCGGCGGCAACAAGAAGATCGAAGTGCCGGCAGATAAAATCAATCTCGATTACGTGCTGGGAAATAAGGTGACGGTCGGCACCGTCAACGCCAACCGTGAATACTTCGAGATGGGCGTGAAAGACCTGGCGCATGCCGAGGCGGAATATCGCGGCTGGCTGAAGCGCTTGCTCACGCATCCCGTCAAGGGGTTGGAGAATTTTCAGAAGCTGTTAGACAAGCTGACAACAGCGAAAGGAGCGATCAAAGTATTTTGTGAGGTTGCGGAACTATAAAACAGCGGGATAACCCATACAACCTTGAAATATTCGAATTTGACCCACCTGGCTCGAGATCAGGCGGGTCTTTTTTTCGCCAAAAAACTTTTCCTCCTGGGAATAAAATTTTTATCATAAACCGTGTAAGGTTCTGATTCGATACCCGACTAATGCTTGGGCAGCATCCTTTCAGATTTTTAAGAAGGAATCAAAATTTTGTTCCAAGCCACCTCGTTGCACGCTATGCGAGATTTTTGTTCTTGGATGGCCGAACAGTTCGTCGAAAAATTTAAAAGCGCCGAAAACCTCTCTCGTGTCGTGACAAATCTACTGCAACGCAAATCGTGGGGGCTGCAAAGGCCCAACGATTTGAGAAAAAGCCACGCTTCGGTGCAAATGGCGGTGGCGTGATACGTAAAACGTACTCCGTAATGCGTAAGGCGAAACGTAATGAGTAATACGCGACAAATCCTCATTGTTCGTCTTCTTACGCCTTACGTTTTACGCATTACATCTTAATCAACAAGCATCCGCCGCTATCAATGGAAGGAATTCATTATGCCTATCTTCTTTGATAAATCCGTCACGCAAAATTTTGACGAAGCGATTCGGCGGGAATGGCTCGAAGCCAACGGCTTGGGCGGCTGGGCCAGCTCGACGATTGCCGGCGCCCATACGCGGCGTTATCATGGGTTGCTCGTCGCAGCAACGCATCCGCCGGTCGGCCGCATGGTGCTTCTTTCAAAATTAGATGAAAAGATCATCATCAACGAGCAACGCTTTGAATTGGGCTGCAGCCGTTATCCCGGCGCGATACATCCGCGCGGATATGAACATCTGCAATCCTTCGCGAAAGATCTGTTTCCAGTTTTTGAATATGTAGCAGAAGGTGTTCGACTTCGCAAAACTATCGCTGCCCTCAATGGAGAAAATACAACGTTGGTTTTATATGAAGTTTTAGAGGCAGCGACGGCATTCTCATTTGAGCTGCGGCCTTTTGTCGCCTATCGCGATTATCACAGCATGACTCACGCGAACGATGCCATCCGGCGCGAGGTGAATTTCAATGACGGTGTCTTTCGCGTGCAGCCTTACGACGGCGCGCCGGAGTTGTTCATTGCAATGCCGGGTGCGACGTTTGAGGCTCAACCTGATTGGTATCGCGATTTTGAATACAGCATCGAGCAGTATCGCGGCCTCGATTATCGCGAAGATCTTTTCACGCACGGAATATTCAAACTCAACCTGAAAGCTGGGGACAAACTCAGCATTATTATTTCGACGAACAATCCGGCGGGACATGATGGCTTCAAACTTTTTGCCACTGAAAAACGCCGTCGCGAAAAGCTTCTCGACAGCCCCAGCAACAGAGACGAGTTTTCCAAAACCTTGACGCTCGCGGCGGATCAGTTCGTCGTCAAGCGCGGCGAAGATTTGCGCACGATTATCGCGGGTTATCATTGGTTTTCCGACTGGGGCCGCGACACGATGATTTCGCTGCCGGGCATTTGTCTGGTCACCGGCCGTTTCGACGACGCTAAAAAGATATTGCGCGCCTTCGCACAGAGCGCCAGCCAAGGCATGCTGCCAAATCGCTTCCCCGATGCTGGTTCCGTCCCGCTTCATAAAAAAGCTATGGAAACGGAGCGGGGTGAACGACCAGAGTACAACACCGTCGATGCGACGCTGTGGTTCTTCATCGCAATTTACAAATATCTGCAAGCTACAGGTGATGAGGAATTCGTGCGCGACGAGCTGATGCCGATTTTGCGCGATGTCATCGTCTGGCACGATCGCGGCACACGCTATCGCATTCACGTTGACACCGACGGCTTGCTCTATGCCGGCGAGCCGGGCGTGCAGCTCACCTGGATGGATGCAAAAGTAGGGGACTGGGTGGTGACGCCACGCCAGGGCAAAGCGGTCGAGATCAACGCGCTGTGGTACAATGTGTTGATGATTTTTGCTGAATTGTCCAAACGGTTTGGCAATGCAGCCGAAGCAAAGCAATTTGCCCAAAGAGCCGAGCAGGTCAAAGCAAAATTTGTCGAGGTTTTTTGGAACGAGGCCGCCGGTTGTCTCTACGATTACCTCGATGGCGATCATCGCGATGCGGCGATTCGCCCAAATCAAATCTTTGCGCTCAGTTTACCTTTTCCCCTTCTTGAGGACAGCAAAGCGAAACAAGTTTTAAAGATTGTCGAGGAAAAATTGTACACGCCGGTTGGTTTGCGCAGTCTCGCTGCTACTGAGCCGGGCTATCGCCCAAGTTATGGCGGCGATCAATGGTCGCGCGACAGCGCGTATCATCAAGGCACGGTATGGAGCTGGTTGCTGGGGCCGATGATCACGGCAATTGTGCGAGTGGAAGGCGAAGCCGGAAAGTTGCGCGCGAAACAAATACTCGAGAATATTATACCGCATCTTAGCGGCGCCGGCATTGGCACCATCTCCGAAATTTTCGACGCCGAGCCGCCGCATACGCCGCGCGGCTGCATGGCGCAAGCGTGGGGAGTTGCCGAAGTGTTGCGGGCGTATGTTGAAGATGTCATGGTGGAATTGCCAAAGTCCGCATCGACACGTGCATTCAAGAGAACGACAAAAGCAAAGTCATCAAAGATCGAGATAGCATAGCCAAGGCAATTGATTACACTGATTGCGCAGATTGCTTTAAAACAATCGGTGCGATCTGTTCTTAGTATTTCCTTATGATCGGCGGCTACACCGAATTTTCATTTTGTAAGGATAAGGCCGCGCCGGCGATAAATGAATGAACAACTCATGGTGATCCTATGCCTACGGTGACCGTTCCTTCCGTATCGCGGCACACTCCCGCGCCGAGCTTATTCACTCCGTTCGCGGCGCCTGAGACTTTTTCCGATTCTCGTTATGCCGTGCGCTTCGTTCAGAATGCGGCGGAGTTCGACGCTGTATTGAAGCTCCGATTCGAAGTCTTCAACCTCGAGTTGCGCAAAGGGTTGGAGGAGTCGTACCTCAAGTAGCGTGACCAGGCCGACAGGGGTTCATTTATTCAATTACTGACAAGAGACTTATTTCCGTTGTTGGCGATGGTAAGCGCGCGTTGGAAGAATTGATTCTCGCTGACGATCGCGCGGTGTGTATGGCGCAATTTCACTTGAAGAAGCATGAAGAACATTTGAAAGCCGTTCCTCGCGGGGGCGAAGTCGTCAACTTGTCGAGGTCGGCACGCATTCTGTACTGCCGACTGTAAGTATTTTACCACTCGAACGACCAATAGCTAAAGATCATTGTGGTCGAGAATTTCAAGGAGACTATGTTATGGAATTTACCAAAACACAATTGCTCATCAGTTGGGTGCTGCGGCTCGTTGCCGCGTTTATCCTCTTGCAAACGCTGTTCTTCAAATTCACCGGCGCTGAAGAATCGAAATATATCTTCACGACCTTGGGCGTCGAGCCGTGGGGCCGCATCGGCTCCGGCGTGGTCGAGCTGGTCGCCGCCGTTCTTTTGCTCATCCCGCGCACCACGACGATTGGCGCGGTCATCGCGCTCGGGGTGATGAGCGGCGCGATTCTTAGCCACCTTGCTATCCTCGGCATCGAAGTGAAAAATGATCGTGGGCTATTGTTCGGCTTGGCGCTGACGGTGTTCGTGGCTTCGCTTGGCATCCTTTATCTCCACCGCTCTGAGATTTCGGTCATTGGGAATAAATTGCGCCCATTAGCTGCGTAAGTTTGCAAAATTCAGCATGTCAACCCTCCCTCCGCTATCAGAGATTTCCGGCTGGTTGGACGGAAATCTCTGATTCTTTTAGCCCCTTCCATCACCTCCGCTATTGCTGATTTTTACTCTTCTTGCTATTTACAATTTTTTTTTATAATAAGCCATATGCCTTAGTCCTGAAAAACTCCACACCCTAACCCGCGGCAAAACTTACTTTCAAAGGCTACAAAAAACTTTCGTTTTCTCGAAAATCTCGCTCTAGCATTCGCCAGTTCGACTTATCAGGCGGAGGAGAATTTCGCAGGGCAGCGATGACAGACGGGAAGCTCTCCCCAGCGCGGCCTCAACCATCGACAGCCAATTTTGGCATTGAAGATGAACACGTTCCATTACACGCCCACGTCGCCTACTTCTGGGATACTGAAAAAGATTTCGCCGATGCCGTGAGCTTGCCGAGGAAATCGTGCAAGAAACATTTTTGGTCGCTCTCAAAGCCCGCCACAAGTTCTCGCAACAATCTTCTGAAAGAACGTGGCTGGTGGGGATTCTCAAACACAAAATCGTCGATCATTTTCGCCGCGCCAGCCGCGAGCGGCCGGTTGCAAACTTTGAGGCAAGTTCAAACGACGACGATCTTTTCCAAAAATCGGGAGAATGGATTGGCCATTGGACGCAAGAAAGCGCGCCGAAAGAGTGGGCAAATGACCCCAGCGAGCACGTAAGACCAAACATGCGCTATCAGCCGCCAATCACGGATCACACAAATCGCCAGCCTATAACTCTCTCGACACACGCCAGCCAATTTTCTATGAATCACCTATCCTGTAAAAAAAATGGTGCTTGAGGCAATCAGTTAAACTCAAGTCGCTGATCGGACGTGGATTGACTGTTTTTCTTTTTGCAAGTTGGGAGAATGCTCGTCTCTCATTGTAACAGCGATAGAAAATCTTGCGTCATTTTTTGTCCACGATGGTCCATTTTTGTTCGTGGCGCCAAATAAAAAAGAGAACTTCATCAGTTCTCTTTCTACAATAAATAAAGGATTTATAGTTGTAGCGGGGGGAGGATTCGAACCTCCGACCTTTGGGTACGGCAGACAACGGTCAGGTATTCGGTTATCCAGTCAACTCCGCATAAATGACGGTCGGCGTGACCATCGCACGAGTGAGTAGCTTCTCGAAGATGTTTTCAAGTTTCCATCGGCGATTGAAGCGAAAGCAAAATTCATCGAGATACC
>Ga0247727_10009697_pt1 | contig 17300 bp, 15 predicted proteins | sample WisWelCaveWW1625_FD_202498 | JGI IMG/M metagenome (GOLD analysis project Ga0247727, IMG submission 202498) | Biofilm microbial communities from Wishing Well Cave, Virginia, United States - WW16-25 | ecosystem: Environmental > Aquatic > Deep subsurface > Groundwater > Cave microbial mat | place...
TTTTTCTCCTCGCCCTCGGCAACGGCGGGCAAGGCATTCAGATCGACCGGACGGTTCATCTGGCGGATACGCTCGGCGTCCAAACCTTGTTGCTGAAGGCGTTCGGCGGTGACGATGCTGGAGATGGCGTTTTCGATTTGGCGATTTTCGGAGCGATTGCTCACGTTCAGTCCGTAATAATCCGCGGAGTCGCCCGCAAACACCGTCGCTGGAATGATGAGATAACCATCCAGCTCGCCGCGATTCACCTGTTTCGCGAGCGAATCTTTCATGGCCGCAACGGTTTGCTGGGGCGCATCATATTGGATGAAATGATACAGCCGCTCGCCGGTTTTAGTCGTGGCCGCCAATGCCGTTTGCAGCGAGTCGAAAACCGCGCCGCTCTGATCGATGACCGCCAGGCGTTTAGATTGATCCGTATCGAAGAACGACAAAAAAATCGGCACGGCAAAGATCAGCAACATCACCAGCGGCAGCGCCACAGTGCCGATAATAAAACCTCTGGTTTTAACGCGCGACACATATTCCCGTCGCCACACCGTCCACATTTTATTCATAAGTTTTTTCCTTGTTGATACCAAGTGTGGAATATTGGATTAATGGATTTTTGGATTTTTGGATTAATGGATTGTTGGGTTGTTGGATTAATGGGTCCAAGAAATCCAATACTCCAATACTCCAATACTCCAACAATCCATGACTCCAACCACTCAAGCGTACCTGATCCACTTCATGACTTCCGGCAGCGTGGGGCGTTTGCCATACATTAACACGCCGACCCGGAAGATGCGGCCGACGAGCCAGATCGTGCCCACGACGGTTGCAATCAGCAAGGCGAGACCGAGCGCGATCTCCCACGCCGGCGGCGTTTGCACGACAATACGGGCAAACATGGTCATGGGCGCAAAAAAGGGAATTAACGAAAGAATCACCGACAACTGCGTGTTGGGATTTTCAATAATATAAAAGGTGCACAGAAACGGAATGATCACCAGCATAATCACCGGAAAGACGAGCTGCTGCGCTTCCTGGTCGGAATTGACCAGGGCGCCCAACCCGGCGAAAATGGCGGCATAAAGAAAATAACCCAACACAAAAAAAAGAATAAAAAACAGCAGAATTTCCGGCGCGACCGCCGGCATGGAAAGATTGGAGGCCGAGTCGCGGGCAAACAGGCTGCCGATTTTGACGCCATAACGCGACAGCAATCCCATGACGCCGGCCCACAGCGAATATTGCGTGAGGCCCAGCGCACCGACGCCGAAAATTTTTCCGGCCATCAAGTGAAACGGTTTGATCGAGGCGACCACTGACTCGATGACGCGGGAACTTTTTTCTTCGATCACGCTGCGCATGACGATTTGGCCATAAACGAGCATCGCCGCGTAGATAAACATGACCATGATGCGAACCAAACCTTCGGTGCGGCCCTGGTCGGCTTCTTCTTTGCCGTCGGCGGAGATACGGTTAGTGCGCAGCCCGACGCGGCGAACCAGTTGCTGCACTTGCTCGACGTTCAAGCCGCTCTGCTGAAAGCGCCAGGCCCGCACCGTGCGGCTGAGCGCGCTTTCGATGCGGCTGTTCTCAAAAAAATTGGTGACGCTTTTGGCGCGATATTCCGCTTTACCCGCCGTGAGAATGTCGGCGGGAATGACGATGTAACCGTCCAATTCGCCGTTTTTGATTTGCGCGGTCAGCATTTTTTCCAGGGCGGGCAGCGTTTCTGCGGCGGCCTCGTGTTTGGTAAAATTGTACACGCGCTGGCCCGCGGCATTGCGGTCATCCAAATTCGCGGTCAACGAATCCAGGATCGCGCCGGTTTGATCGATCACCGCGATCTGTTTGATTTTATCCGATTTCAGAAAAAGAAAAAACTGCGGCAACACCGTCATCCCGATGAGAAAAACCGGCGCCAGCACCGTGCCGATGATAAAACCTTTGGTTTTCAGGCGCGACAAAAATTCCCGCCGCGCCACCGTCCACATTTTATTCATAACGCTCTCATGTTTTTCATTTCAACCTTATTGCCTTCGGACCTTTTCGACTTCGGACTTTTACTCCTTCACCGTCGCCAGAAAAATTTCATGCAACGACGGTTCGGCGATCTCGAAGCGGGAGATTTCCGCGTGTTGCATCGCCGCGGCGAGCAGCGCCTGCGGCTTCGCGCCCGGCCGGAGCTTGATTTCGACATAATTGCCGGAGTCATTGTAGTTTTCAATAATGCCGTTGTTCTTGAGAAAATCGGATTTGCCGTCATAGGCGAGAATCACGTGGTTGCGGCCAAACCCGCGCTTGATGTCCTTCACCTCGCCGTCCAAAACTTTGCGGCCTTTATTGATCAGGCAGATCGCGTCGCAGAGTTTTTCCGCGGATTCCATCAAATGCGTCGAAAACACGATCGCCGTGCCGCGCTGTTTTTGCTCGAGGATGACGTCTTTGATCAACTCGGCATTCACCGGATCGAGGCCCATGAACGGCTCGTCGAGAATGATGAGCGCCGGCTCGTGGATCACCGTCGTGAGAAATTGAATTTTCTGTTGGTTGCCCTTGGAAAGCTCTTCCATTTTTTTCGTCTGCACGTCGGCCATGCCGAAGCGCTCCACCCACGCATCGATTTTCTTTTTGTGCGCGTTTTTTTTCAGGCCTTTCAATTCGGCAAAAAATTCGAGGGCTTCGCGGACCTTCATCTTGCGATAAACGCCGCGCTCTTCCGGCAAATAACCGACGCGGTCAAGCACCGCCGGCGAAGTGTTGGGCGCGCCGTTGATGAGAATTTGGCCGCGGTCCGGCAAAATGATTTCCATGATCATGCGGATGGTCGTGGTCTTGCCGGCGCCGTTGGGCCCGAGAAAACCATAAATGGTTCCCGGCGCGACGGCGAGGCTCAATTCGCTTACCGCCGCCAAACTGCCAAAAGATTTATGGACCCGGTCAAGCTGCAACGTGTGCATAATCCTCCTCACTAAAAATTGAAGGTGACTTTCGGGGCGCGATGGGTTTGCTCCGACGCTTCTTCTTTTTCACGCTGAATGATTTGCGCCACGCGCGGCCGGAGATTGGAGAGCGTTTTGAGCAGGTTATACCAAAATGGCGCGCCGAGACTCAAAAGAATGCTCGACAAAACAATGCCGAGCAGCTCGCGCGGCTGATATTGCAGCCCCGGATAAGGCTTTGGAATCAACTGAAACCGCGCCTGCTTAAAGTCGCTGCGAATCGAATCGGCGACGCTCATCCAATCGCCGATTTTCTCGCGCAGCACCGTGTCTAAAATTTTATTGTAGTCGCGGATCAACGGCGCGGCCTGGAGGCTGTCGCCGATCTGCGCGCGAATCCAATCGCGGGCGGCGGCGGCGGTAAAAAATTCCGGCGGCGTGCCGAGTTTCTGGGCGGCTTCGTTGTTGGCTTTTAAACGAATGACGGTCTCCGTGTAAGCGCTGCTGGAGAGCGCCAGCGCGTCATCAGCGTGATCGAGCAACGCGTCGGCGCTCTGCACCAGACTGGTGCGCAGTTCCACGTCCGTTGAAAATTTTTCGAGCACCGCGATGCTGTCGAGATGAAAAGCAAACGCCAGCAGCGCGGCGCCGCTCACGCTCACCCAGCGCGCGCGCAAAGCAAAGCGTTCGGAGACGCGGTCCATGACGCGATCAAACCAGGTTTCCAACGCTTGCCGGTATTCTTCCGGCGCTTTGAAACGAAAGCGCGCGCCGTTGGCAAGGAAAGACTGCCGTTGCGCTTTGGCCGCCCCAATCGCGTCGCTAAAATCCGGCTCCGAGAGCGCGTCTTCGAGCAAAGCCATAAATTCCTCGCGCCGGATCGCGGTAGCGCGACGGCCGCCGGTGTGTGAAAGCAGGCGATGCCGCAAAATTTTTTCCACAATTTGACGGACGTGCTCTTTAAAAGCGGGATCAATATACACGAGCAAAGTTTCCAAACCCCACAACAAACTCCGGCTGCGCATGCTGAAAATGGCATTCACCACCTGCGTTAACGCCGTGATCAAAATGCTCACGCCCAGCATAACGGCCGCGAAGGCGATGGCCATGTCTAAATATTGCAGCATAAAACCTCCCGATAAATTATGAAAACTATTTTCTCTTCGCCAAACGTTTCAACAATTGAATTTGTCCGGCATGATATAAATCATGTGCGGCGATTCCGGAGAGGAGCGCAAAGTTATCGAGCTTGCCGCCCGGAAAAATTTTATACAGGTCGCCGGGTTTCATTTTCACGACCGCCGCGCGCAACAATTGGTGCGTTTCCGCCAGCAGTTTGAGGTCGGTTCGCCAGGCGGCCTCGGTCAATTCTTGCGGGCGGGCGAACCAATTTGAGCCTTTGAGCGCGAAGGAACCGCGCGTTTCGCCGGCGAGCCGGCGATAGACCGCGTATTTCCAATACGCCGCATGAACGACGATTTCCCAGATGTTGTGCCGTCCCGGCGCGGGCCGCCACGCCGCAGTTTTCATGGCCAGCCCGCGCAACGCGCCGCGCAGATTCGTGCCGTGCCAGGATTTGCGGTCATACGCTTGATCGAGACCGGCAAGGAGAATTTTGATTTCGGGATTTAACATGAGCAAAATTTTATTAGCGTGAATCCGGACGATTCGGCAAAGCCGGATATCATCATAAAAATTTTTTCTTTAAAAATCTTTTCTTTTTTGCACAGATTTGATTTCTACTTGAATCATTCGCACCCGCTCAATATACCATAACGCGATTCAAAAAGCAAATCAGAAATTTGCATTTTATAATGCTGCATAAGTGGAAAACGCACTGACCGGTCGCTCGACTCGACCGAGCTCGTCGAGGTCAAAGCGACCGGTCAGTACACTCTGGACCGAGGCATGACGGTGTCTGCGAATGAAGGCGTCTGCGAATGAACGCTTGCATTTGGCCGGGCGTTTGTATAAATTAGTGCATGGCCGTTTATTTTTTCTTTTCCGATGCGCATTTGGGTGCGCCGAATCGTGATGATGAAAATTTGCGCCAACAGCGGGTGATCGCGTTTCTGGATTACGCCAAACAACACGGCGCGGGCCTGTTTATCGTCGGCGATCTGTTCGATTTTTGGTTTGAATATCGCCACGCGATTCCCAACCGCAACTTTGCGGTGCTGGCCAAGCTGCATGAGCTGCGCGCCGCCGGCCTGCCGGTGGATTATATCGCCGGCAATCACGATCTGTGGATGGGCGATTTTTTGCGGCGGGAAGTCGGCCTGACGCTGCATGAAAATCACGTCGCGCGCGAACTGTGCGGTTTTGTTTGTTACATCATTCACGGCGACGGCGTGGCAAAGAACGACGGCGGTTATCGGTTGATGAAACGGATTTTTAAAAACCCGTTCAATATAAAACTCTATCGCTGGCTGCATCCGGACGTCGGCATTCCGCTGGCGAAACTGGTGTCGCACACGAGCCGCGCCGTCAAAGACAACCCGAACACGTGGGAACGCGATTATCGCGACTATGCCGAAGCGCGCTTTGCCGAAGGCCACGAGGTGGTGATCATGGGACATACGCACAAGCCGTTGTGCGAGCCCGTCGGGAAAAAAATTTTCATCAACCTCGGCGATTGGATGGAGCATTTCACCTATTGCCGGCTGGATGAACACGGCCCGCAGTTGATGGTTTGGCCAGAGCAGAAATTGTATGGTGCAAACAAGCCGCGGGAATCGCAAGCGCCTGTTGCAGCGTTATAAAAATAGATTGCACAAATTTTAACATGAGAGGTGAATTATGCAATTAAACGAAATTCCGCCACTCAAAAAACCGCCGAAGGCGCTCATTAAGAAAATCGAGGTTTTGGAAACGACCAATAAAGGGATGATTGCCGCTATTGATCCGGATAGTGGAAATTATTTTCTCGGCACGGACACGATCGCCGCGGTCAAAAAGGGCAGAAAGAGACGGCCCGATGCTGTTTTTTACTGTATTCGAATTGGCTATCCTGGAGTATATAAACGGCGCGGAGGATTTAAGCCGTTAGGATAATCTGCAAAGGGGCAATCCAATACCATGAGCCGTTTGTGTTTACGGCGATTGAGGGGAGCGGCAATTTAAAGCTTTCTTCCAGCGGTGTACACCGTTTCCTCGTGGACACTGGTTTTGCCGGCGACATTGCCGTGCCGAACACCATGCTTCCCCGGTTGAATCTTAAATTCCTCGGCTATGATCGTTTCATTTTAGCGACTCAAAAGCCCGTCGTTCTTCCGGTCTTCGAAGGATGGGTTAGAATCTTGCGTAAACAAATTAAAGTTGAAGTCATACCAGGTGACGAGTTGATCGGCATGAAGTTTTTAGAAAGAGCGGGTTCTGAGTTGATTTTCGATTTTGTCCATGCTCAATTAAAACTGCTCGGATAGCTTTTGAACTTTATTGCGGGATACGCAATTCTCATCATCACGATTAAAACGCTCTACCGTTCGGTGCGGCAATCTTTGCCGGCTCCGGCAGGTGAAATTACTTTTCAGGATTTGATATGAATTCCCCTTCGTCAACTCTTGCCTCCAAAACCACGTGGATCATTTTCGGCGCGCTGCTCGCGGCAGTCGCCGTTCCGGCGCTGATCTATATTTCGTATCTCAGCCGGGATTTGCCCAAACTATCGCAACTGGAAGATTATCGTCCCAAGCTGGTGTCGAAAGTTTATTCGGCGGACGGCAAGGTGATCAAAGAGTTCTTTGAAGAGCGCCGCTCGTACGTGCCGCTCGACAGCATTCCGAGCCATATAAAAGACGCGTTGCTGGCGACGGAAGACCGCAATTTTTATCATCACTGGGGGTTCAACCCGATCCGGTTTGCGCAGGCGATCTTGATCGACATCATTCACATGGAAAAGCGGCAGGGCGCGAGCACGCTGACGCAGCAACTGTCGCGCGTGCTCTATTTCACCACGGAAAAAACCCTGACGCGCAAAATTCGCGAGCTGCTTACCGCCATTCAGATCGAGCGCACCTACACCAAAGACGAAATTCTGGAAATGTATTTGAACCAGGTTTATCTCGGGCACGGGACGCACGGCGTGCAGATGGCGGCGCAAAAATATTTCGGCAAAAACGTGGAACGGCTGCTGCCGCACGAAGGAGCGACGCTGGTGGCGATCGTGCAACGGCCGGAGACGTTGACGCCGTTTCGCAATCCGGCGGCGTGTTCGACGCGCCGCAATCTCGTGCTGGCCAACGCGTATCTCACCGGCAGAATGTCCCGGCTGGATTTTGAGATTTATAAAAAGCTGCCGCTCAGCGTTATCGACGGCGCGGCCAACGAGCATTACGGCGTGGCGCCGTATTTCACCGAATACGTGCGGCAGATCTTGTGGAAGGAAAAACAATACGGCGACCGCATCTTGACCGACGGCATGCAAATTCAAACCACGCTGGACACCCGCGCGCAACGGTTGGCGGAAAAATACGTCAACCAGCAATTGCAGGAAATGCAGCGCCGCAGTAACAAACACCTGGTCGCCGAGCGCGAGCATTTAAAAGTTTTTAACCAAACCTTGCTGGATTCGCTCGGCAAAACGTTGCGGGAAGTGATGGCCGACTCAGCGTTGTTTTACGGCATGCTCAACAAGCGGCGGCCGGTGCAGGCGGCGTTGATCACCATTGAAAATCGAACCGGCCACATCATCGCGATGGTCGGCGGGCGCGATTTTGAAGAGAATAAATTCAACCGCGCGGTGCAAGCGCAGCGCCAGCCAGGCTCGGCGTTCAAGCCGTTCGTGTACACGACGGTGATCGACAACGGTTATCCACCGACGTATGAAGTGCCGAACCAACCCGTCGTTGTCGAACAGGTGGATGGAACCGTGTGGCGCCCGCACAATTATGACAATTCGATCAGCGGCCCGGTGACGCTACGTCGAGCGCTGGCGCTATCGTTGAATCTGCCAACGGTGCGATTGGTGCAAGGCATCACTAATCCGGCGACGGTGGTGCGCTACGCGCGCGATATGGGGTTGACCACCAATATTCCGCCGTACGACGCGATCGCGCTCGGCGCCGGCGAAGTCATTCCGCTCGAGATTACCTCCGCCTTCACGGCGTTTCCCAATCAAGGCGTGCGCATGGAGCCGATCGCCATTCTCAGCGTTATCGATAAAGACGGCAATGTTTTGGAGAACAATCAATCCAACGGCAAAGAAGTTTTCAGCAAAGAGACGGCGTACGTGATGACGGACATGTTGCGTTCCGTCATCGAATTCGGCACCGGCGCAAGCGCGCGCTCGAAACATCAATTTTATCGCCCGGCCGGCGGCAAAACCGGCACGACCAACGAGTTTCGCGATGCGTGGTTTATCGGCTTTACGGCGCAGCTCACCACCGGCGTCTGGATGGGGTTCGATCAGCAGGATCAATCATTTGAAAAAGGCGGTACCGGTGCCGAAGTGGCGCTGCCGATCTGGGCGCCGTATATGAAAGCGGTGCATGATTCGCTGGGCTTGCCGGTGGAAGAATTTCCGAACACCGGCAAGATCGTGCGCCTCGAGCTTTGCAGCACCACGAAACGTTTGGCCAACGATGAATGCCCGAACGTTTACTACGATATTTTTAAATTGGGATCTGAGCCGAACAGCCGCTGCAGCCTGCACAGCGGCCGTCAGCGCGAGCGCCGGCGGGAAAGGTCCTAACCGCCGCACGGAGTGTTGGATTGATGGAGCGATGGAGTATTGGATTGTTGGAAACCCGGCACTCCAGAAATCCAATACTCCATTACTCCAGTAATCCGCCGTTCCATTAATCCAGTCGCCCGCTCATTTGATTAACTTCGACACTTCTTTAAATTCTGCCGCATCGGCACGCGCCAGCAATTCAAACAGCGCCGCCTCGGCGGTAGTCACGATCGCGCCGGCCTGCTGCAAGCGTAGCAACGCCGTCTGATGATCCAGCTCGTGCCGCGAGGAAACCGCATCGCGCGCGATGTGCACCTGATAACCGCCCGCCAGCAAATCGAGCGCCGTTTGCAGAACGCAAACATGCGTCTCAATTCCCACCAGCGCTACTTGCCGCACGCTTTTTTCCTGCAGGGCTTGCATCAACTCGTCATTGCCGCAACAACTGAAGCTCATCTTTTGCAACGGCAGCGCCGTCTGCAGCGCGTTGCGAATCGAGAAAATCGTGTGGCCGAGGCCTTTCGGATATTGCTCGGTTAAAAAGATCGGCACGTGCAAAAGCTGGCAGCCGCGAATCAGTTTGAGCGTGTTGGTTTCGACGGTTTCGCGATAGCGCATGACCGCGTGGACGCGATCTTGAATATCGATCACTAACAAAGCGGTGTGCTGGCGGTCGAGCCGTGTTGTATGTCGCATGGTTTTTCACCGTAGATTCAGATCATCAGAAATCTTTGGATAGTTTTTAACAAAAAGCATTTCCCCGCGGATAGATGAACCCAAAGGTTTTTCTTTGTGTCCTTTGTGCCTTTGTGGTGCAGTTTGGTTGCGGCCAATGCCGCGCTATGTTATAACGCCACTGATTCGCTTTTCCACCGTCATCCCGAGCTGATGTGCTCATGCACCATTTTCCAGCCGTCATGCACGCGCACCCAGACGCGCGTCACTTTGCCGACGCCCTGCGTGTACAATTCGCCGATTTTGTTTTGCGTCATGAAATGATAAGTAATGACGAGCGTCTGCTCATAGAGCTTTTCGTCTTTTTCGACGATGCTGGTGGCGCCGGTGCCGGCCGCTTCCATTTCCGTTTTTACCCATTTGATGACTTCACCGGGGCCTTTGATGCGATACGGCAACCTGGGTTGATAGCGCGAGGCGTCGTTATGCAGCAGGGATTTGTAATCGTCTTCCTTCTTTTTTGCAAAGGCTTCGTCGAGTTGTTTGTTATAGTTGGCGGCATTTTTTTTCCAAATTTCTTTCTCGTCCTTCTTCGGCATGACCCGGAACCGGCTGCGCGCCAAATAACCGGCGCCAACCAGAATCAGCACGATCAATAAAATATTAAAGATGATATAACCCGTGTTCATATTTTTACGCTCCGAAAGTTCGCGCCTGGCTTATGGAAAAAAGTGGGATAAAATAAGAAGTTCAGCCGTAAAGCGCAAGGATTTTTTTAAATAAAACGCCGCGCAAAATAAAACGCCCGGCCTGCAGTTGACAATAAATTTTGATTGACATTCTGCCGGCTTTTTTTAAATTGAATTGCGAAAGGAACTGGTGGAACATGACCACGGATGAAATCGTCAAAACGCTTGCCGCCCGGCTGTCCATTACACAACGCGAAGCGCGGTTGCATCTGCGCCAGCTGTTCGATTTTGTCGCGCAACGCTTGCAAAAAGGCGAAACCGTGAGCTTGCCGAACCTGGGCGCGCTGCACGCCGCGGCCGGCAAAACGCGGCGCACGTTCGATGCGGCCGCGCAGGAATTTGTTCCCCAGCCGCGTCCGATTGAATTTTTCTTCAAACCGTACAAGCATCTCAAAACGCGCTGGCAAGAATGGAGGAACCGATGAGCGCCCCTGCCTCTTCGCCGGTAAAAAAACTCACGGATAAAATCGCGCTGGCGCAGCTCGCACAGATGGGCGGCGTCACCACCACGTTCATGCGCCAATTCGTCCGCGAAACCATCGCAATCATTGAAGCCGGTTTGTTGCGCGATGGCATCGTTAAAATTCACAACTTCGGCACGTTTCGTTTGACGGCGACAAAGTCCGCCGTGCCGGAAGTCGTTTTTCAGCCGGCAAAAAATATCCGCGAGTTGGTCGCGCGCGCATTTGGTCCGGCCGTTCATACCGGCAGCCGGATTTCCTTGCCGGCTTTGATCGAAAAACATTTGGGTGAACTAACACCGGCACCAATCAGCAAAAAGGCCGAACCCGTTTTGGAGAAAACGGCCGTAGGCGAGCCGGCTTTTGAAGAATTTGATATCAACGAGGCGCCGCCGAATTTGCCGGAAGGATTGCCGCCACGATTGACTTTTGCCGAATCCGCCGTGGCAGAAAATGTTTTGGCCCCGGCGCCGGCAGCAGTTGCAACTTCGGTGGAGCCTTCATTTCATCCATCGCCGCGCCACGGCAAGCCGTTGAATGGCGAGTCCCCCAAATTCACCTTTGCCGAACCGCCTGAAAATACCGCGCCGGTTTTTCCTCCCGAATTTTTTAAACCGAGCCGGCTTCCATCCAAACCCGCTACGCCATCGCGCCGCCGGCCCTTTGCCTGGTACGCCGCCGCGACCGCCGCGCTCGTGTTGCTGCTCCTTCTTCTGTTGCCCAATCGCCTCGGAGAAAAAAACAAGCCTGCTGCCGACCGCGTATCGCCAACAACAACGCGTGTGATTGCTCTTTCTAACGAAACGGCGCAACCAATAAACGGCGCGCCTCAACTTACGCCCGCCACAAAGGCGCCGGCGAAACCGCCTCTGTTTTTTGCCGGCGGCACGCATCACGTGATTCCAGAGGACAACCTCTGGAAATTATCGGGCCACTATTATCGCGACCCGTATTTGTGGCCCAATATTTATCGCGCGAATAACGCGAATCTTCCCAACCCCAATATCCTGGAACGCGACGACCAACTCGCGCTGCCTATTTTATACGGCCCGCCGGAGCGGTTGACGGCCATTGATCGCCGCAATTTGGCGGAAAGTTATTTTTTGTTGTATCGCTATTATCGCGCGCACGAACCCACGCTCGCGCCGTTTGCGCTGTGGGCCGCGGTGCGGTATGAGGCTCGGATTAAAACGGAATACACAGCGGAACTAAGGGAGGATGACTTGGCTTTTTTACAAGCACATGCCGTACCACAGCAGGTGGCAGAGAGATAAAAAAAGTAAGTTTCGCGAGTTTTGAGATTACATATTCAAATTTTTTATTTTTCTGGTGTGACAACAAAACCAACGAAAGCTTTTTAAACTGGCTTATCCTTTCTTTTTGGAGGTCAAATCAACTCAAAGGACATTCTACATCCAGCCATTTCGTTCGATACATAGCAGGAAAGCCAACCCACCCGGTTTTGATGAGCGCATATCCTCGAATCTTAAACTTTAGAGTTTTGGTGTGCGGCCGCACAAGTACGGTTTGAATCATGATCTGGTCGCCGAGTAAAGGCTTTTCCTCTGCATGGAAACACCATTCGCAGCGTGAGGCACCGATGCCAATCGCCTGAATCGTCGGCGTGATCACAGAAAACGAGAGGCGGCCTATCGATTTTAGCTCTGTTGATAAGCTCAACTTTACATCGCCGCCAACCAGGTCTATTGCATCCAAAACTTCCTTTAACTCTTCAGGAACTTGCGCTTTCCCTTCGATTCCCAGGTCAACCACGGATTTGAAAGAAGCGCCCAGCCGGGTGCAAAATTTTGAATGCGGCAGCATCTCGATGGTATAAATGTCCTCTTCATTCTCGAACTTTGCCTCATAACCTAAGACCCGGACATCCGCGTTTCCCTCCCGACGGATAGCGCCAATGGAATGGAAAAGCAGCCAGATATCATAAGCGTCAAAAACGGCGAGATCATCCGGAAATGCCTCATGTTTCAGTTTATATAATTGGCGGAGATTCTTGGCAATCGGTCGATCACCCAATCGAATCTTGAGTCCCTTAACCGAGATCAGGCGCTCTTCTTTTTCTTCCGAGCCAAAATCAACTTCGTAGGGAGACAGAAACAAATTGCCAAAAGGACTTGGCTCAAGGCCAAACTCTTGAGCGGATAATTCCGTGTTTTCAGCCATAAATGTTCCTCGCAAATTGAGTTTTGGATGACTTGAAATATACTTCGGAAACTTGCAGCACGCCGCGCGATAACTTCTCTAATTCCTGCCGCGATTGTGAGCTCTGGTCGCGATTCTGCAAAGCCCGGTTCACAGCTTGCTGCAATAAATCGCCCGGATGGATTTCCTTCCCTTGTTGCTTTATCTCCTTTGTTATTTCAACGATTTGTTCTACAGTTTTAGCAAGCGCCGTCGGATTAATTTTCTCAGTATGCTGGTAAAAACCGGCCGCGCCATATCGTTGAATTAAATCATGCAATTTGTCAGGATTTGAAGTGGCATAACAGGTTTCTAGAAAAATCAACTTGTCTTTCAAAACACCTTTCTCTCCCAGATCCTTCAAATAAGCAAACAGTTGCTCGTCATTGTGCCCTGAAATAATGAGAACGTTTGGCGCCGCACCGATTTGCGTGGGGTCATGGACGACTTTGATCCCCGAGCCCTCCAAAATATTTTTTATGTTCTTTACGAATCCATGATCTTCGACCCTGAAGCTCTCTTGCGGAATCAGCACGACCAAGTCGTCAGGCCCCTTGATTGGAACAATACGGCGCAGATTATCTTGAGCCAAAGCAAATTCATCATCCAAATAAAATTTAACGCGTCCTTCAAAACGACGACTGAGCGCCGAGGCCAATTTCAAGGGATCGGTCGGCGTCCCATCTCTCCAGGATGCGCCAGTTTGATCCCCGCCCCTCGCCAAAGCATCACGGTAAAAAATAAACGTCGCATTCGGAGAAGAACCCAACACTTGATCTATTGTTGCAGCTTGCAAGGATTTTGGATTGTTGAGAATTTCCATAATTTCAGACATTGGCAACCGCGCCTGTTTTTCTCCCACCTGCAAAATCATTTCATTATTTTGTTGGCTGGCATGCACAAAAATCGCGCTCGGGTTGCTTGCTCGCGCACAATTGCTTCGGGCGATTTCCTCGTATTGGGTGATAGCCGCCTCTCCGGTTGTCACATTGATGTGTTTGGAATAAACGGTAGCCATCTTGTATTCATTGTCTTCTCGGAAAAAGACCATGATTTCCCGATCAGATAATTTTTCAACGGCGTAAATCGGCACATCATTCGGAAGATTGCTTTTTATCTGATCCAAGGATTGGCCTTGCTGTAAGCCCTTTTGCACGATCTGAAGGCTATTCCGCCTTTTCTTGCCAAACGGCCAGATCAAACTGGCAAGCGAAGGTCTCGCCTGCAAAATGGTTTCTCGCAGCTCATACATTCGCTGCTGTTGGAAATTCTCAGGATTGGCATTGATTCCAATGCTAACGCCGCCACAACTCGGCAACCAAAATTGTGCAATCCGAGAACCACCTTGATAATCCCAGCGATGCTCGAAATCTTTTACATGCGAGATACCAGGCAAAGTGGAAGCAACCGGATTTTCCGGAACGGGAAAGCGCTCAAGCAAATAATCCAAATTGAGCGTCCTACCTTTTTCTTTCATGATCTTGGCCAATGCCACAAACCTGAACAGGCCTTCGAGCTCCAGATAAATCGGCTCTTTCTTGGCGATCTCGTCGTAATGCACGGAAAAACTATCCGCAAATTGTTGCGCCAAAGGATCGGCCTGGCCGGTTCCGCCGATTTGATCACCCTTGGTTGAAAGATACTCTTCTTCGGTTGTCAGCGTAACCGGACACTTCTCAATAAAAACGATATCTTCGTCTTCCAGATAGGTATTTCCCCCGGGAATAAACTCAAAGCGATTCAATCCGCCGATACGAACTGAAATCGGCCTATTGTTAACGACGTCCTCCCGTATTTTTTTCATCGTCATGTCGGTTAAGCTTTCAAAGCCAGCGACGCCTACCTGCACGGAGCCATTGACCAATTTTTTCATGTAGTAATCCGCATCGATCATGACTTTGGCAAAGCGCGTGTTGAAAGGAATACCTAAAACTCTAACTCCTTGCGGCTGTTCACATACTTGCTGCCAATTCTGTATGGCGTCGTCACCTCCATGGCCTGAGTTATTCGCGCGAAACCAATTTTTGATGTCATCAAGCTGGCCGATAACCCTCGGATCGGGATCGATAGAGCATCCCGGGTTGGAAAAGTAGCGGGCATTCCCTTCCATGGTGGAATATCTAAGCCAGGCATTGCGCAGGGCTATAACAAAATCCTCGGTCTGCAAAGGCGGAACCTCGCTATCCACTTCACCGAAAAGGATAACGTCCTGATTGGCATCATCGACAACATAGCCGTGGATTTTCGTCAAGCCGCCTAAATTCAGCAATTCATGAGGACAGTTGCCGTTCGCCATGCACGCGCCGAGTCTTTCCTGCAGCACGCGCAAAGAAACGGCGTGCCCGTAATCAAGCGGCATAACAGGCTCCACCGGTTGCTCGTTGACGCATCCGATCAACAAGAGCAACCAGGGCAATCCGATATTCACAGCCATTTTTTTCATGACTCAATCTTGTTTTTTAATTTTAACGGGATAAGAGAGACTGTCTTTCGACGATCTGGATTTGAGAATGCTGTCTCTTAATTTTTTGAGATCGGCCGGTTTTCCTTGTGGTTCCGGGGCGATATCGATGCCGCCCAAAGATTGTGCGTATTCGATTCGAGGCGCGGCTGGAGCTGCTGGCGGAGGCGGTGGAGGCGGCGGGAATCCAAAGAATTTTTTTGTTTGATCGGAGCCATTGGCCTCGTCTTCGCCCAATACGACAGACTGCGTAATGAGCGAAAATCCGGGCACGTTTTCACTTTTGAAACTTGGCGGCTTTGGGGAGATTTCAGGATTACTCGGCTTTATTGCCAAATCATTGCTGTTTGGCATTTTCCAACTCTGCAAAGGCAGCGGCCACGTCAACGCGTCCGGTCGCGGGCGTGATTTCAGAACGACGTCCCGTAATGGCGTCAAGTCGCCACGATTTAACCATTGCAGCTCGGTCGTGAAATCGATACCGCCGCTGATTTGAATGGCGTGCTGCTTTCCATCGGATCTTTCCACCAGCGCCAATAATCGAATCGTGTCATACTCTTTCAGTGTGGGAATCGTTAAGACTTTGTATTGCTCAAGAAAGTGCGTGAGATCGGGATAATTCTGAATGTTTTTAATTCCGTCCGCTACGGCAACCAAATCGTAAAGTATTTTTAATCTCCTTAACGGAGGATAGGCCGAGATCAGCGTTTGGAAATGTTCCGTAAATTGTTTGGCAAAGGCGTCGCCGGATGATTTGAGATCGAAAGAATGATTTGCCGGCGAGGGCCCGTTTTTATCGGCATAATCCAGACTTGGCTTAACACCCAAACGTAATTCCTTGATACAAAATACGCCTTCTCGCGTTGCTATACGAGTCGGCTCCAAAGGATAAAACCAAAATCTTGTTTGCAGACTTTCCCCTCCTTGCACACTTTTGCCATGAAGGCCTCGAGATGAATCTGCAGCCAGCCAGCGAACCCGCACGACTTTCGCGCCTTCGGCATTGATTTGCGCTTTGATTACGTTCAAGCACATTGACTTGTAAGAGTGCACGGCACCAATTGTTGAAATTTGCTCGAGGCTGTACTTCTTCAAAATAATGTCACTATCAAGAAAGTCCTTTCCAAATTGAGAATCGGCGATGCGCCCTTTAAAGTTGACCTTCTGGCGACCGGTTTTAAAAGTTTCCGAAGTCGGATCAATACTTACCAAGGGCCATTCATCATAAAGCAATCTGGCGCGCAAAGCGGTGACGAGATCATCGAGGTGGGCTTGCGGCTGGCCCTTAATTTGCCGGCCAACGAGAATAATATCCTTGCCCTTTTGGTCGTACACCATGCCGACGATGCGTGTGATTCCTCCCAAATAGATCAGTTCGTGGCTGGTGCTTTTGCCTTGACGTGAGCGATTTTGCGCTTCGCGAAGAGAATAGGCGATATACGGTTGATCCGACGCCAAGCACGACAATGTCAGTGCCAGAACTAATGTGATCATGATCGATCTAATGAGTGCCATAAGCCAATCCAAACCAATTGATGACAGGCCAGTCGCCTTTGTCGACAAGGGCGCGTTTTAATTCTTCGGTGGTTGCACCGCCGGTCTTCTCAAACTGTTGAAGAGGATCAAGCTCTTTCAGCTTGGCTTGCTGAAGTTCCAGGTTACGTAGAGTATTCTCACGAATAGCGTTTTTGCTCCACTCGAATTCTGTTCCGATTTTTTTAGGATCACCAAGTTTTAGTGTAAAATCAGGCATCCAGGGCAAAACTTGTAGGGTTTTCTCATTATGCTGGATTGCGCTCTTAAGTTCTGCTATCTTTGCTATCTTATTATCTACATCAATGGACATGCCGGCAGAATCTCCCAGCGCTTTGCTGGCCAGATCTAATTCGACTTTAGCTAAAGCATTGGCATTGAACAGAGCAAGTTTCATCGTTGCGTCATATTCACAGGCTTGCTTAAAATCATTGCCCGCCTCTGCCCAAAATCCGTCGCCAAAATTGGCGCAACCGCGGCCATTTAAAGCTAAGGCAAATTCAGGAAATAATGGCAATACTTTGTTGAAGCAATCGACGGCGCCTGAAGGAGCCTTCTTTAGCAGCAGAAGATTGCCGAGACTGGCGTGGGCATCGGCAAATTTTGGAGCTATTG
>Ga0247727_10009698_pt1 | contig 17300 bp, 7 predicted proteins | sample WisWelCaveWW1625_FD_202498 | JGI IMG/M metagenome (GOLD analysis project Ga0247727, IMG submission 202498) | Biofilm microbial communities from Wishing Well Cave, Virginia, United States - WW16-25 | ecosystem: Environmental > Aquatic > Deep subsurface > Groundwater > Cave microbial mat | place...
GGGACACCAGCGCCACGAGCCCCTGTTCCGTGGACGGATACTTTCCCAGGTCGAGACGATATTGATCGAGCGCCTTCTCCAGCGCGTCTATCTGCGCTTTGGCCGATTTCACCTCCGACTTCCCGATTTGTGAGAAGTAGCGAGGCCCGACGAATGCCGCCAGCAAACCGATGATCACCATGACCACCAGCAACTCCAGCAAGGTAAATCCCTCTGAGCCGCTGACATACCGACGACCAGTTCCTCTTCTTCCACTCATGGCTCCATTCCTCCTTTCATGAATCGATCTACGTGTGGTCTGTTCGGTCTGTCTGGTTCAACCAAACAAACGAGACAGACCAGATCAACCAGATGAACCCCTATCCGTTTCGCTCGTCCCGCCAGTCTGGCGCGGGCATGTAGTCAGTGGTATACACCCCCGTCGCCCTGCGCGACAGTCGAAGGTCCACCCAATTTGTGTGACGAGAACTACTCAATACTTTCGAAGGGATACACCTGTTCCAAGAAGTCGCGAGGCGGCCTTTGAAGCAATGGATCCTAGGTGAGCGGAAGGTCGAGCAATAGCCGCAAGCCGTTGCAGTGAAGTGAGAGCAGTCCCCCACCGTAATTAGGGTAAAATACGTATGTCTCATCGAGAGGGCCCCTCTTCCTCTAGCAGGATGCTGAAAAAGGAATGTTCAATGCTCAATTTTCGATGTTCAATTGAACATTCAACATTAAACATTGAGCATTACGGTTACTGTCGCTTCACGCGCAAGTGCGGCGGATCGGCGATTGCCGCAGAAGCGCTCATGAATAATGCCGGCTAAGGCTGGCCAGAAGGAATGTCTTCCCTCTCGCCTCGTGCCACTCGCCCCTCGCCTGGTTTCCCAGCAGAACCGACTCCGGCCAGGACTGCGCGATAGGCGGCCAGCGTGTCGATGAGACCTGGCCCTGCCTGTGACGAAGCGCCGTCCGTCCCCACGGGAACGGCTGAAGCCTTCAGCGCCGACTCCAAGACCGGAAGCGTGGCGGTGGGTACCGCGCTCATGAGCAACGCCATCGCCCCTGTGACGTGCGGGGCCGCGAATGAGGTGCCGGCGACCGTGGCATAGAGCGGCATGCCTCCGAACGACAGATCCGCAGCCTGGACGGTTTCTCCCGGCGCCACAAGCACCGGGAACAGCCCTCCGTCACAGGCCGAAGGTCCCCGGCTGCTGAACGCCGAGACAGTGGAAAGGTGGTTCACGGAACCGACGGACAGTTGGCCGGGATTATTGGCCGGGCTGATACTCGTGGAGGCGCCTGGCCCCGAGTTCCCCGCGGACATGACCACGGCGATTCCGGAGGCCCGCAGCACATCCAATTCCTCTTGGAACACCCGGTTGCAGACGTTCACGGTGGCGACGGCCCACGACAGATTGACCACATCCGGCGCATCGTCCGTCGAGACATCCCCGTCAGGATCCAGCACCCACTGCAAGCTCTGATGCATGACGCTTTCCCGCGAGAATCCGGCATCGTTGAACAGCTTGACGGCCACCCACTGAGCATCGGGCGCCATCCCGATCGCGGTCCCGCCGCCGGCGCGACCGACCGCCAGGCTCATCGCATGCGTACCGTGGCCATCCTTATCGGCCGGAGTCATATGTTCGCCGTGCGGGTCGTACCAGCTATTGGCGCCGCCGCGGTACTGCCCTGCAAGATCCGGATGCTGGACATCCACACCGGTATCCAAACCGGCCACCACCACTCCGGCGCCTTTGAACCCCAACGCCCAGAGGTCCGGTCCCTTCACCGCGGTCAGGTTCCATTCCGGCGTCACGGTGGAGGCATAGGAAGCCGCGGTCGCCGGCATGACGGTCTCGCGAGGCCTCGATTCTGCAGCAGGGCGCGCGCGGTTCGGATCGGGCCGAGGCTTCCGTAAAGAAGGGAGTCCGCTCCGCAGGGGCTGAACCGTGCTTCCGCCGTGCTGGTAGGCAAATACCCGCGCCACTCTATCGGTTCGAATCGACTCAACACCGGGCAGCGATGCAATCTCGCGAATCAGAGCAGGGTTGGCGGTCACAGCCAGCCCATGGCCGGCCCACAATGGCCTGATCTGGTCCGCGCCTCGCTCCTCGGCGAATCGTTGGGCCTGCGCGGGAAGTCCGTCGGCCTCCCGTTTCAGCGCGCGCAGCAATTGGAAGCGGCGCTGCCGCCTATCGGCATCGTGAAAGGCCTGGGGATCGATCGTGTTCTGAAACGTCACGATGACAGGGATCTCCCCGCCGGCGCCCCGTGAGTGGAGCGCCGTTTCCAGTTCCGGTTCGATGACGGCGGCCTGCGCCGGGACCGCGAGCAGAGACAGCAACAATGTCCCCGCCATCAATCCCGTTGCGCGCCGTAGCGGCTTCACCGGTTACTCCACGATGAGATTGTCCAACGTGAGATCGCCGAATTGAATGGACACCTTGCTGCCTGGCTTGACGATCCCGGCTCGATTCGAGAATATGACGGAATAGGTCCGATCAGGAAATAAATGGCTCCGCGTCTGTTTCAGGGACCCCACTTTGTCCATGACCGGCACCGACATCTCGACCTTGCTGGCCTGATCGATGAGGGCCAGCCCCATCTTGGGGCGGATCAACCGGCCGGCTTTGGTGGTATCCAGCACGCGATAGCGGAAATCGAGCATATGGCCGGCGGCCGTCACCCGAACGCCCAGAATGCTGACGCCGTATTGTTGTTCGGTGGCCAGTCGCTGAGCCTCCGTGACGGAATGTGTCGTAAATGGGGCTTTCGCCCGGTGCGCATGTTGGGCCGGGGCCGGTGCTGCAAGGATCGGCCCTGCCACGGTTGGCTCCGCCAGAGTCGCCCCTGCCACAGTCGGCTCTGCCAGGGTTGGCTCCGCCTCGGTCGGCTCCGCCAGGGTCGGGCCCACCATAGCCAGCCCCCAGACCATTGTCATCGCCAGACCGAATCCGATGCTCTTCCGAGTCTGCTCCATGTGCATCGTGGACCCTCCAATGTAAGATTGATTGCGCAGCGTCAACCGCGAACCAACGAGCCTCTCGCCACCGTGATATCCGCAGCCTGCACCAGGGAGTGATCACAGGCTGCGGATCTCAGGCTGATGCCGGAATCCCGGCACTCCATTACGGTGCTGGCACCTCGATCAGTTGAGCGCCGGTCGAGGAGGAGACACTGATTTCCGGTGCGAGAGAGACATTGGCTCCCGTCCGAGGCACATCCAGTCTCCAGGTTCCAGTCCCGCCCACCGTCGCGGTCCCCAGCTGATTCCCCCCAAGCGTCCCGTTAGAGTAGACCGTAACAGTCGAACCGGGCGTCGTGCTATTACCGCGAATGATCCAAATGGGGTTCCCGTTGTTGTTGTTACTGACGATGCTCGACACAGTCAGGGCCTTGGTCAACGTCACGTTGACGACGGTGCTGTTCAGCAATCCATCGTTCACGCGATAGCTGAAGACCCGCGTGCCGACGAAACCGGCCCCCGTCGTATAGGTGAAGGATCCGTTCGCATTCAGGATCACTGTGCCTGACAGATTTGTGACCTGGATGGCCGTGAGCGGATTCCCGTCCAGGTCAGTGTCGTTTATCAACACGCCAGACCCTGCTGGTACAGTGAACAGCGTCTGCTTGTTCACCGCATAGGCATCCGCCACCGCCACCGGCCTATCGTTCACCGACATCACGGTCATGGTGACCATGGCGGTGGCCGTACCTGGTATCGGGGTCTGTCCGTCGCTGATCGTATAGGTGAAGGTTCTGATTCCGTTGAAGTTCGGCGCGGGGGTATAGGTCAGGGTCATCCCGCCGTTGGTGATCGTCACCGTGCCGTTGGCCGGCTGGGTCACCGCGATGATCGTGAGCGCCTGACCGTCCGGATCGCTGTCGTTCGTGCGAGGGTTGAACGTAATCGAGCCGTCTTCCGCTACCTGATAGGCATTCGGCATCGCCACCGGGGGATCGTTCACCGGCGTCACGGTCATGGTGACCGTGCCGGTGGCCGTACCTGGTATCGGGGTCTGTCCGTCGCTGATCGTATAGGTGAAGGTATTGATTCCGTTGAAGTTCGGCGCGGGGGTATAGGTCACCGTGCTGCCGTTAGTCGTCACCGTGCCGTTGGCCGGCTGCGTCACCGCGATGATCGTGAGCGTCTGAGCTGGTAGATCCGGATCGCTGTCGTTCGAGAGAGGGTTGACCGTGGTCGAGCCGCCGTCTTCCGCTACCTGGTAGCTGTCGTTATTGGCAATCGGCGGGTCATTGAAAGTCACGTTCACTGTGCCGATCGCAGTGCCGGGCGTCAGGCCCTGCCCGTCGCTGATCGTATAGGTGAAGGTATCGGATAGGGTGGAGCTGTTGGCTGTGGTAGGGGTATAGGTCACCGTGGTGCCGTTAGTCGTCACCGTGCCGCTGGCCCCCTGCATCACCGCGATGATCGTGAGCGCCTGACCGTCCGGATCGCTATCGTTCGCCAGAACGTTCACCGTCACGGCTCTGTTCCTTTGGGTCGTCGCCGTATCGATCACTGCCACCGGCGGACGATTCACCAAGATGATCACGGTGGCGACATTACTGTCCACGCCGTTGTTCGCCGTATAGGTAAAAGCCTCTTGGCCGAAGAAGCCTGAGACAGGGGTATAATCAAATGAACCGTCCGTATTGAAATTCAGTACTCCGCTGGCTGGAGATGTCACAAGGACCGCGGTCAGCGCATTCGGACCAGGATTTTGATCGTTCAACAAGACGCCTTTAGCCGGCACGGTCAATGTCGGAACATTCACCAGCATCGAATAGACGTCGCTCAATGCGGTGGGCGCACCAGCTACTCCACCGATCTCCAATTTCGCCAACATGCCCTGCCGATTCCGGCGGTCGTAGATCGGATAGATGCCGTTCGCCGCAGGCACCCAGATGGCATCCATCGTCTTGCTGGCCGGCAGCAACGTCTCATACTGATCGCGACCATACGCCAGACCGTTCCCGTCCTCGGCGATCACCTGGAAATGCCCGCCCAGCAAGCTCGCCACATGCGACTCCAACCCGGCATTGAGCAATCGCAACAGGACGCGCGGGCCCGGTGGAATTGGATTGACACTTACATTGACATTGATCGGTGGAGTCTGCGTGAGTGTCGCTGGTGGTCCAGGCTGGTAAGGCGCGCCATTTATGAGGAAGTACTTCGGCTGGTAGTTGATCGTGCTGGTCGGATGATTCGGAGTTCCGTATGTGCCGCCGGCCACCTCCGTATGGAGCGCCGGGTCGATCTCGCTGAAGAGCAGGGTCACATCGGTGGCGTAGGGTTGTCCCACGTAGGCTTCTCCTGACGCTGCATCGGCTTTGACGCTGCCGTAGAGTCCCATCTGAACCTGCACCTGCGCGTGCGTCCCACTGTGGTACAAATAGGTGCCTGGCTTCAGACTGGACCAGACGTAATCTTCAGTTGCTCCCTGAGCCGTTTCATGGGTGAACGACCGCATCCGGGCTCGTTGCACACCGTCACCGTGTGGACTCAGTCCTGGATCATCCAAGATGACGGGCGCCATCAGGTTTTCTCTCTGGCCTGGAATCACGATCGACGTCATGTTCGTCACAGTGAGCCCGGCGGCGGGCAGGCTGTTCCTCAAATGGATCGTGAGGCCGGTCGTATCTCCGGCCGGTACGACGAGCTGCGGTCCTGGGACGGACGGTCCGTCACAAGTGGCGTAAGTGGGGTCCGTACATTTGTTGTATCCCCACATCTGCACCGTCGTGGTGCCGCCCTGCAGGGTCATGGTGAATGCTTCCGCCTGAAGGAAGTACTCGGCCGACCATGCCGGGCTGACACCGAGAGCCAACCCGGCGACGACCAATGAACCAGCTCTCACAAGATGTTGTAGCGTACGCATCGTCATGACTCCTGCGTTGTAGTGTGAATAACGGCCATTCCTGTTATCTTCTCAGTCCAATTACGATTCATCATCGTCCAATCCGAGCCGCGTCCCATTCCGTTCTCCTTCCAGCCCCGGGGGAACCTTGAGGTAGATGGGTTGCCTATTCTTGGTCAGGTCCAACGAGACCGACCGGCCTCTGGCGTGGCTCGCTCGTCCCATCATGCTCGACCAGCACCGCTTCATGAACGGCCAGAGTCCCTTCACGCTCTCACCTCTGGCATGCGGAACCTACGGAATCGTCACGCACTCATACCCGGGTGTACAGGGATGTTCGACCATCATCATCGTCATCATGCCGCCGGGGAAGATGTCGTCGTTCACCATTTCGTATTCCGTGTGCGAGTGCCACATGAACGTGAACGCGGCGCTCGGGTTATTGCCGCCCTCCCCGGGAGGCAACGCAGCCAATAGGCCGAGGAACGGACTGCCGGTCCAATTTCCGCCGAAGGTCAGGCTCTGGAGATCCGGCATCGTGGTTCGAAACGAGATCCCGTGATTGGGACAATATTCATGGCTAACGGGATCGAAACCCGGGGAAGCAGTTGTCGAGCCGTTACACAAATGGGCCGTCTCAGCTTGAGTCGGACTGCCGTAGATGTCCCAGCCTAGTTTCTCGCCGGTCCAGGTGAAGACCGCATCGACGGTCCCCCCGGGAACGACTGTAATGGTGAAATTGGATTCGGCCAGGTCGGCGCCATTGCCGGGCGCGCTCTGGAGCAGCCGCCCGTCGCGCGCGATGATCCAGGCATTATTGCCATGGTGATGGAAGGGGTGGAGATCGCGCCCCGCGCCGATGAGCCGCATCAAGGCCCGTTCGCCCGGATAGATCTGCGGCATGCTGTTATAGGGCTGATACGGCAGCCAGGAGGCTTGATCGCCCGCGCCCATCATCGTATCCGGCGCATTGCGGCCGTTGATGAACCACAGCGTCGGTTTATAGGTGCTGAAATCCACCTGGGCCGTCATCCCGAATTCGACCAGCCGATGGATGGTGGGATCCATTTCCGTGAGGAGGAACAAATACTCCCGCTCGTAGGCGCTGCTCGAATGTTCGTAGGCTTGATTGGCGGCGTTCGGCCGCACGATCAAGGCCCCGACCAAGCCCATTTCGACTTCCAGATCCTGCTGTGTCCCGCTGTGATAGAGATAGGTGCCGGGCTGACTCGCGGTAAACGTATAGATCACGGTACAGTCCGCCAAGCAGGGTGCCGCCGGTACTTCTTGCGTCAAGGTGCCGACAGCGCCTCCCGTGGCTGTCACCATCGCCTGCCCTGGGAATACGATGGAGACTGGGACAGCCAGCTCGTTCGTGAGCGTGACGGTCACTGAATCGCCCTGATTGACGATCATCGTCGGCCCCGGGTACTGCATCAATCCACTTCCGCCACTTCCGTTCGCGTATCCCCAGCCCAGCAAACTCTGGCCGTCGCCGGTGGAAATAATCCCGGCCCTGGCCACCAGGGTAAAACCTGGCCCATTGCTGCCGTCGATTATCGCCAGCGCCTGGTCCGGGTGCAGGCCGGGCAGGAGCGCCAGCGCGGTGAAGAACGTCAAGATCCCTCGTGTCATCGTTGCCATGTTCATCGTCGTGCTCCTTCGTGTTTCCAGGCCTACAGAATGTGGATCTCGGTCATCATCCCGCCGAAGTCTTCTGTGTTGTTGCTGAGATAATTCAGGTTCGTCGTGTAGAGGAAATAGGTGCCGGTCGGCACGTCGGTAGTATCGATGAGCACGTCCATCGCTTCACCGCCGCCCAGTGTCACGGAATTCGTGTCGTAATAGGCCGGGAGTCCGTTCGGGCCCTTTAAGATATGCGCGCCCGTGCCGACAACTTTCATGGTCAGCCCCATCGCCGAGAGGGTATAGAATCTCGTGACGTTGAGGTTGCTGATCCGGAGTAGAATCTTTTGCCCGGCCTGCGCTTGAACCAGCGAGGAGACCGGGTTGGACGACGTGTCCTTGCTCAGATATCCAAAGTCCACCTTTTCCTGCGGCGCGGGGAGCGGAAGGGGGTTCACCGTATCCGGGTACCCTCGCCCGTTCAGCAGCGCGTACGTATCCTTCATGTTCGCAAATGGCAGCGGTTGGATCGTAGCGCTGGCGTCGTGGAATACCGGATCCATCCCGCCGATTTGCAACGGGAATTCCACATCGTAGCGCGTCGATCCATCGCCGTCGTTGTAGACATACTTGTTTCCGGTCACATGAACGAAGTCATTAGGAAACGTCTGGGGCGAGAGGTCATTCTGCTTCGGCGTCACATAGAGGTTGCCGAGCATGCCCATTTGCATGTGTTCCGTCGCTTCGACGTGGCAGTGATAGATGAAGGTGCCGACTTCGACCGGCTCGTAGTAGTAGGTCAGGCTATGAGTGGGGTTGACGCTGATGCTGCCATCCGGTTCGCCGTCGTACACCAGCGCCGCGTTCGGGAATCCGTGCCAGTGCACGCTATGCGGATCGAACAAGTCCATCCGACTGACGAATCCCGCATTGGAGAGCGTCAGGTAGACCTTATCGCCCTCTTTAAAGGACAGAGTCGGCGCCGTAAACTGGGCTCCCATGATGCCGTAGGCCAGAGCATTCTCGACCGTCACGGGGGGATTAAGCGGTTCGAGCGGCAAGTTGGTCAGGTCCGAAAATCCAAAGATGAATAGTCCGGGGCGGCCGTCGGCCATGCGGATGAACCCCTCGCTGGCCGCAAGGTGTTTGCATACGATGCCCGGCACGTCGCTGATCCCATCAAGGGGATTACTGGTGTCGCCCGGACATTGCACGACCAGACGCGGGACGTCCTGACCCGTGCAGGGATCCCCATCATCAGTGAAACCGTTCGGCAGACATACCTCCTGCGCGAGCGCCTCGTCATTCATGCCGGCGAGCCAGAGCCCGGCGAGCCCGGCGGTCATTAGAAGCGTGAGTAGATACCATCTTGCGAATGACATGTGCGTTTCCTCCTTCACGTCTCCCGGCCCCGCGACTGGTCGCGGGGCCGGGCGTTCTCAGTTAGTTCGTCGTAAACGTAATCGTACTGTTGACCAGGCCTCCCGTCGCGGACCGGACTCGAATCGTGTCACCCGCAGCCTGATTCGCTGCCGGGCTCGCAGGAAGCTCAGTAAAGGACCATGCGGTTCCGCCTGACTGGACGGTCGCCGTCCCGATGACGGTCTGCACGCCGGCCCTCACGCGGAAGATCGTCAGATTGCCGCAGACATTGGGGTTCCCGTTGCAATCGGTGGCGTCCACCGTGCTCGTGCCGTTGATGGTCCAGGACGCGTCAGTATTGCCGTTCCCGGGCGGGTTATTGAAGATTGCCTGAGTCACCACGATCGTCTCTGTCCTCGGCGCCACCACGATGGTGAACTGCTGGTCCGCGAACCGACCCTGCGCGTCTGTGACTCGCACCGTCACCTGATTGGAGTATGACAACAACGGGGGGTTGTTCGGATTCGGAATCGCCGGCGTCCACGTGATGATACCGGTAACTGGGTCGATCGTCATGACGCCCCTGTTCGCCTGTGGGACCTGCGTGAGGCTAAAGGTCAACCCGGCCGCGAGAGGCTGCGCATTCACATTGTAGACATAGAGGTTGCCGATGGTCGGCACCGGCGTCACTGGTGGTATTGAGGTGAATACCGGCGCTAGGACGACCGTGAAGTTCACCGTCAGTGGGGTACCGACTGTGCCCCCGAGGTTGTCCAAGCTATAGGGCGTCGCCATAATGGTATTTACACCGCGGTTGATGGTAATCCCGGCAAAATTTCCGCCGGTGTTGCCCGGAATCGTGTAGGGACTGGTATTATCGGTCCTCGAGGCCGTCGTCGCCCCGCTCAACACCAGGCTCATGCTCTGGATCGCTGCCGCTCCTGAAGGGACGGCCTCGATGTTGACCTGACAAGTGACACCGTTGCACAGGTCGAAGAGATCGACAGTGGCATTGTTGGTTAATGGATCGAGTATCACGACGTCTGTGTCGGCTCTGCGTAACCTGAAACTGCCGACGGAAGGCACGATCACCGGACCGAGCACTTCGTCCGCACCGATATCGGTGCGCCCGATCCCGTCATTGTTCCCGTCCATCGGCCTCGGCTGCCCGTCGTAATCGGTCGCAAGCAGAGGCGAGACCGGCAGCACCGCGTCGTTGCCGGTGTCGATCGCCGGTGAGTTCGCCGTTAAGTGATAATTGCCGGCCGGTGACAGGGGCCCATAGTGGACATCGATGAAGTTGCCGCCCTCATCGAGCGCCGCCGCGGTATGCAGCGTCGTGGTGATTTCGAGCAGTATGGTCCTGCCGTCCGGCTGCACGAAGCCGAATCCTGGCGGCGCATTGAAGTAGGAATTGGCAAACACGCTCGCCGAATTGGTCACCTGTTGATTCGAGGCATGGTAGTCGGCGGTGTTGGTCAAGATGCCGTTCCGCGGATTCAATAGGCCGGACCCTGCCGGCAGCAGCGCCAAATCCTGCACGCCGGCGGGGTTCAACTGGCCGATCCCGTTCGTCACTTGCCAGAACATCGAGCGGTTATTCAGCACGATGTTGTTTTGCATCACTGGGTCGGAGTACAGCGGGCAATTCGCCGCCAGTCCGAACGCCTCGCACATCAAGAGGCTGTGGTGGTTGGACACAATGCCAGCCGGTTGCGGAGTCGACTGGTTCGGCGAACCGGCTTGGAAAGCCAGACCTGCCGTGGCCGTGCTGTCGTTGTGCGCCACGGTGTTGTTGATCATGGTGACCTTGACGGCGTCCTGGAGAGCGATTCCGCCTGCTGCCAGCCCTGCCACGTTGTTCACGATGATGTTGTTGACCATCAGCACTTCGTTATACGTCGAGCTATTGGTCGGCGATTGCAACACGTCCGAGCCGTTGATCTTCTGGAGCATCACGCCTCCGCCGTCGCTGGTGCCTGCGTTGTTCCCCTGGATGAGGTTCGAGACGATCGTCACGGACCCAGACCCTGGGCCGTTTTGCAGAAGTAATGTGGAGGGTGGGAATTCTGGTACGCCATCGATTCGGGGTGGTTCTTGTTCGCCATACTCGTCCAAGCCTGACACCAGCAATCCGCCGCCCGCGCCGGAGCCGCCTAATCCTGCGACCTGCTGCACGAAGGTCTGATTGAAGATGATCTTGTTCCCCGCGATCAGGCTGTTGGGGCTGAAGCCATAATGGGCGACCCCGCCTCCGTCTTCCACCGCGAAGTTGCCACAGATGTAATTGTCTGTCAGCCGGTAGCTGCCGCTGCCGTCATTGAGCGCGACGCCCCCGCCCGGCGCGCGCAGGCTGCCGTTCTGCACGATTTGATTGTGATGAATCCAGAGGTGGTCGTTATGACCATCCGCACGGTGGGTTTGACTGACCCCCGAAAGCGTGGGATCGCCCACCCGGATGCCGCCGCCGTGCATGCCTTCATTGTTGGAGACTTGGTTGTTGCTGATTTCAAGGAACCGGGCGTACGAGTTCACCACGATGCCGGGTGACATGGACGATCCGGTAACGGAGAAGCCGTCGATGCGGCCATGCTGGCCGCTAGTGAAGATGCCGTCCTGCGCCCCCACAAAAATGCCGGCACCTTGATCGGGCAGGAACAAGCCGAAGTTGTACTCGAGGCTGGAGCCGACATTGAAGCCGCAGGGCGGAACGGTCGAGGGACCGCTGGCCAATGGGGGGAGGTTCGGCTGGGTTGAAAGCAGCGTGATTTTCCCCGCCTGCGTGAGCGGGCAGTTCACGAGCACGTTCATTTTCTCGCGCCAGGCCTGCATCTGCGCCCCCAGGGATTGGACCGGGAAGATATGGGTCGAGGCGGCGCCGAAGCCTTGCAGGTTGACCGGCTTGGTCATGATGAGCATTTCGTAATAGGAGCCGGGCTGCACGAGAATCAGATCGCCCGGATTGGCCAGATCGAGCTGCGCTTGAATCGACTCGCCCGGCGCCACCGTTCGGACTACCGCCGGGATGCCGGGGTTGCCGACTGGGTTGCCGACCGTAACCGTGACCGAGTTGGTCGTCGAGAGACCGCTATCCGCACGCGTCACCACCAGCTGGCCTGTTACAGCCGCGGCTGGTACGGTGACGATAATCTCGGCGTTGTTCCAGGAAACGATCGGCAGGGTCAGGCCGCCAAGCGTCACTTGGCCTGCACTCCCGAACCCGAAGTCCCGCGCGATCGTCAGGCTGAGATTGCCCTCGGTTCTGATGGCATTGGGATCCGGCACCTGGACCGTTCCCAACGACGTGATGTTGAGCTGGCGGTTTGCGCCGGTGGCACCGGTGGCAATGAAGGGACCGGCGTTGTTTGGCGTGGTGACGGAGAAGATCCTGGGCGTCCTATCCGCGCATTCGCAGTCGGTCTGGACGTTGCCTTTGCCGACGAAGGCGGCAATTTGCACGACGGGCGTGTCGGCATAGGTTGTCGTCCCCGGCATATATTGCAGGGACCAACAGATCTGGCCGTAATGCTTGTTATAGAAGGGATCGATCACCATCTGCCCCGTCACCGGATCTTTGATCGGGCCTGGATTGTTGATGCAGGCATTCAACATCTGCGGCGAGACACCGGTGGGTGTCGGCGCGTTAATGGTGTAGGTTGAGGGCAGCATCGCATTGTAGGTGCCCATTTGATCGGTATAGACCCGCACGACTTCCCGTCCCGTCCAATCGCGGAACGAGACGGGAAGCCAGCCGGGCGCCGATTTTTCGCCGAAATTCGGCGAGAGCTGATCGAATTCGTTGGCCAGGTCGTTCAGGACGAACCCTGAGACCTGCGCCGCCACCGGCACATCGGTGTACATGAAGAAGTCCGTGGCAGCGTTCTGGCCGCTGGTGAGCAGAAGTTCTTTCCGATCGCAGAGCGGACGATCCAGACCAGCAAAAGGAGCAGGCACGCCGGGGAACAGGGTCAACTCTGCCGGCACTGTGTGGAGGTCCCCCACGCAGGGCATCGGAAGGGCTAAGGTGCTGCTTACGACTGACGCATCGCCGAAATCGACGTTCTTGGATTCTTCGCTCTGATGCTCGTAGGCTTTCGGCGCCACCGCTTCGACGATGTAGTAGCCCGGCACGAGCAGGGCGGCCCGGGCGCCAGACGACAGCCCAGTCGGTACATAGTCAAGGAAGGCATAGCCTCCGTCGAACAGAGCAGGCCGGATTTGGTTATAGTTCCGGATCCCGTCGTAGCACTTGCCGTTCTGATAGAAGGGATCGGCGGGATTGCCCGGGCAGCCGGTCGGGAGGTTGTCGTCCCAACTGTCGGTCGTGACGATCTGGACCGCATCGCCGGCATTGAACGTGAGTCCTGGATCAAATGTTCCTGCGCCTGCTCCATTCCGCTTCACATCCTCCGGTCCCATCGGTCCGCCTTCACTCCACCCGAAGGGATAGAAGTCGACGTCGGACAGTTGAATACCAGCCACGCCGTTGACGCTGAGAATTTTCGATGGATTCGGGTCCCCTGGAACAGGAGGAGCAGTCAGCGTTGTGTCCTTGCTGTAGAGGATCACCGGCACGTGGGGAATGCCAGGCTCCCAATCTTCGGCTCCGGCAAATGCGGGGTCGTCTTCTGCGCGCGTCGTGGTGTAATGCACGATGCCGGTGATGCCTCCGTTTTCGCCGGTCAGATAGTTCGTCTTGCCCCATTCGAACTGGTTCAGGGTTCCGAGATACGATTGGAACCCTTCGAGGAGCACCGCCGGGCCTGGTTCGGTTCGGGTCGGCGCACCGTCAGCTTGAATTTGCGGCGTCAGCTTTTGGCCTGGAGCCACGGGCCCTCCGCCATCCACGGTCACGGTCACGCCCGTCGTTTTGAAGCGGGCAAAGTCCACTTCGGCAATGAGCCAACTGAAGAAGGGGAACACTTCGTCGAAGGGGACGAACCCATCCACGTCGGTCGGAAAGGTTTGATAGATGGAGCCATCGCGGTAGCGAAGATTGACGTTCTGCTCCCACATCCCGACTTCTCCTACGTCACGGACCCCATCTCCATTCGTATCGAAAAACACATAATGTTCCGTGGTGCCGAACCACCGGAACACACCGACGTCTTGGAGATCCAAGTTCTGTCCGGCGGTCACCGTGACTGGGATAAGGGCAAAAATGTCATCGAGAAATTGATCCCAGATGACGAGTTGGTAGGTTCCGGCCGGCATGTTGGGGATGGTAAAGGTGCTGTCATCATTGCAGGGTGCGGCATAGAGGCCTATACCCTTGCGGCCCAGTGTCACTGTGTTCAAGCCAACCCAGCATTGAGGAATTGGATGTCCTTTGTGCATGGTGTAATCGGGAGGGCGGGACATGTGCATATTGACGATCCGGCCCGAAATACTTCCGCTGCCATTCAGAATAGTGGCATCCGCAAAGGGCTTGATAAAGCCGAAATCCGCATGGTGCCAGGCCGGTCCCAGCTCGAACGAGGTGCGGGGCCCGCCTGCAAAGACCCAGGCATCGATCGTCTTCGACCCCTCGACTGTCGACGTCTGTTGCCACCCCGTTCCCGCGACCGGCGTGACCAATACGCCGTATTTCCCCGGCGCCAGATTCTTGATCAGGGCATCGCCGGCATACAGGTTGTAGGGGTTGAGTCCCGCATTGATCTCCGCCTGTGTGATCGTCGTGATGGTGCCGCCACCAATCAGGTCAACTGATCCGTCGGGCAGATACATTGTTCCCAGCGCATTCCCGAAGACGTCGGTGTTCACCTGGCCGGCCGCGTCGTAGATGGTGACAGTGAACCCCCCCAGGCCAGGGTCGTGGGGTCCGCGAGAGTTGTCGATCGGATCGAGATCCGCATAGGCGCCGACGTAGATCTGGGCGGTCGGAACCGGCTGGTTGGGCACGACGACGGTGATGGCCGTTTGTCCTCGCGCGATCGACCCGCCGTTGATTGAATAACAGTTCTCCGGCACCGACGCACAGTGCGGCAATACGGAGACGAAATACTTCTTCGTCGGATCGGGAATCGTGATGGTCGTCAGTCCGCCGGATGCCACGTCCCCCTTGTCCACGGGGGGCATGTAACTCTTATGGAAATTGGTCGCGCGGATGTCGCCAGAGACGGCCGTCCCCGGTATGCAGGGTTGGCTCGGTGGCGTCGTTCCGCAGGGGACGCCTTGCTGGGCGTCAAACATCAGATCTTCTTGCAGCAGCCAGCGGAAGCCGGTGCTGATCGGAAGTCCGGCGCCGTCGGTCACCGTGAGCTCCGCCGCCAACAGGCTCGCCGGCCCTCCGAGTATACACATGAACACGACCAAGACTCCCACATGCGTCGCGACTCTGCCAAACATTCGGCTCATCCCTTCCATGACAACTCCCTCCTCAATAATTTCGCTAGGTGACTCGCGTCACTCGTGGCTGAAACGAAGATCATATGCATGCTGTCGTTGATCGTGTGGATGTTGTGTGAAACCCTGCGTGAGCTTCCGTTCTGTCTGTGCCGCGTCGATTGTTCATTCGTTCACGCTGTGACAACTCGGCTGACTGAGCGTTGGTTGATTGCTAGTACATGCTCATGTGTGTGCAGGTATACGCTCCTGCGACTTCACGCAGCAGTCCAGCGACTACGACTTTTGGCGTAATAATTCCCCCATTGGGGAAGCGGGGAACTACTCAATACTTTCGGAGGGGTGCCCTCCGTCAGGAGAGCCTTGCGATGGTGATTGGGGACTGGCGCCCTTCTTCCTGGCGCCTGTCCCCGTTCTGAGGAGCAGCGGGACAGGCACCGCCGCAGACGGCGGAGCCAGTCCCCTTAAGCTAGGCTCTCATGAGCTCACGACAAGGTTTTCGAACTTGAGATCGCCCAAGACGACGGTGACTTTACTTCCGTTGCGCACGGCCCCATTGTTCGCGAAGGCGACGAAGTATATACGTCCTGGGATCAGCGTCCTCGGAGTTTGGCGAAACGATCCGATCATCCGGAGATTCGGCACCGAGAGTTCACTGCCGCTCTTCTGTTCGATGATGCGAGGTTTTGTCTGCGGGTTGATGACCGTGAGGGCTTTGATCGGGTCGATGACCCGATAACGAAAGATCACAATATGGTCGTGCCCCGAGAGCCGTACCGAGTCAACCCGGATACCCCCTCGATCTCCAATTGAAGACTGAGGCGCCGGCGGCCGCACAGGTATCGGAGACCCCTGGACCTGAACTTCGCTCGACATCTCCACATGGCCGGAAGCGGAATGACTAGCTGCCGCCTCATCGCGTGAAGTGGGATGATCTGTTGCCGCGTGAACCAGCGATGTCACCGAGGCAGTTGCCATGATGAGACCACAACAGAGGATCGTGCCGCTGAACATCGCCCTCATAGGCACCTCCGTGAACCAAGCTCTCTAGCAGGATGCTGAAAAAGTCCGCCAGCTTCGTTCTCGCATCGTTCAGAGGCTGTGGGGGACTGGCGCCCTTCTGTTTGGCGCCTGTCCCTGTCAGAGGAGCAGCGGGGACAGGCACCGCCTTCGGCGGAGCCAGTCCCCAACTCGCTGCGGCCTTGCTGGACAGCCTTTTTGAGCATCCTGCGGGAATCTTCTCCCGTTGTCCCACACATGCTGACCATCGAAGTTCTGCTGTGCCGAAATGGTTTTTCCGCAGCCTGCTAGTTCGAGGCCGGCTGGCCAGAAGGCCAGCCGGCCTCGCCCCGCTAGTTCAGCTGAAACGTAATCGCGCCGTTGACCACGCCTCCCGTGAGCGACCGGACTCGGATACTGTCCGTAGCCTGATTCGCAACCGGGTCCGCTGGAAGCTCAGTAAAGGACCATGTTTGGTCTGGCTGGACGATCGCCGTCCCGATGGCCAGTACCCCGGCACCCCTCACGCGGTAGATCGTCAGAGTGCCGCAGACATTGGGGGCCCCGGTGCAATTGCCGGCATTCACCGTACTCGTGCCGCTGATGGTCCAGGACGCATCGGTATTGAAGTTCCCGGGCGGGTTCGTGAAGAGCGCCTGATTCACCACGATCGCCTCTGCCTTCGGCGACACAGCGATGGTGAACGTCTGTTCCGTGAACTGACCCTGGTTGTCCGTGACCCGGACGGTCACATTATTGCTGTAAGAGAGGGTCGGGTTCGGGACGTCCGGATTCGGAATCGCCGGCGTCCACGAGATCAGACCGGTAACTGAGTCGATTGTCATGACGCCCCTGTCCGCCGGTGGGACCTGCGTGAGGCTAAAGGTCAACCCGGCCGCGACAGGCATCGCATTCACATCATAGGTATAGAGGTCGCCGAGGGTCGCCGTCGTCACTGCTGTTGAGGTGATCACCGGCCCTAGGACGACCGTGAACGTAATCGCGCTGTTGACCACGCCTCCCGTGAGCGACCGGACTCGGATCGTGTCACCCTGAGCCTCATTTGCTACCGGGGTCGCTGGAAGCTCAGTAAAGGACCATGCTCCGGTTGTTGGGTCG
>Ga0247727_10009699_pt1 | contig 17298 bp, 15 predicted proteins | sample WisWelCaveWW1625_FD_202498 | JGI IMG/M metagenome (GOLD analysis project Ga0247727, IMG submission 202498) | Biofilm microbial communities from Wishing Well Cave, Virginia, United States - WW16-25 | ecosystem: Environmental > Aquatic > Deep subsurface > Groundwater > Cave microbial mat | place...
CGGTTTGTTTTTCATCCATGAGCTGGAAATCCTCATCGTCCAGGCCCAGTCTGCCGGAGAACCGCTGCGTGAGTATCTGATCCATCAGAACAAAATAACGGAAGACCAGATTTTAAAAGCCCTTTCGGAACAGTTGCATCTGGACATTATTGATGTCCGCGCGGTTGAAATCGACAAAAAAGTCCTCGACAAAATTCCTGTCCGATTCGCCTGGTACTATAAATTTATGCCGCTTTCGATTGAACAGAAAACCTTGACCCTGGCGGTCTTTTTTCCTCTGGAGGTAAAAGTTCAGGATGAGATTCGGGTTCATTTGGGTTTTGAACCCCGCATTGTTTTGGCAAAAGAATACGATATTATTGAGTCGCTGAAAAAATATTACGGTTTGGCGGCCGATACCATTGACCGGATTCTGACGAAAGAATCCGCGAGAAAATCAACCGTCCTTTTGGACCGGGAAGCGGAAGTTGAGGACATTGAGAAACTCTCAGAGGACGCCTCGGTAACGAAACTGGTCAATCAAATTATTTTTGAGGCGTATCAAAAGCGAGCCACGGATATTCACATTGAACCATATCGTAATAAAGTACGTTTTCGTTACCGTATTGACGGGGTCTTGGTAGATGCCAATTTGCCGCCGGACATCAAACATTTTTTGCTGCCGATTCTTTCGCGGATGAAGATCATGGCCAATTTAAGTATTGTGGAGAAAAGATTGCCTCAGGACGGCAGCGCGGTGGTGAAGACGAAAGATCAGACCCTGGATTTAAGAATCTCAACGATTCCCACGCCCAACGGGGAAAGCATGGTCATCCGGATTTTACCAGCGCAGATGATGTTATTCAGTTTAGAGAGGCTTGGGCTTGGGCAGGATAATGTGCGTATTTTCCGCGAATTGATTAAGCAGCCGCACGGGATCATTTTTGTCACCGGACCCACCGGCAGCGGTAAAACCACGACTTTGTACGCCTGTCTTAACGAAATCAATGCCCCCACTCGAAAGATTATCACCATTGAAGATCCAGTTGAATATGAATTGGAGGGAATAACTCAAATTCATGTCAACCGCAAGGTGAATCTGGATTTTGCCATCGGATTACGTAGTATCTTGCGCCATGACCCGGATGTTATTATGGTCGGGGAGGTGCGTGATCTGGAAACCGCCGAGATCGCCATTCGAACTGCTTTAACAGGACACCTGGTTTTTTCCACCTTGCATACTAATGACGCGTCCAGCGGGATCACTCGCCTCATTGACATGGGGATTGAACCCTATCTGGTGGCCTCCAGTATCGAGGCCTTTGTGGCCCAGCGGTTGGTGCGCATTATTTGTCCGCGTTGTAAATTTGAAGATACAACTCCGGTCGAGGAAATTCGAAAAGAAATCACTGAGGCCCTCAAGTTAAAAAGTGTCAAAGACGTTAAGATCTTTAAAGGCAAGGGCTGCGACCACTGCAATCAAACGGGATTCTATGGCCGGACGGCAATTCATGAGATTTTGGTCATGAGTGAATTGATCCGGGCGGCGGTTTTAGAAAAACCCCGCTCGGATTATATTAAGAAAGTTGCCATGGGCCAGGGGATGATGACCTTGCGTCAGGCGGGATGGCAGAAAGTTTTCGAAGGCGTGACCACGCCAACGGAAGTGATGAATGTGACCGCCAAAGAGAATTTCTCTTTGGAATCCGTCGATTCGGAAGAGAAGAAAGCAAAAACACCTTCTTATCCAGAGGAAACATTACGGCGTTTACGCATGATCCCGCAGGAAACTTTGGAAGCCAAAAATGAATATGAGTCTCGGGTTTATAAACGCGTGGATGAAACCATTGAGGTAAGTTATAAAATTCTTTACGGAGAGAAAGAAGATCCCCAGACCTTGACGGTCCGCGGCATTGAACATTCTACCGTCGCCAAAAATATCAGCGCGGGTGGATTGGTTCTGGTCTCCAATCATTCCTTATTTATCGGCGCGATATTGGAGTTAAAAATTCGCTTGAAAGAAGGGGAGCGGAGTATTGATTGTCTGGCTAAAGTCTGCCGGGTGGAAGAGCACAGCCTGACGAATATGTATAATGTGATTATTTATTATCTGGATATTTCGAGCGCGAATCGGGTGAAGATCGATAATTTTGTTAAAGATAAATTAAAAACAAAAGGAGATAATCCATAACATATGCCCATATTTCAGTATAAGGCTAAGGATAAAACCGCGCAGACGGTTACCGGACAAATCGAAGCCGCCAATGAGGGACAGGCCATTGAACTGATCAGTCAGCGCGGGCTGCTTCCCGTCGCTATTTATGAAGGGACAAAATCATTCGCCGGTTCGACGCCACAAAGACCGCGCAAAATTAAAACTCGGGAGTTATATCTCTTCAGCCGGCAGATGTCGAGTTTAATTAAGGCGGGGGTCCCAATTCTGCAGGCCCTTTTTATGATCAGCGAACAGACGCAAGAGTCCTATTTCAAAGGAGTGATTTCCTCGATCCATCAAGGGATTAGGGGTGGAAAATCATTCTCCGAATGTCTGTCTGGATATCCGTATATTTTTAACGCGTTTTACGTGGCGATGATCAAAGTCGGAGAAGAGGGCGGAACTTTAAAAGAGATGCTTTCGCGGTTATCAGAATATCTGCAAACCCAGGAAGAAATATTTTCCAAAGTCCGTTCGGCCCTGGCGTATCCGGTCGTGATGATGATTGTCGGGTTGGGTACGGTTTTGTTTATTTTGACCTTTGTTATGCCGAAGATCACCGTGATGTTTTCCAGTATGAGTGAACAATTGCCTGTGCCGACGAGAATCTTGATGAATGTTAGCACATTTTTAAAAGATGGCTGGATGGGGATGGGTCTGGTGATTTTAGCTGGGACCTTATTTTTACGGACCTGGGGTCAATCGGAAAAAGGACGCCGGGCTTTAAGCGCGTTTAAATTACAGCTGCCGTTTCTCAAAGATTTTATTTTAAAGGCGGAGCTCGCCCGATTCTGCCGGACGTTGGAGGTGTTGCTTCGAAGCGGGGTCTCCTTGCTGAAAGGATTAGAGATTGCTATCCCTACCTTAAGCAATGAGGTGGTCAAGGATACGCTGGGTCATTGCCGGAATGATTTGGAGTCCGGGGCGCGATTAACTGAGAGCTTAAAGAAATCAACTCTGGTCCCGCCGATGATGGTCAGTATTTTAAGTATCGGCGAAGAATCTGGAGCGCTGGAGGCGACCCTCAAGGAAGTGGCCGACGGGTATGAACAGGAGACCAACGAAGCCATAAAAACAATGACAACTCTGCTGGAGCCATTATTGATCCTGGGGATTGGGTTGGTCGTTGGGGCTATTGTCCTGGCGATGTTATTACCGATATTTCAAATTGATATTCTGGCACGTTAAAGGGCGCAGGGCCTTGATGAAGGTTATTTATTTTTTAGTGTTTTTTTTTATAAGTTTGGGGTCCTCGGGCGGCGAGGAAATTTTTGATGGTCCTTGGCAGGAAGTCAAGGGAACGCATTTTGTTGTTCGGTATAGCGCGCCGGCGGATGCCTCTGAGGCGGGAAGAATATTACGCCGGGCCGAGGAATATTATACGAAGATTGCCAATCAAATCGGATACGCGCGGTATACGAATTTTTGGACATGGGAAGATCGGGCCAAGATTTATATTTTTGCAACTCAAGAGGAGTTTGTTAAACAGACCTCTCAGCCCGCCTGGTCGCGCGGGTATGTGGTCAGCGACATTAAACTTTTTGATTCCCGAATGATCGTTACCTACCGCCAGGAAGAAAGTTTTTCGCAAGGGCTATTGCCCCACGAAATCAGCCATTTGATCCTAAAGGATTTTATCGGTTTTGATGTCCCCATTCCCATCTGGTTTGATGAAGGGGTGGCCCAATTGCAAGAGACGGACAAGAAAGATCTGGCGTATCAGATCATGAAAAATCTCATTGCCCGCGAAAAACATATTCCGTTGGTTGTTCTCAACCAGATCAATATCCACAAAGAGAAAGAAACCCAGAAGGTTTCTAACTTCTATGCCCAGAGCCTGACGGTCATTGAATTTTTTTAAAAGAATATGGGAGCGTGGCTTTTGCAAATCTATGCCGCAGCCTTAAAGAAGGTAAGGAAATGGAAAAAGCTGTCAGTTCGGCTTATGGTCCGACGGTAAAATCGTTGGCGGATTTAGAAGTAAAGTGGATTCAATATATAAAGAATTATTAAACATTTAGGGAAGGAGACAGGATGAAATTAAAAAATCAATACGGCTTTACTTTGGTTGAAATCATGCTCGTTGTCATCATCATCGGTGCTTTGGCCGCGATGGTTATCCCTCGGTTTACCGGCCGTTCGGAGCAGGCCAAGGTCACCGCCGCCCAGGCGGATATCAATTCTCATTTGGCGACCGCGCTTAAACTGTATGAATTAGACAATGGAAATTTTCCGGCCACCAGTCAGGGGTTGGATGCCCTGACGATTAAACCCACCAGCAGTCCTGTTCCTACCAATTGGAACGGCCCTTATATTGAAAAAAAGCCCCTAGATCCGTGGGGGCGGCCTTATGCGTATGCCTCCCCAGGAAGCCATCGGCTGGATTATGATCTTTATTCCAAGGGGAAAGATGTTAATAAGGAAGAGGATGATATCGTCAACTGGAAATAAAGCCACGTCTTTAATTTGGAAAAGGCCAATAAACGGCAAACGGATAATCCGTAAACGGGGGTTTTCCTTTGTCGAAGTGATGGTGGCCCTGGCGATACTTTCCGGCGGGATTGTCTTAATTTATAAATCATTTTTGATTTCTTTTGAGTATATTCATCATTTAAGCTGCCGCAGTTATGCGATGACCATCTTGGATAATAAAATTAATGATCTTCAACAGATTTTCGCCGCGAAAAAAGAAATTCCATTCCAACAGAATTCCGTTGGGGAAAGTGCGATGATCAATAACCGTCTGGTTTATTTTCGCTATCAACTGGATTTTAAAGTAGTCGGAAATTTGAAGAATATTTATCAATTGGATATTGCCCTGGACTGGGATGAGGGCAGCCGTCATAAGAAATTTACGCGTCAGGTGTACATCTCTCATTTTAATCAGGTTCCCCCTGAGGAAAAGGATTCTCTCGTACAATGAAATCAGGAACATTGTCCGACCGGTTTTATCCATTATGGAATAAATGCGCTTTTACCATGGTGGAAATCCTTTTGGTGATGGGGCTTTTGGCCACCATTTCGCTGGCCGTTTTTAATACCCTCTCCAATGGATTAAAGATTTGGAAACGGGGCTATCAGGCCGTGGGGGAAGAAGACTTGATGATTTTTTTTGATAAACTCGCTCACGACGCGCACAATACATTTGAATTTTCAAAATTGACTGTTAAAGGCGAAAGCCGTCTTTTGGAATTACCGACGATCGTGAGGACACCAGCGGATTTAAAATCGGACATGGCCGGAACATACGTGGAGCAAATCGGAAAAGTGAAATATTATTTTGACCCCGCGCAAAGGGCTATCTTCCGTTGTCAGGCGAATTACAGTCAAGCCTTAAAGGAAACCTATGATCCAGCCCGGCAGCTGGTCGGTGATATCCGGTCGATCCAATTTAGATATTATTATGCGCGGACCGATCAACTGCCGTGGCATCCGCAGACCGATGAACATTTGCCTTCCGCGATTGAGGTGACGGTGCAGTATGGAACACAACAGCATCCCCAAAGCATCGTTAAACTGATTAGTATTCCGGTGGGAAGTTAATGGCACTACGTTTTCCGCAGAGAAGTCGGCAGGGGACCATTTTAATCATGGCCCTTTGGTCATTAAGTTTGTTAACGGTCTTCGCGGTGTATCTCGGCGTGGCGGTTCGCACGAAGATTACGCTACAATCGCGTTTAGAAGACCGGGACAAACTTTACCTGTTGGCCGAGTCGGGAATTAAAAAGGCCATCGCGGTTTTGAACAATGATTTGATGCTCAATGAGTATGCCTTCACCGCGAAGGCAAAACAGGCGCGGCATAATAATCCAGCCCCCTTGGCAGGCATTGCTTTATCCGGTGGAAAAGTAGATGTCAGCCTAGTGGATGAGCAAAGTAAAATTGATCTTAATAAAGCGGATTTGCCGACCTTACAGCGGTTAATCAAGTATGTCCTGAATTTGGACGAGAATTCAACCCTTGAATTGGCCCAGGCGATTTATGATTGGAAAGAGTATGGCCGCAGTGATTTGATCGGATTTTACAGCGAGGAATATTATAAGAGTCTGGAATCCCCATTCTCGGCGAAGGACGCCCCGTTTGAATTACTCGATGAACTTCTATTAGTCAAAGGGATGACCAAAGATATTTTCAGACAACTGATCCCCTATGTCACGGTTTATGGCAACAATGTCATTAACATCAACACCGCGTCCCGGATAGCATTACTCGCGGCAGGCTTAGAGGAGGTCTTGGTGGATAAAATATTAAATGTCCGGCGAGGGCAAGATGGCCTGGAGGCGACTTTGGATGATTTTATTTTTGAGGCTGGGGATTCCGTCATTCTTGATTTACAGAAATTTGTTTCCCTCGAAGGCGTTGAACTTTACGAATTAGATGAGATGTTTCATCGCGGGCAGTTGGGAACCAATTCAACGCATTATACGCTCCGGGCGCAGGCGAGCCTTAAAGGGCAAGAAAGAAAAGTGATTACTTGTGTCTTTGATGTTATCCATAGTAAAATCGTCTACTACAGAGAAGAAGAATCATCATAAAATGTCAATCTTGGCCAAAGATAAAGATTATTTAAGCATCATCCTCAGTGAAGAGAGTTTCAAAGCGGCACATCTTAAGATGACCTCCACTGAGATAGAGGTCGTCCATGTCGTCTCTCGGGATATCCGGGGGATATCACCAGAGGATTTGCCGAAGACCATTCAGTCGGTCCTCAGTGAATTAAACGTCAAGAAGCCGTTTCCCATCTGCATCATTCCTTCCAGTTTGGCGACCACCAAGAATATTGAAATCCCATCGTTGGATGACAATGAAATCAAATCCATCATTAATCTGCAGGCCGGCCGCCATACCCCGTATGCCCGGGAGGAGATTATCATTGATTATATTAATATCGGTGTGTACCAGCGCAATTACAGCAAGATTCTTTTAGTGATTATTAATCGTGCTGTTCTTAAAAATCAGCTGACGATTTTAGAAAACGCGGGATTAAAGATTATGAAAGTGCTGTTTGCACCCGAGGGTATCGCCCGTTTTTACGCCAAGGCCGTCAACCTCGCCCAGGAGTCTGTTCCGGTTGGGATTATTGATGTGGGAAGCGTTTCGACGGATTTTACCATTGAACTTCACGGGACGATCATCGCCTGCCGCAATATACCCTTGGGTCTGACCCATTTAATCAAGGAAGGTAAGGCGGGCGGCGAAAAACTCGCGGTGGAATTAAAAAAATCCGTGGAGTCGTATCAGAGCGAGGATATCGAAAAACTTCCCGAGAGTTATATCCTGACCAGCGATGACAATACGATCAAAGAACTTCAGCCGCTCTTAAAAGAGGCCTTTAGCGCGAACGTGAAGATTGTTCCGTTTCTGGACCATGTGAAGATAAAACCAGAGACCCGCAAAATTTTTACCAACACGCAGGAAGAATCCTTTTTAAGCCTCGTTGGTCCGACCCTGGTCGCAAACGAGTCGCGGCTGGATCTTATCCCCGAGGAAATTAAGGTGCAAAGATCCATTGAAGAACAGGGCCGTGAGGTGACTAAATCTGGGATCTTTGCTTTTATCATTATTATCCTTATCTGCGTTATGTTTTTTGTCAAAATCCAATTTAAAACCACCCTATTGGAGAATATCCGTAAAGAGCATGACCCTAAGCGAAAAGAGACCCAGGTGTTAGAAGAGATTACGGCGCGGACAGCGATTGTTAAAAATTATTTTCATAACCGGTTGGTAGCCTTAAACACACTCAATGAGTTATATAATATTATTCCGGAAGTAATTTATTTAGAAAGCGTGACCTTAGAGCAGGATGGAAAGATTATCATCCAGGGAATTTCGGAGTCCATGTCGCGGGTCTTTGCTCTGGTGGGGACCTTAGAAGATTCCCCCCTTTTTAAAAGCGTTAAAACCACTTCCACGACGGCAAAAAAAGAGCGCGGTAAAGATGTCGCCGCCTTTGAGTTAACCTTCCGCCTGGAAAGTACTCAGGATGAAGAGATCAGCGATGAGGATAAGGCGGGCAGTTCGGCGCCGGCCACTCCCCCATCGGCCGCCGCCCCCAAGGAAGAGGCAAAGAAATGATTCAGGATTTTATTACCAAGATGTCGGTCCAGGAACGCAAGATTGCCTATATCGCAGCCGGTATTGTGGTCCTGGCTCTGTTAGACAGAGTTTTCTTTGGTCCGGTCATGTCGCAGCTAAAATCCTTGGACGAACAAATTGAACAGGAAAAGAATATGGCCAAACGTGACCTGCGTTTTTTATCGTATAAGGGTAAAATTGTGAAAGAAGATGAGGCCTTTCAGGTGTACTATGACCAAAAATTTCAGACTGAAGAAGAAATTATCGCCACTTTTTTAAAAAAGATCGAGGTCCTGGCCAGTGAGTCGAAGGTCAATTTAATCAAGGTCAGTCCCTCGGAATCGGTCACTCAGAAAGGTTTTATTGAATATTACGCCAATTTGGAATGTAATGGTCCGCTGGAAAACTTAGCGAAATTCATGCATTCCATTGACGCCGCGCCGGAGATGCTGCGGATCACCAAATTTAATGTCACCCCCAAACGGGCCAGCGAAACCGATGTGCAGGCGGCGATGACGGTTGTTAAATTCATCATTAATCCGCCGTCGGATGATGAGATCGGAGAGATCAACAAAATAGTCCGCAAACCCAAATCAGATCCCGATAAAGAGCCGACAGACACCTCCCAGAAACAGCCAGAGGATGATGCGCCCAAACCCAGCATCTGGGACAAATTAACCGGAAAGAAAGAGCCCGTGGAAGAGCCTGTAGAAGAGCCCGTGGAAGAACCCGCGGAAAAGCCGGTCGAACAATGAACATCATTCCCTTAAGGATTGTAGCGCCATTTGTCATCGCCCTCATTTTATATCGTCCGACATCCGTCAGGGCAGAAGACTTGAAAGAATTATTTACCAAAGGCAAAGCGTATTATGATGAAGGGAACTATGACGAGGCGGCCCATTTTTTTGAAAAGGCTATTGAGCTAAATCCGAATTTTGCCCCGGCATTTAATTATCTGGGATTGGCGTATCGAGACGCGGGGATGGATATTGATGAGGTCATTTGGTATTTCAAGGTCGCCATTGATATTGACCCGACATATTCCCCGGCTTATGAAAATTTAGGGAAAACCTATTATGGTTTGGGAGATTTTGATGAGGCGGCGGCTCATTGTGAAAAGGCCTTGTCTTTAAATCCAAAGTCGGTCAGCACCCAGCTGGCCTTGGGATGGATTTATCTTTTAGGAAAAAATCAATCCGGCCGGGCGACGTATTATTTTAAGAGTGTTATCGAGCAGGTTAATATTCCCAACGCGTATTATGGTTTGGGTTTGTCTTATTTTATGAATGGAGAGCGCGCGATGGTTTTGGAAGTTATCACCACGTTACGAAGCCAGGAGCAGGAAAAGTTGGCCACGCAACTGGAAGATATTGTCCGCGGCCAGAGTCCACCTCCCAGCAGCGCCTCGTCTTTAGTCCGTGTTCCCAATCGTCCTCAGAATCAGCCAGGCGTGATTGTCAGTAATGAAATCGTTCCTGAACCGCAGACTCCCCAAGTATCAAAAACAGATGGAGCGCCCGGGCAGGCGAAAATTCGTTTGCGCGGCCGGATGATGGGTGCTTCTGAACCCTCAACCGCATCTTCTACGACAGATACATCACGGGCGAGAACGCCGCAGGAGGAAAGCGCGGCCATTCAGCGGGTGCGGGCTTTACAGAGCCGGCAGGGAAATTCCGGCAGCAGTACCGGAACCTTCAGTGGAACCATTAATGCCTCGGGGCAAGTCATGCCGAATGCGTCAACAGGTAACTAAATCTAACCTGCGCGGTTTGCACGATTTTTTTACCAGTAAACCGCGTAGATTCACTTCATTTCTGCTCGTTAATGTCTTTCATAAATTTTTCCCAGTCGATTTTGTAGACGTAAATATCCGTTCGACCGGTTAAGTCCACTTCATGGATAAACGGCTGGAAATATTTAAGGCCTTTGCCCTGGAAGTAGTACAGCTGAAACAGCATTGACTTCGCCAGGGCATAGTCAATCAATTGGCAATAATGGCGGCCGTTGCTTTGTTTGATCATTAATACGGAAATTTTAAGACTGGCATTTTCTTGTTTTTCTTCTCTGATCGTGTTGCCGTCAAAATAAATAAGATATTGCGGCACCCCACGGCCGAATTCCTTGGAATTAATTAAAACGGTCATAGTTGCTAAATCGACGGCGATTCCTTTATCAAAGAGGATGGTCTTATCTTTTTTCATGACATCGGGCAGGGTTTCACTGTTACGTAGCGGCCTGCCGACTGAATCCCATAGAAATCGGATGTATTCCGGAGAATCTCTTGGGGGGAGCTGGGCCAAGGCCTGGGGATTAGATTGGAGTTCTTCCGCTTTTTTGAAATTCCACTTTCCGACAAAACTCAATTCCAGATTTTTTTCGATTTGTTCGCTGTAAATAAAAAGATAAGAAGGCGGCGGTAGCGCGTGCGTTAACGCTAAAAGTTTTTCTCTCTGTTCTTGAGAAAGTTTGTCTTTTAGAAAAGAGTTGGCCGCATCTTCATTTAACTTGGTGATTGTTTTAAGGATTTCTACAGCATTGGATAATTGGAAACCGCATTTTTTTAGATAATCAGCCCCCTGATTGGCGCTGTTGTTAATCATCCGTAAAATGCCCATGGCGGAAGCTTCATTTGAATCTAAAAATACATTGGCCATCCAATAGGCTTGGGGAAAATTAATCGTCGCGCCGTCAAAGGTGACGCGCCTTTGGGCGATGGCGGTGATAAAATGTCCCGGCGGCCACCAGGCGTTGACGATGCTTTCCGGTGGTGTTTGTTCGCGAATCTTAGTGAGCGCCGCGTTCCAGGTTTCATTGAAGATCGGCCGCCAGAAAAGCATTTCCTCGTGGGCTGTTCGTAAGGAGGGAATGAGCGCGAGCAGGACAACGATCGTGATGGGTATTCGCACACAGATGATTTTTAGGCGTTCGGTCAGAGAAATCTTAGCGATGATGAATTGAATCATTTCAAAAAGAGATTGAATTCCCAGGGTGAAGAATATGCTTAAGGGAATCAGCGACAATAAGGCAAAACGCTGGGCTTTTAAGGCCGTAAATATAGAGAAGGCGGTAAAGAGAAAAAGCACAATGAATTGATCTATAGTCATGGAGAACCTCGCTTTCGGCGTTCGCCAGGACTTAAATCCTTTCCAAAGAAATCCCACTGCAGAGATAATAAAGAATAGAATCCCGCCAGTTAAATCAATAAGTTCCAGCAAAGAGATCTTGCGCAGTTCCCCAACGCTGATGAACATGTCCGGCCAAAGGCTAAATTGCGGCTCTAAGAAGTTTTTAAGCGCCTGCCAGCCTTCCTGAAATAAGATAAAGAAATCCTGAAAGCCAAACGCCAGACTTACCCCGATAAAAGTTCCCAGGTTAACAATCGCTAAATAAATGACCAAAGTTTTGATATCCGTGCGTTGGCGTAAGAGCCATCTTTTATAAAAGAGAATAATAAGGCTGGACGCACACAGAATGCATAAAATAAATACCCAGCCCTGCCAGAAGAAGGCGTAAAGGGTAATTGTCAAAGCGCATAATCCACCCAAGATAAAGCATTGTCGGGGCGATGATTTTTTATTTAATCCTGAAAAGAAAATCAATAGGATCAAAAGCGGAAAAAGAATGTTGTAGGGATCATTGTCGTACCAGCTGAAGGCACTGCGTTTGATGAAGATGGGCGATAACATAAAGAAAAAGGAACCGACAAAGGTCGCCGGCAAAGAACATCCCAGAAAACGGACCAGCTGCCAGAAGACAATAGAGGCCAGCACACTTAAGATCAAAGGGACGAAACTGACCGCCAGCATCAAAGAGATATCGGGCCGAAAGATTTTTAAGAATTTATAGGTGAAGTATCCGATATAAGGGTTTAGATTCAATGGTTCCCAATGCCCCAAAGGCGCTAACATGCGTTCATTGAAATATTTACTGCCTTTGATCGTTGGGCTCATCGCGCCATTTTCGATAATATTTTGCGTGAGTCCGTAATAATTATACGGATCAGCTTCGAGAAGATACAGTGTGGTGCTGGCGGAGGGTTGTTCTTGTGGAAAGGAGGCATACACCCGATCGATACTTTGGTGGACATTTTCTTTTTCCTCGCGCAAGATTTTGTCGAAATAGCGTTTGGCCATATATTTTTTTTGGAATTCATTTTTTTCTGGGAAGTTTTTCTGTATATGTTTTTGCGCGGTGGATTGAAGGCGGGCTAAAACCACAAGGGTCGCCCGGTCGTAAGAATTTGAGGTGGTTTGATGGATAAGCGGATATAAACGAAAATACAATCCAGCGCTTATTGCCACGAGCCAGAGCAGAATGGCTAACAACCTCCAACACCTACGAGGTGTTGATGGTTTAGAGCCGCTTGTTTTTGGTTGTTCAGGGGATTTCGGCATAATACTGTTTGATTTTATTGGAAGGAATAGCAAAACTCGAATGATCCTTTTTGATTTGGCCGGCCACCATCAACCCAATGAGGTGTCCTTTTTTATCCAGCAAGGGGCCGCCGCTGTCGCCTTTATAAAGGTTAATGCTGGTCTGCAGCAATCCGGTGGCGTCAATCCCACTTTGCTTTTCAGAGGCGCTGGTGCCGATGCCGATAATATGTCCGCCAGAAATAGTTTGTTTGAGAAGTTCAGAATTACCTACGGTGACGATCTCATCGCGCAGTTGAACCGCATCGGAATCGGCCAGGATGATCGGCAAAAGAGGAAAGGGCGGCGTAATCTGTAGATACGCTAAATCATAATTCGAAATCACTTTGATGGGTTGTGCCGGAATTCTTGTCTGATCATGGAGAATAACCATAATACGGTTGGCTTTGGAAATGGTGTGGGCATTGGTTACGATAATTCCGGAAGTGTCGAGGATAATGCCGGCGCCGATGCGATTGTAGGAAGCCGTTGTTAGGCCTTTGCGCACGACAACCCTTCCGGTCCGGGGATCCCGGGCGGCCGCGGTTTGAGGAGATTGGAATAATTTTGTGTTCTCGGTGGCGATGGTGACAATAGAAGGCAGGGATTCCTGAATGGTGGTGATGATGTCCTGTTCGGCCCAAAGATGATGGACAGGAAAAAAGAAAATGCTGAGGACACCGACAATAAGAGCTATGCAGTTGGAATTTTTCATAAGGTTAATGTGACGTGTTTCATTCTACCTTTGAACAGAAATGAATTCAAGGTTTCCATTGGAAGACTTTTTAATTTGTTTAATTAAATTTACATGATAAAATGACTGCACATTTTCAACACTTTAACATTTTGAAGAGCCTGCAGGCAGGTAAGGAGAAAGCCCATGACGGAAGCCAAGAAGATTTTGATTGTCGAAGATGATCCCACCGCTATTCATCTGTTAATGAATATCCTTCAGAAAGCTGGTTATCAGGTGGAAGTCGCCACCGATGGTTACGCGGGACTCAGTAAACTTCGTGAATGCGATCCTCAGGTTATTCTTTGTGACATCGTCATGCCCCGCTTAGACGGCTTTGCCTTTTGCCGCGAGGTGCGTAAATTCAATGCCAAGGTGTTCATCATTATCATTTCCTCCAGCGTGGAAGTGAAGGATTTATTGTCCGTATTAGGGGCCCAGGCCTCGATTCCGAAACCGGTCAACAATGAAATGCTTTTAGAGACGATAAATACTCTTATCGGTCCTGGACAAGCGGTCCGCGAAGAGCCGGCCGCTGAGTCTTCGCCGCCACTGACCGATCAACAAAAAAATATTGGTTTTGGGAAAAAAGTATTGGTTGTGGAAGATGAGGGAATTATCGCGGAATTATTCAAAAATATTTTAGAACGATTAGGATTTCAGGTGACCATCGCCGTCAATGGCCAGGAAGGACTTAAGGTGGTCGCCGCTCAGAGGGTAGACTTGATTATTACCGATGTTTTAATGCCGGTCATGGACGGGTATATTTTTTGTAAAGAGTTAAAGATGTCCAAAGAATTTGCCCAGACGCCTATTGTCGTGATTTCCGGCCGCCGGAAAATGAAAGAAGCGTTTGTGGATATAGGAGTTAAGGAATTTTTGATGAAGCCCTTTGGTCCGGAGGATATTCTGAAAAAAATTTCTGTTCTTACCGCAGCGTATACGCCGGTAAAAAATGAGGCTGCGCCAAGCCAAGTTGCCGTGGCCGTTGCTCAGAAAACCGTTGAGCCGGCGGTTTTGAGAATACAAGAGCCGCGTCCCCGTATCGAACAACCTCCATCGGTATTAGCTAAAAAGATTCTGCTGTCTGGCGATGATCCCGTAGTGTTGGAAGATATGAAAAATAAATTGCAAGAGCGGGGTTACGCGGTGACTCTGGAGAAAAACGGCCGGCAAATCTCCGCTAAAATCGACATTCTTAACCCGGATGTTATTTTTGTTCAGCTGTATTTTAATGAGGAAGCACCCGTAGAACAGATCATTGCCGACATCAATAACGTAATCCGCCGGAAAGTCCGCGAACATGAAGCGAAATTCAAAGGCAAGACCGCGATGCCTGAGTTTAAAATCCCGTCAGTTATTTTATATAAAGTTCCAGAAGAAGTTACCGCCAGCGGAACCGCCGGAGAAAACCTCGCGCTGATGGAAGACCTTCTGGCTCGCTGCCACGAGCAGGGGATTACCAAATATATCGGCATGTATTCACCGATGTCGTTTGTGACCAAAATCAAAGAATTTATTAGCTCATGAAATTCGACCGCGCTAAATTCACCGCTATACGAAATAAAATAATCGCATTTTGGGCAAAAGTAAAAGAAGTATTATCTGATCTCTACCTTTTATTTACGACCCTGCCGTTTAAGACCAGGGTCATTATTATTGTTATGATTTTTTTGTCAACGGCCTTTATGTTCGGGGCTTCGCTTAAAAGCCGTCCGCAGACTAAGAAATCTTTTTACCGCAAAGACCAGACCAATGCTCGCAATATAGTAAAATTCATTGATCAATGTCTGGAAGAATTAAATAGTATTTACCGCGTGGGACATAACTATATGATACGGGGGATGAAAGAAACCAAGACCTGGACGAATGATTACCAGGACATTACCAATGTGCAACTGAGCGTCGATTTGTATGTGGCCAAAGGTTATTTTGAACGGTTTCGGGAAGACCTGTACAATGTTGTGGCGTTTAGTGAACTCACCGACGAAATCAAGGAAATGTTAAGTCGCGCGGCCGCGGCGAGAATAGAGGCGGTTAATTTATATACTTCCGGATTCCTGCTTAAAGAACAAATCGGCAAGACGCTTTTGAGTAATTTTTTAACCGACAAAGATAAGACCAGGGCTTTGCCCATTCCCGAATATCATGGTGAAATTGAAGAGGGTTTAAGCAAGATTCCGCTGGCCAATTCTTTTGTGGTTCAGGCCCTGGAGAAGATGAAGCTGCTTTCCGACGCGGTTCAACTGGATCATTTTTATGATTCAAATCTTGCCAGCATCATTGGATATTATGCGGAGGCTAGTGAGACCGATTTTGATGCCTATATTAGGGAAGGCAGGAAATATTTAGATTCCAAGAATGATTATCAGGCCATCATTACTTACAGTAAGGCGCTTAAGGTCAAACCGCAAGACAAAGATTCTTTGTTGGCTTTAGCCCAGGCGTATGCGGGTATCGGGGACAAGGAAAAGGCCGAGGGGATATTAGCGCAAGCTAAACAATTCTACCCTGACGACAAGAGCGTGACGACCCCTTAGATGACACCGAAGTCTTTAAACCTGATTGACGCGCATTTTCAGAATTCCAATTTGTTTTGTCACCTGCCTATTTTTGACGCGATCTATTACGAAGGCCATCCGGAAGGTAAAACTCAACTTTATAAAGCGATTCGAGAAGATCAGGAATGCACGCTTCTGGCGGTTACGATTATCCGCAAAGAAGAAGATTTTCTCTGGGAGGCGGCCGAAGACTTACTTGTCCGCAGCGTCCAGGAAGCGGCTACCCGCGTGCAGGGAGTTTTTACCTTTGATTTATTGACATTTGATATGCACCGAGAGATCAACAATTTTAACTTTAGTGAATTGGGGACTTTAATTGTCAACCATTCTTTAAAGACCAAACCCGGCGAACAAAGGCTAATTAAATATTCTTCGGCCTATGGGCTGCTGCATAAGTTAGTCACCGAACCGTGGGGAAAAATAACCTTTAAAACATCGGCTGAGATGTTCAAAGACAAACCAGCTTTTTTGTATCTTTTGGTCAACCGATTATTTAAATTAGTCGAGTTTTCTCGAAATCCTTTAATCCTTTTGATCAATGACGTCAGCAGTAATCCTGTTTACAATCCCGAGGATAAAGACCAGCAGGGATTCTTGACTAAGGTTCTTATCAAGAAAAGTGAAAGCAGTATCGAGTTTCTACCGGAAGTCTATATTCAGGATAAAAATGGCGTTCGGGAGCTCATGTCCGGCTCGATTGTCCGATAAAATCCCCCATTTTAGTCCATTTCCCCCTGTCCCGTCTTGTCCAGTTATGTCCTATTGACGGAATATCTCTCCACGGTTATACTTCGTTCTGTATTTACGTTGATATTTGTTAACCTACGCGGTTTACTGGAATGAATCTCGAGTCAACCGCGTAGGTTAATTAAAAAATGATTTAACAACCTTGAGAGAAAGGAACCATTTTATGAAACCCCGCATCCAACGTTTATGGCCAACTGGAGTAAGTTTATTTTTATCTTTTATAATTTTGTCCTGTCCTTTAAGCAAATTAACCTATGCCCAGCCCGCCCCGGATCTTACGGTATTTTCCCAGAAATGGCCGGTGAGGGCGAATAAAGGCGAGCAGGTTCCGCTCGCATTTCGGACAAAAAACCAGGGGAGCGCGGATGCGGGTCCGTTTACCGATCATCTTTATGTTAACGCGAAACTTATCAAGGCCCGGTCTTTGAAGGCATTAAAAGCCGGTCAAGAGAATACAAAAAGTGAATCAATTACCCTGTGCCAAGAGCACAGGGTATGAAAGTTTATTCCCAAAAACGCAACTGAACTTCTTGGGGAGTCTTCCCTTGTTCTTTTATATATTTTTCTACTACTTCC
>Ga0247727_10009700_pt1 | contig 17297 bp, 18 predicted proteins | sample WisWelCaveWW1625_FD_202498 | JGI IMG/M metagenome (GOLD analysis project Ga0247727, IMG submission 202498) | Biofilm microbial communities from Wishing Well Cave, Virginia, United States - WW16-25 | ecosystem: Environmental > Aquatic > Deep subsurface > Groundwater > Cave microbial mat | place...
AGGCGCTCGGCCAGCCGATCGTGGTCGACAACAAGCCTGGCGCCGACGGCGCCATCGGCGCGGTGGACGCGATGCGGGCGGCGCCCGATGGACACACCATATTCCTCGCCACCAACAGCCCGCTCTCGGCGGCGCCGCACCTGAAGAAATCTCTGCCTTACCACCCGATCAACGACTTCACAGCGATCAGCTTCATCGGCAATTACACGTTTTTCATCGTCGTTCACCCGAGCGTGCCGGCGAAGTCGCTGGCGGAACTGATCGGCTACGCGCGCGCCAACCCGGGCAAGCTCAACTACGCCACCGGCAACACCACCTCGATCGTCTCCACCGCCATGTTCGCCACGCTGGCCAAGATCAGCATGCAGCACATTCCCTACAAGACCGAGCCGCCGGCAATCACCGATATCCTGTCGGGCCAGATCCAGCTCATGTTCAGTTCGTACTCCACGGTCGCGCCGCACGTGCAGAGCGGCAAGCTGCGCGCGCTCGTCACTACGCTGCCCGAGCGCAGTCCACTGCTTGCGGATGTGCCATCGATCCTGGAGGCTGGCTTCCCGAAATTCCCGATCGTGCCCTGGGCCGGCATGGTCGGCCCGGCCAGAATGCCGAAGGAAGTCGTCGAGCGCATCAATCGCGAGCTGAACGCGGTGCTCAAGCGCCCCGAGGTGCGCGAGAATCTCGCCAAGCAGGCGTTCGCGCCGCGGGGGTCCACGGCCGAGGAAATGGCCGCCTACGTGAAGGAGCAGCTCGAAGTCTGGGGCAAGGCGATCCGCGACGCAGGCATTCAACCGGAGTAGAACAATGAGACGAATACTTGCCGGCGTCCTGGCGGCGTTGTTCTGCGTCTCTGTCTCGGCCCAGTATCCGAACAAGCCGATCCGTCTGATCGTGCCGTTCCCGCCTGGCGGCGCCGCGGAACTCGGCGCTCGCATCTACGCGCAGCCGCTCGGTCAGGCGCTCGGGCAGCCGATTATCATCGAGACGAAACCGGGCGGCGATGGTGTGATCGCCGCGGACGCGGCCATGAAGGCCCCGGCCGATGGCTACACGCTGTTCTACGCCACCAACACCGCGTTCTCCTGGGTGCCGGCGGTGCGCAGGAATCCTCCGTACGATCCGCTCACCGACTTCACTCCCGTTTCGCTGGTCGGGACCTTCGGTTTTTTCCTTTTCACGCACCCTAGCGTGCCGGTGAATTCAGTAACCGAACTGCTGGCTTACGTGCGCGCCAATCCGGGAAAGCTCAACTATGGCAGCGGCAACAGCACCAGCATGCTCACCACGGCGCAGTTCGCGCTGCTCGAAAAGCTCAACATGGTGCACATCCCCTACAAGGGCGACGCGCCGCTCAGCATCGACCTGGTCGGCGGCCGCATACAAATGGCCTTTGCCACCCCCGGTACGCTGGCGCCCCAGGTGAAGGAGGGGAAACTGCGCGCGCTCGCCACGCTGCTGCCCAGCCGCAGCCCGCTGCTGCCGGATGCGCCTACCGCGGCCGAGGCGGGCCTGGCGGGCTTGACGATCACCCCCTGGGGCGGGATTTTCGGCCCGGCGAAGTTGCCGCGGCCGATCGCAGACCGAGTCGGGCGCGAATTGGCCGTGGTGCTCAAGCGCCCGGAGGTGCTTGAGGCTTTTCAGCGCATCGCCTTCGAGGCGCGCAGCTCGACTCCCGAGGAGCTCACCGCGTTCGTCAAGGAGCAGCTCGAAGTCTGGCGTCGCACCGCGCGCGAAGTCGGCATCAAACCCGAGTAGCGTTCCGCTCGAGCGCAGCGCCGAGCTGCTCCGCAGGTTCCAGCCCCGGCAGGCTGCGCAGCCAGGTGAGCTGGCGCTTGGCGAGCTGGCGCGTGGCGGCGATGCTGGTTTCCCGCAATTCTCCTGCCGTGATTTCACCCTCGAGGAACCGCCAGGCCTGCCGGTAGCCGACGCAGCGCATGCTGGGAAGGCTTGAGCCAAGTTCGTACTTCTCACGCAGGGCCCGCAATTCCTCGACCAGGCCCCGCTTTAGCATCGAATCGAAACGCCTTGCGATCTGGTCGTACAGCTTGACCCGGTCGCGCGGAACCAGACCAAAGGCCTTTAACTCGAATGGCAGTTCGCTTCCTGTGCCAGCCTGCAGCGCGGAAATTGGCTTTCCCGTTAAGTGATGGACTTCCAGAGCGCGCTGGATGCGCTGCGCGTCGCCGGGTTCTATGCGTGCAGCGGCCACCGGGTCAATCCGCGAAAGTTGCGCGTGCAGCGCGGGCCAGCCTTTGGTCCTTGCCTCGGCGTCGATCCGCCTGCGCAGCTCCGCATCGGCGGTCGGCAATTCGTCCAGCCCCTGCGCAAGGGCGCGGTAGTAAAGCATCGTGCCGCCGACGAGCAATGGAATTTTTCCGCGCGAGTGAATGTCGCTGACGGCGCGGATCGCGTCGGCGCGAAAGCGCCCGGCGGAGTAGCGTTGCGTGGGTTCGAGCAGGTCGAGCAGATGATGCGGCACCACGCGGCGCTCTGCAGCCGAGGGCTTGGCGGTGCCGATGTCCATGCCGCGATAGACCTGCGCCGAGTCCACGCTGACGATCTCGATCGGATGCTTCGCGGCGAGCTGCATGGCCAGGCGCGACTTGCCGCTCGCGGTGGGACCGAGCAGGGCGAACGCAATCGATTTCACGGCAGATTCCCGCTTGCGCGGGAATGACGTTCCATCAGCGGCCGCCGGTCACATCCAGGATCGCGCCGGTGGAGTAGGACGCCTCGTCCGACAGCAGCCACAGCACCGCGCGCGCCACTTCCTCGGGCTCGCCGCCGCGCTTCATGGGGATGCCGTTGCGCAGGCGCTCGATCCGGTCGGGCTCGCCGCCGGCGGCGTGAATGCCGGTGTGCACGAAGCCCGGACGCACGCAGTTGACGCGGATGCCCTCTGCCGCAAGTTCCTTGGCGAGGCCGACGGTCATGGTGTCGATCGCGCCCTTGCTCGCCGCGTAGTCCACGTACTCGCCTGGCGAACCGAGGCGGGCTGCAGCCGAGGAAATATTGACGATCGCGCCGCCCTTGCCGCTGTGTTTCGTGGACATGCGCTTGATCGCTTCGCGCGCGCAGAGGAAGGCGCCAATCACGTTGGTGGCGAACATGCGCTGCAAGCGGTCCGCGTCCATCGCCTCGACGCGGGACTGCCGCTCGACGACGCCGGCGTTGTTGACCAGCGCGGTCGGCGGACCGAACGAACGGTCGCATTCCTGAAACAGATGCACGACGTCCTTTTCCAAGGCGACGTCGCCGGCGACCGCTACCGCGCGGCCCTCGGCGTTCCTGATTTCGTGCACCACCGATTCCGCCGCGCTCCGGTCGCGCAGGTAGTTGACGCAGACCGCGTAGCCCTTCTTCGCGGCAAGGCGTGCGGTGGCGGCGCCGATGCCGCGCCCGCCCCCGGTGACGATCATGACGCCGGCGCTTTTCATCCTGCCCCCTACTGTCCTCGCAGGAACAGGCGGTCCAGATCCGCCAGCGTGAGCTGGTACCAGGTTGGCCGGCCGTGATTGCAGCTGCCGGCGCGCTCGGTCTGCTCCATTTCGCGCAGCAGCGCGTTCATCTCCGTCACCGACAGCGCGCGGTTGGCGCGCACCGCGGCGTGGCAGGCCATGGTGGCGAGCAGCTCGTTCCTGCGCGCCGAGAGGACCTCGCTCGCGCCGTAAGCGCGGATTTCCCTGAGCAGGTCGCGCGTCAGGCCGGCGATGTCGCCGCCGGCGAGCAGCGCTGGTGCCGCGCGCACCGCCAGTTCCTGCGGCCCCGAGACGCTGGTCTCAAGGCCCAGCTTCTCCAGCGCCTCGCCGTTCTCTTCGGCGGTGGCGATGTCGAGCGCGTCGGCTGCGAGCAGCGCGGGCACCAGCAGGCTCTGGCGCGCTACCGCGCCGGCATCCAGGCTCGTCTTGAGCTTTTCCATGACGATGCGCTCGTGCGCGGCGTGCATGTCGACGAGCACCAGTCCGGCATCGTTCTGGGCGAGGATGTAGACGCCGTGCAGTTGGGCCAGAGCAAAACCGAGGGGAGGAGATACCTCCGTGGCCGGCAATGCGCTCGCCGAGATGGCGGCGGACATGAAGGATTGGTAGCTCTGCACAGGCTGAGCAAGCTGAAAGCCTTTCTGCATGCCCGAGCCCGAATGCGCAGGCCTCGCGTAAACGACGGGCGCTTCTCCGGCGGCGGGTGCAAGCGCGCGCTTGAGCGCGTGCAGGACGAACTGGTGCATGGCGCTCCCGTCGCGGAAGCGCACCTCGGTCTTGGCCGGGTGGACGTTCACGTCCACGCCGCGCGGGTCGAGCTCGAGGAACAGCAGGTAGGCCGGCTGCCGGTCGCCATGCAGCTGATCGCGGTAGGCCTCGCGAATCGCGTGCGACAGCATGCGGTCGCGCACGAAACGGCCGTTGACGTACAGGTATTGTGCGTCGGCGCGTGCCTGCGCTGCCTGTGGCGTGCCGGCCAAGCCGTATAGGCGCAGGCTGCCGGCCCGTGCCTCGACCGGGAAGCTGGCATCGAGGAATTCGCCGCCGAGCAGCGCGGCGGCCCGCGCGGCGAGCGGTTGCGCGCGCAATTGCGCCGAGACGCGGCCGTTGTGCTTCAGCGTGAATGCGACGTCCGGCCGCGCCAGCGCGATGCGCCGAAACACCTCGTCGCAATGCCCGAATTCCGTCTGCTCTGTACGCAGGAACTTTCTGCGTGCAGGGGTATTGAAATAGAGGTCTTCAACCAGGACGGTCGTGCCAGGCGCGCGTGCCGCAGGCGCCGGCACGCCGCCGCTGGCGCCTTCGGCGAGGACGGCCCAGGCGTGAGCGGCCTCCCTCGTTCGGGTTGTGATCGACACGCGCGCCACGGCAGCGATCGAAGCGAGCGCCTCGCCGCGAAAGCCCATGCTGGCGACGCTCTGCAGGTCCTCAAGCGTGCGGATCTTGCTCGTGGCATGGCGTGCGAGCGCGAGCGGCAGGTCTTCCTGCGAGAGGCCCGCACCGTCGTCCTCCACCTGCACGCACCTCGCGCCGCCCTGCTCGAGCGTGACCTGAATCCCGCCAGCGCCCGCATCGAGCGCGTTCTCCAGAAGCTCTTTCAGCACTGACGCTGGCCGCTCGACTACCTCGCCGGCGGCGATTTGGCTGATCAGCAGGTCGGGCAGGATGCCGATCTTGTTGCTGCGGGGGCTCATGCCGGGAGTATATAGAATCGCGCCATGGAGCTTCTCGCTGCCGCATGGGAAATCGCGGCGCATCTGGACGTGCACCTCGCCGCGTTCGTCGCCGCGCACGGCGCCTGGGTTTATGCGCTGTTGTTCGTCATCGTCTTCATCGAGACCGGCCTCGTCATCTGGCCGTTCCTGCCGGGAGATACACTGCTGTTCGTCGCCGGCGCGATCGCCGCGGCGGGCGGCATGGACATCGCGGCGGTGATGGCGGTGCTGGTGGCGGCGGCGCTCACCGGCGACAACGTCAATTACGCGATCGGCCGCTGGGTCGGTCCGCGCGTGTTCCACTACGAGCAGTCGCGCTGGTTCAATCCGGCCTACCTCAAGCGCGCGCACGATTTCTACGATCGCCACGGCGGCAAGACCATCATCCTCGCGCGCTTCATTCCGGTGGTGCGAACCTACGTGCCCTTCGTCGCCGGAATCGGCTCGATGCCCTATGCGCGCTACATCGGCTTTTGCGTCGCTGGCGCGCTGATCTGGGTGCTGTCGCTCTGCAGCGCCGGCTACTTCTTCGGCAACCTGCCGCTGGTCAAGAAAAATCTGAGCCTGGTCATCGGGCTGATCGTGCTTGTGTCCATTTCGCCGGGGCTTTACGCCTGGCTTAAGTCGAGATCAGTTCATCGCCACCGGTGACGGCCGGGGAGGGTGCTTGGCGAGGTAGCGCTTGATGCCGGCGAGGATCGCGCGCACGAGCTGGTCCTGGTAGGCATCGTCGTTCAGCCGCTTTTCCTCCTCCGGGTTGGAGATGAAGGCGGTCTCCACCAGGATCGAGGGCACGTCGGGGGACTTGAGCACCGCGAAGCTCGCCTGCTCGACGCGCGCCTTGTGCAGGGTGTTGACGTGGCCCAGTTCGCCCAGCACCGCGTTGCCCAGCCGCAGGCTGTAGTCGATGGTCGCGGTCTGCGAGAGATCCAGCAGGGTCTGCGCCAGGTACTTGTCCTTGACATCGATGTTGACGCCGCCGACCAGGTCGGCCTCGTTCTCTTTTTTCGCCAGCCAGCGCGCGGCCTCCGAGGTTGCGCGGCGCTCCGAAAGCGCGAAAACACTCGAACCGCGCGCGTTCGGGCGGATGAAGGCGTCGGCGTGCACCGACACGAACAGGTCCGCCTTCACGCGCCGGGCCTTGTCTACCCTCACCTGCAGCGGAACGTAGAAGTCCGCGTCGCGCGTCAGCACCGCGCGCATCTCGGGCTCGGCGTCGATCAGCGCCTTGAGGCGCTTCGAGATCGTCAGGTTGATGTCCTTTTCGAGCGAGCCGTGCCGGCCGCGCGCGCCCGGGTCTTCGCCACCGTGCCCGGGGTCGATGACGATGGTCGCCATGCGCGCGACCTTCGGCTTGTCGGGCGGCGCGGCGCTTTCCGGCCCGGCCTTTTCCTCCCTGCGCGCGAGCTTGCTGTCGGCTTCGATCAGCGCGGCGAGCGGATCGGGCGGCTCCAGCGGATAGATGTCGAGCACCAGGCGATGGCCGTACTCGGCGATGGGCTTGAGGGTGAATACCTGCGGCTTCACCTCGGCCTTGAGGTCGAGTACCAGGCGGATCACGCCGGGGCGGTTGCGCCCGACGCGCAGCTTGTCGATGTAGGGATCGCCAGCGGCGACCTTGCCGTGCAGCTCGGTGAGCGCCGGGCCGAGCTCCACGCCTTCCAGGTCGAGCACCAGGCGCTCCGGGTCCTTCACCGGGAACAGCTGGTACTTGATCTCGGATTTCGATTCCAGCGTGACGCGGGTGTAGTCCTTCGCCGGCCAGATCCTGGTCGAGACGATCTGCGCCTGGGCGGGGAGCGCGCCTAGCCAGAACGCCAGTGCGACAAGACCGACGCCAGCCAGGCTTCGCCCGCCGGCGAGCGCGCCGTCAGCGCCGCGCTGCGCGCATCGCCCTGATAACGGAGATGGATGTCGAGGTCCGGCGGGGCGATCAGGTCCCCGGCCCGCTCCGGCCATTCGACCACGCAGAGTGATTCCGCATTGAAGTAGTCCCGGAAGCCGGAGTTCAGCCATTCTGATGGATCGTTGAACCTATAAAAATCAAAGTGATACAAGTTTAATCTCAAATTGCCATAAGGTTCAACCAGAGTGTAGGTCGGACTTTTGACCGAACCCCGGTAGCCCAGGGCGCGCAACAAGCCCCTGACCAGGGTCGTTTTTCCGGCGCCCAGCTCGCCGCGCAGGTGCAGCGCGAGGCCGTTGCCCGCCCCGGTTGCGCAGGCCTTGCCCAAGCTCAGCGTCGCGGCCTCGTCGGGCAAACTAAGATCAGGGTCCATGGCTGCGCTCGCGGATCAGATCAAGCGGTGGGGCGCCGAACTCGGCTTCCAGGCGGTTGGCATTGCGGGCGTCGACCTGTCCGCGGCCGAGGGCCGCCTCGCCGAGTGGCTCGCAATGGGATGGCACGGCGACATGAATTATATGGCGCGCCACGCCGGGCTACGCGCACGCCCCGCGGACCTGGTGCCGGGCACGCTGCGGGTGATTTCCTGCCGCATGGACTACCTGGCGGACGCGCCCGGCAGCGTGGCCGAGGAACTGGCGGATGCCTCGCGCGCCCAGGTCGCGCGCTATGCGCGCGGCCGGGACTACCACAGGGTCATGCGCGGCCGCCTGCAGCGCCTTTGCGACCGCATCGAGGCGGCCTACGGACCGTTCGGCTACCGCGTGTTTGCCGATTCGGCGCCGGTGATGGAGGTGGAGCTCGCCACGCGGGCCGGCATCGGCTGGCGCGGCAAGCACACCCTGCTGCTCGATCGCGAGGGCTCCTGGTTTTTTCTCGGGGAAATTTACTGCGATCTGGAATTGGAGGCGGACGCGCCCGCTGCGGATCATTGCGGCACCTGCCAGAAATGCATCGACATCTGCCCGACGCAGGCGATCACGGCCCCCTACCGGTTGGATGCACGGCGCTGCATTTCCTACCTGACCATCGAGCACCAGGGCGCGATCCCCGCGGAGCTGCGACCGCTGATCGGCAACCGCGTCTACGGCTGCGACGACTGCCAGCTCGTATGTCCCTGGAACCGTTTTGCCAGTATTTCAAAAGAAAAAGACTTTCAGGTACGAAACAGCCTGGATCGCGCCAGCCTGGTCGAGTTGTTTACCTGGACCGAAGAGGAATTCGACGAGCGCCTGCGCGGCTCGCCGATCCGCCGCATCGGCTACGAGCGCTGGCTCAGAAATCTTGCAGTGGGGTTGGGGAACGCACCCACTTCGCCGGATATAGTCATTTCTCTAAAGTCAAAAGCGAACCACCCATCCGAACTGGTACGCGAGCACGTTCACTGGGCACTTCAACGCCATGGCGTGGCAGCCTGACCGCCTGCTGCCGGGAGTCGAGGCGCTGGAACTCGCGGCGCCCGACGACTACGACGGCCGCGTCGTGGCGACGCTGGTCCGCCTGCCGGCCGCCGACGCGCCGCGCGGCGCCGTGCTTTACGTGCACGGCTTCGTCGACTACTTTTTCCAGCGCCACATGGCCGAGCGCTTCGCCGCCGAAGGCTACGCGTTCTACGCGCTCGACCTGCGCAAGCACGGCCGCTCGCTGCTGCCGCACCAGCACCCGTGCTTCTGCAAAGACCTCTCCGAGTATTACGGCGATATCACGCGCACGCTGGAGGTGATCGGCGGCGACGTGCTGCTGGCAGGGCATTCGACCGGTGGATTGATCTGTTCCCTGTACAAACATGAAGGCGAACTGCGCGAGCGCGTGCGCGCGCTGTGGCTGAACAGTCCGTTCTTCGAATTCAAGGAGTCGGGCCTGGACCTGCTGAAGCTGAGCATCGCAAAGGCATTGGGGGCGCGCTTTCCCTACCTGAACAATCCAAGAGCCTTGCGCCCGGCGTACGTCGAGAGCCTGCACAGGAACTGGCATGGCGAGTGGGATTTCGACCTGGCGCTGAAGCCGCTGCTCGGATTTCCGGCCTACTTCGGCTGGGTGAGGGCGATCTTCGAAGCTCAGGCCAAGGTCCACGCCGGCCTGTCGTTGCCGTGCCCGGTGCTCTCGATGCACTCGGACGAGGCCGACCTCGTGCTCGACTGGAAACAGGTGGCGCGCTGGTCGCGCACGCTCGGCAAGGATGTGACCGTGATGCAGTTTCCGGGCGGACTGCACGATCTCGTGCTGTCGCGCACCCAGATCCGCGACGAGGTGTTCAGGCAGTTGTTCGCCTGGGCGGCACGAATCGAAGTGTAAGCAGCGTCGCCGCGGTCCATGCCGCGTAGAGCGAGGTGAACACCCATTCGGGCGCGTTGTAGTAGAGCAGCCGGTAAACCCAGCGGCCGATGAAGGTTTCGGGGCGCGCGCCGCCGCGCAGCAGGTCTTCCCAGAGCGTGAGCGGGCAGGTAGCGCCGATGAGCGCTTCAGTGGCGACGAAGGCGATTGCGGCGAGGTGGAGGTAGCGGAACCAGCGGTTGCGGATCCAGGACCAGCCGGCCAGCGCGCCGATCCAGACGAGGATCAGTCCGAGTACGATGAATCCGGCAATTAGAAAGTGAAAAACGAGAAGTAAGTCGGCAAGCAATTATTCGTTACACACTTCGCGAGATCGGTCGCGCCGGGTCGGCCGACCATTCGCTCCAGGAGCCGACGTAGACGCGCGAACCCGGCAGGCCGGCGATTTCCATCGCCAGCGCGTTGTGGCAGGCGGAGACGCCGGAGCCGCAGTAATTGATGACTTCGCTGGGATTGCGGCCCGACAGAATCGACTCGAATTCCGAACGCAGCAGTCCGGCGCTCTTGAAAACCCCCTCAGGGGAAAGATTGTCGTTGTTGAAGCGGTTTTTCGCACCGGGGATGCGCCCGGCGACCGGATCGATCGGCTCCTGCTCGCCGCGAAAGCGCGCCGGCGCGCGTGCATCGAGCAGCGCCGCGCGCTTGAGTTTTTTCTCGACAAGGGCGAGGCTGGCATGCATCGAGGCCTTCGCCGCGCCGGGGTAGTGCGCCGCCTCGACTTGTGGAACCTCGGCCGTCAGCGGCCGGCCTTCGCGCAGCCATTTCGCAATCCCGCCGTCGAGGACGGCGACCTGCTCGTGGCCCGCCCAGCGCAGCATCCACCACAGGCGAGAGGCCATCGCGCCCGGGCCGCCGTCATAACAGACCGCGGTGTCGGCGGGCTTGAGGCCCTGCCGGCCGAGCCAGGCGATGAAATTCCTCGCCTCGGGCAGCGGATGGCGGCCGTTCCTGCCGGTCCTCGGCGCCGACAGGTCGCGGTCCAGGTGCGCGAACAGCGCGCCGGGAACATGCGCTTCGGCGTACTGCTGCTCGCCCAGTTCGGGTTTGCCGAGGTCGTGGCGGCAGTCGAACACCCGCCAATCGGGGTGCGCGGCGAGTTCCTCGGTGGAAACGAGAGGAGAAGCGGGGAAGGCGGGTGGCACGGGGCGATTGTAACGCCCCCACCAATCACCCCGAGCGCGGCGCTCCGCGTCCGCGCCGCTACCGCCCGCGCCCGTTGCCTCCGGCGGCGCCTGCGGCTTGGCGCTGCACCATCGGCCGGGTCAATTCCGAACGATGCGGCCGCGTATCGGGCGCGGGCGGGTTGGCGGCGTTCCAGCGGCGCCGCGCATGATGGTCGTCTTCGTGCGCCGCGTTCCAGCGTCGCCGCGCGTGGTGGTTCGCCTCCTCTTCGGGCGCCGGTTGCGTACGCGTTTCGGGCACGCGCAGGTCGAGCGGCCGCGCTTCCTGGGCCGCGGCGGGCACTGTGCCGGCGAACAGCGCGGCAGCTAACAGCAGGGTCGGTTTCATGGCGTCTCCTGGTCGGGTTGAGGGTGTGGGAATTTTTCCCACACGCAGTCTATCCCCGCCGGCCGGCCCAGGTCAAGCCAGTTGTGGGATAATTTCCCGCAATTTGTGTAAGCGGTTGTAACAGGAGATGCCGATGACAGACCGACCCGCTGCCGCCACCGGGGCGGTACCGCCGCAGGCGCTGGTTCGCGCGCTGCGCCGGGTGCTGCGCCCGCTGGTGAGGCTGATGCTCGCGCGCGGGGTGACCCTTCCATTTCTCACCGAGCTTCTGAAAGGGCTGTTCGTCGAGGTGGCGGAACGCGAATTTGCGCTCGCCGGCAGGCCGCAGACCGCGAGCCGCCTGAGCCTGCTCTCGGGGGTGCATCGCAAGGACGTGCAGCGCTTGCGCCGCGATGCCGCGCTGCCCGACGCCGAGCCGATGCCCGCGGCGGTATCGCTCGGCGCGCAACTGGTTGCCGCGTGGCTCGCTACGCCCCGCTTCTGCGATCGGCGCGGCAAGCCTCGCTCGCTCGCGCGCTCGGCGAGCGCGGGCGGCGAGGGTTCGTTCGAGGCGCTGGTCGCGCGCGTGTCGAAGGACATCCGCGCGCGCGCGGTGCTGGACGAGTGGTTGCGCCTCGGTATCGTGCACCTGGACGACAAGGATCGCGTGTGCCTGAACGCCGAGGCATTCGTGCCGGTGCGCGGCTTCGAGGAGAAGGCGTTCTACTTCGGCCAGAACTGCCACGATCACGCCGCCGCCGCGGTCGCAAACCTGCTCGACGCCGGGCCGCCGTTTCTCGAGCGCAGCGTACACTACGATGCCTTGTCCGCCGCGTCGGCGTCGGTCCTGGCGAAGCATTCGGCGCGCGCCGGCATGGCCGCGCTGAAAAGCGTCAATCGCCGGGCAATGCGCCTGGAACGGGACGATGCAAAACGCCCCGGTCCGCGTCACCGGATCAATTTCGGCATCTATTTTTTCGCGGAGCCGCAGCCATGAAGCGCGCAGCCACGTGGCTTGCCATCGCTGTCGCAGCCTCGCTGACTGCTTGCGCGCCGCTCCGAATGCCGGAGCCGCGCAATTCCTGCGCGCTGGCGGAGCTTGAGGACGCGCTCGGTTCGGGCGGCATCGGCGGCACCGGAATCCTGGCGCAGGACGGCGGCATTGGCGGCACCGGGATCGTGGGAACCATCACCGGCTTCGGCTCGGTCTGCGTCAACGGCGTCGAGGTGCACTACGACAGCGCGGTGGCGGTGACCTCGAACGGATTGCCCTCCGATGCCGCGCAGCTTGCCGTGGGGCAGGTGATCGCGGTCGAGGTCGGCCATGCCCAGAAGGGGCTGGCAGCGCACTCGATCGCGATCCTGGGGTCGCGGCCCTGGTCTTTCGGTCCGGGCGTGACGCGCGTCTGGCTCGAAGGAATCGTGGAGCGGCACGCGGACGGCGACGTGCTGGTCGTCTCCGGCAGGAACATCCGCTTGACCGCCGGGACGCGGCGCGCTGGCGCAGCACCCTCGCCGGGATCGCGGCTGTTCGTGCTCGCGACGGTCGGAACCGACGGCGCGCTGGTGGCTGACCGCATCGTGGTGCCACGGCCGGTGCCCCTGCGGATCATTGCCCCGCCCGCGGCAACCGAACGCAGGACGTTCGAGCCGAGGTTTGAGCCGCGCGCGCCCGCGCCGACACCGCCGGTGCCGGGAAGGATGGGCCGCTAGCCGACAGCGGCGCGGCCCAGCTCTGCGCGCAGCCACTCGTGGAAGTGCACCATGGTGTCCTCCATCGGCGACTGGTAGGGGCCGGCGTCGTCGCGGCCCTCCCGCCAGAGCGCGCGGCGGCCGCGGTCGAGGCGCCTGCAGATTGCGTCGTCCTCCAGCGCGGTCTCTGCGTAGGCCGACTGCTGCGCCTCGATGAACTGGCGCTCGAAGTGGACGATTTCCTCCGGGTAGTAGAACTCGACGATGTTGGTGGTGAGTTCGGGCGAGCGCGGGACCAGATTGGAGACGATCAGCACGTTCGGATACCACTCGAAAGTGAGGCCGGGGAAGTAGCTGGCCCAGAGCGCGCCGTACTTTGGCGCCCGGCCAGCGAGCTGCCTGAGGCAGGCGTCCTGCCATTTGCGGTAGACCGGGGTGCCCGGCGCGGTGAGGCCTTGCTTCGCCGACACCACCTGGACGGAGTAATGCTCGCCGTAATCGACGTGGAAATGGTCGCAATCGGTGAAATTGCCGAGGCCCGCGTGCAGGTAGTCGACGTGGTAGACCTCGAGGTAAACCTCGATGAAGGTCTTCCAGTTGCACGCGTAGTCGCTGATCTCGACGCGGTCGAGCAGGTAGCCGGTGAAATCGAAATCGACGCTGGTGGTCATGCCGGCGAGGTCCTGGCGCGGGTCGCGCGGGCCGGCGAACAGCAGCCCGTTCCAGTTGCCGAGCGGCGTCGACGGCAGCCTGACGCAGGGGTTCTCGGGAAAACGCGGCGCGCCGAGCAGCTCGCCCTTCAAGTCGTAGGTCCAGCGGTGCAGCGGGCAGACGATGCTGTCGATCCTGCCGCGGCCTTCCAGCATGATCGACTGGCGGTGGCGGCAGATGTTGGATAGCAGGTGCACGCTGTCCTGGCTTCGCACCAGCACCTTGGCGTGGTCCAGCCAGGCGAGCGTCTGGTAGTTGCCCGCCTCGGGGACCATCAGCTCGTGCCCCACATAGTTCGAGCCGGCGTCGAACAGAAGTTTTTTCTCGCGCGCGAAGATCTCCGGGTCGAAATACCAGGACATCGGCAGCTGGCAGCTTGCCGGCCTGATCTGCGCTGGCGAGGCGATGAGGGACATGGGGATCGCGGTCGCGCTAAGTGCTTAAAAGCGCGGCATTTTACATGATCCGGGGTTTGACCCGCCAGCCTCCCTCGGTTAAGGTGGCAACCCCCTATGAGCAAGCCGGCAAAGAGCGCCGCGGAGCCGAGCTTCGAGAAGGCTCTCGCGGAACTGGAAATCCTCGTCGCCAGAATGGAAGACGGCGGCCTGTCGCTCGAGCAGTCGCTCGCGGCGCACAAGCGCGGCCTGGAACTGGCCAGGCAGTGCCGCGAACGCCTGGAGGCTGCGCAGCAGCAGGTCAAGGTGCTGGAGGGCGAAGTGCTTAAGCCCCTCGGGGGCGACGTGCTCACGCCGCTCGCGGCCGCGTCCGATGGCGGCGAGCGCGATTGAGGCCGATTTCGCCGCCTGGATGGGATCGATCCAGGCGCGCGTCGAAGCAGCCCTCAAGCGCAGCCTGCCCGGCCCGCAGGTCGCGCCCGCGCGCCTGCATGAGGCGATGCGCTATGCCACGCTCGAGGGCGGCAAGCGCGTCCGACCGCTGCTGACCTTCGCAGCCGGCGAACTGGCCGGCGCCGACCCGGCGCGGCTGGAGATTGCCGCGGCGGCGCTCGAGATGATCCATGCCTACTCGCTGGTCCACGACGACATGCCCTGCATGGACAACGACGCGCTGCGCCGGGGCAAGCCCACGGTGCATGTCGAATACGACGAAGCGACCGCGCTGCTGGTCGGCGATGCGCTGCAGACGCTCGCCTTCCAGCTGCTTGCCGAGCCCGGCCTGGCGGGTGACCCGGCCAGCCAGCTGGCGATGGTGAAGACGCTGGCGGCCGCCGCCGGATCGCGCGGCATGGCGGGCGGGCAGGCCATCGACCTCGAGGCGACCGGAAAACAGCTGTCGCAGACGGAGCTCGAGTTCATGCATGTGCGCAAGACCGGCGCCCTGATCAGCGCGGCGGTGAAGCTGGGGGCGATGTGCGCCGGACCGTGCCCGCCGGCGCTGGAGCAGTACGCGCACCGCGTCGGCCTGGCGTTTCAGGTGGTCGACGACGTGCTGGACGCGGAAGCGAGTACCGCGACGCTCGGCAAGACTGCCGGCAAGGACTCCAAGCAGGGCAAGCCGACCTACGTCTCGGCGATGGGCATCGTGCGCGCCAGGGCCTTGGCCGAGGAATTGCGGCACGGCGCGCACGAGGCGCTGGCGAACCTGGGCGAACGCGCGTTGCGCCTGCGGCAGCTCGCGGACTTCATCGTGCTGCGGAGGTTTTAGGCATGGCGACGCTCGCCGGAGACCTCGCCTCGGAAGGCTACAATCCTTCCATGTACGAGCTGCTGAAGACGGTCAACGACCCGGCCGAGCTGCGGCAGCTGGACCGCAAGCAGCTGCACCGGCTCGCCGAAGAGCTGCGCGCCTACGTCCTCGATTCGGTGTCCAAAACGGGCGGTCACCTGTCTTCCAACCTCGGCACGGTAGAGCTCGCGATCGCGCTGCACTACGTATTCGAGACGCCCGAGGATCGGATCGTCTGGGACGTCGGTCACCAGACCTATCCGCACAAGATCCTCACCGGCCGGCGCGAGCAGATGGCGCGGCTGCGCATGATCGACGGCATCTCGGGCTTTCCGCGGCGCAGCGAATCGAAGTTCGACGCCTTCGGCACGGCGCATTCCTCGACTTCGATTTCGGCGGCGCTCGGCATGGCAGTGGCGGCAAAAAGAAAAGGCGAAAAGCGCCGCGCGGTGGCGGTGATCGGCGACGGCGCGATGTCGGCCGGCATGGCCTTCGAGGCGCTCAACAATGCCGGCGCAATGGACGTGGACCTGCTCGTGATCCTGAACGACAACGAGATGTCCATTTCGCCGCCGGTGGGCGCGCTCACCAATTACCTCGCGCGGCTGCTGTCGGGCCGCATGTACGACACCGCCAAGCGCGCGAGCGAACATATCCTCAAGCGCCTGCCGATCGCCTGGGAGCTTGCCAGGCGCGCGGAGGAGCACGTCAAGGGGATGGTGACGCCCTCCACGCTGTTCGAGGAATTCGGCTTCAACTACATCGGGCCGATCGACGGCCACGACCTGGATGCGCTGATCCCGACGCTCAGCAATATCAAGAAGCTGCGCGGCCCGCAGTTTCTGCACGTCGTCACGCGCAAGGGGCAGGGCTACAAGCTGGCGGAGGAAGACCCGATCACCTATCACGGCCCCGGCAAGTTCGATCCGGCCGAGGGCATCCGCAAGGCGGCGGGCAGTGGCAAGCCGAGCTACAGCCAGGTGTTCGGCGACTGGCTGTGCGACATGGCGAAGCAGGACGAGCGGCTGGTCGCGATCACGCCGGCGATGCGCGAAGGCTCTGGCATGGTGCGCTTCTCAGAAGAGTTTCCGGAGCGCTATTTCGACGCCGCGATCGCGGAGCAGCACGCGGTGACCTTCGCCGCGGGCATCGCCTGCGAGGGCCTGAAGCCGGTGGTGGCGATCTACTCCACCTTCCTGCAGCGCGGCTACGACCAGCTGATCCACGACGTTGCGATCCAGAACCTGCCGGTGCTGTTCGCGCTGGACCGCGGCGGCATCGTCGGTGGCGACGGCCAGACGCACAACGGCGCCTTCGACTACGCCTACCTGCGCACCGTGCCGAACCTCACCGTGATGGCGCCCGCCGACGAAAACGAGTGCAGGCAGATGCTGTATACGGGGTTCCAGTTGAACGGTCCCGCGGCAGTGCGTTACCCGCGCGGCTCGGGTCCTGGGGTTGCCCTGCAACGCGAGTTTTCGGCAATTCCCGTGGGGAAAGGCGAAATCCGCAGGGCGGGCAAGAAGATCGCGATCCTCGCCTTCGGTTCGATGCTGAAGCCGGCGCTGGAGGCCGCGGAGCAACTCGACGCGACGGTGGTCAACATGCGCTTCGTCAAGCCGCTCGATGCGGGTTTGGTGGACCAGATGGCGGCGACGCACGATCTGATCGTCAGCGTGGAAGAGCACCAGATCATGGGCGGGGCGGGCAGCGCGGTATTGGAAGTTCTTTCGAAAACAAACACCAAAGCGCTGCTGCTGGGCCTGCCCGACCGCTTCATCGACCATGGCGACCCCGCAAAACTCCTGTCGGCGGTAGGGTTGGACGCCGAGGGCATCCGCAAATCGATCGTGAGCGCAATTTCCTGGTGAATTGCTTGGCGGGCCGTGATACCCGAGCAGATAACCCGGAAGATATAATGGCGGCATGAAAGCCAAAGACCTGCACCACATCCCGGATGTCCAGGCCGCGCACGACTCGCGCAAGCTCGCGATCGACCAGGTCGGCGTCAAGGCGATCCGCCACCCGGTGCGCATCATGGAGCGCGCGGGCGGCGTGCAGCACACCATCGCCAACTTCAACATGACGGTCGGCCTGCCGCACCAGTTCAAGGGCACGCACATGTCGCGCTTTCTCGAGATCCTGAGCGCGCAGGAGCGCGAGCTCACGGTGGAGAGCTTCCAGGCCATGCTCAAGCAGATGGTCGATCGGCTGGAAGCTGCGGAAGGCCGCATCGAAATGAGCTTCCCCTATTTCATCGAGAAAAAGGCCCCCGTGTCTGGCGTTCGT
>Ga0247727_10009701_pt1 | contig 17296 bp, 4 predicted proteins | sample WisWelCaveWW1625_FD_202498 | JGI IMG/M metagenome (GOLD analysis project Ga0247727, IMG submission 202498) | Biofilm microbial communities from Wishing Well Cave, Virginia, United States - WW16-25 | ecosystem: Environmental > Aquatic > Deep subsurface > Groundwater > Cave microbial mat | place...
CTGATCTACTCAGGTTACATTGGCGGATCGAATTCCGAGTGGGGCGGCGAGATCGCAGTGGATAGCAGTGGAGCGGCTTACGTCACAGGGACGACTTGGTCTTCTGAAACCACATTTCCTGTCGTGGGGGGGCCGGATACGATTTTCAACGGCGGCGACGGAGATGCCTTTGTGGCGAAGGTGAAGCCTGATGGCACAGGGCTGATCTATGCCGGCTACATCGGCGGATCGGGTGGTGATATGGGCCGTGATATTGCGGTGGATAGCAGTGGGGCGGCCTATGTCACAGGGGAAACCTACTCCTCTGAAGCGATGGGATTCCCTATTATGATGGGACCTGATCTGACATTTAACGGCTACTTTGATGCCTTTGTAGCAAAGGTAAAGCCTGATGGCACAGGGCTTGACTACGCGGGTTACATCGGCGGGTCTGACCTTGAATTTGGCAGAGGCATTGCGGTGGATAGCAGTGGGGCGACCTATGTGTCCGGTCGGGCCGACTCCTCCGAGACTACCTTCCCTGTTTTGGTTGGGCCAGACCTGACTTACAACGGCGGTGGCGATGCCTTCGTGGCGAAGGTGAAGCCAGATGGTACGGGACTGACCTACGCCGGCTATGTTGGTGGAACGGATTTTGAGGTCAGCCACGATCTTGCGGTAGATGGCAGTGGGGTGGCTTACGTCACAGGGACTACCTATTCTTCCGAAGTCACATTTCCGGTGTTGGGTGGGCCGGATTTAACTTTCAACGGCCTCTATGATGCCTTTGTGGCAAAGGTGGCACCCGATGGCACAGCGCTGACCTACGCCGGCTATATCGGAGGCGCAAGTTACGATGAGGGCTATGGTATTGCGGTGGATAGCAGTGGGGCGACCTATGTGTCCGGTCGGGCCGACTCCTCCGAGACTACCTTCCCTGTTTTGGTTGGGCCAGACTTGACTTACAACGGCGGTGGCGATGCCTTCGTGGCGAAGGTGAAGCCAGACGGTACGGGACTGACCTACGCCGGCTACATCGGAGGAGCATATGGCGATTATAGCCTTGGCATTGCGGTGGATGGGGCGGGCGCGGCCTATATCACAGGGAAAACCATCTCCTCTGAGACCACGTTCCCAGTGGTAAATGGGCCAGATCTAACCTTCAACCTACATCCAAGTGGCGCTATTTACGATGATGCCTTTGTGGCGAGGGTGAAGCCAGATGGCATGGGGTTAGACTACGCAGGTTACATTGGTGGAATAGAGCGCGATTATGGTATTGGCATTGCGGTGGATGGGGCGGGCGCGGCCTATATCACAGGGCAAACCGCATCTTCTGAGGCCACGTTTCCGGTGGTGGTTGGACCGGACCTGACGTACAATGGTGATCCTACCCCCTACTATGGGGACGCCTTTGTGGCAAAGGTTTCTCCATATGTGGCCCCAGGCCCGGCGTTGAGTCTCAGCCTCAATACAACGGCTGCTCATCCTGGGGACACCCTTACTCTCACGGCCAACGTAACCCCAGGACCCACGCCTCAAATCGTGGATGTCTATGTGACCCTTAAGCTGCCAGACGGCACACTATTTTACATGCGGGGGGATGGGAGCTTCACACCTGTTAGCCAACCCTTCACGCAAAGCTGGACGATCGTGTCATTTAATGGGCCGGTATTCTCCTACACGTTTGGGGGTGGAGAACAGGTTGGGACCTACACTTGGCAGGCTGCGTTCACAGAACCTGGAACTGGGAATATCATCGGGAGTATCAGCGAAGTCTCGTTCACCTTCGGTCCGTAAAGGGGAATCCAAGAGTGGGTCAGACTTATACATGGCGTCAGAAGTCGTGACGAGTGGTGCTCCGGCCAGGCGGATGCAGCTACCTAGCCCGGAGCCTACTTGTTCGTAGGTGAGGGGAGCCCGAGCAGCGCCCAACGCGGCATTCGCATCGCGCAGTAGATTTATGACGCTATGTATAAAAGGGTTCCTCCCCATTGTAAGGGGACGGCGCATCCAGTTCCTCCCCTTTGTAAGTGGAGGGAAGGAGGGGTAGATAGGAAGGCGCTCCAAGCGCTTGGACTTCAAGTGATTCGGTATACGAATGACGAGGTCTTGAATAATGTGGCGGGTGTGCTGGAAGACTTGGGAAGGCGATGATCACTGTGATCTACCTCCCCTTACCCCTCCTTACAAAGGAGGGGAAGGAATACCAGAATCACCCACTTGAAACGCGAAGACCTGATTTTTTCTGTCCCCAGGTTGGGGTGGTCTTGCTGTCTGTGCGCCCTGCAGCCGTTGCACGGCTGGCCGCCCTCACCACGGGATATTGTAGGGGCGAATGATTATTCGCCCGCACGGGCGCATGATTATTGGTCCTACGTTTGCAGGAATGGGAATAATGGGGAAACGCCATCGCCGGTCGGTCCGGTAAAGGATTACGATTATGCGCAGGCAGGGGTCTATTTTGTGACAATCTGTACGTGGCACCATTTCAAAAACGTGGAATTGGATGTATTCGTCATCATGCCCAATCATATGCACGGTATTATTTGGTATTGTGGATGATGGTAGGGGCACGGCATGCCGTGCCCCTACGGTTGGCTTGACGCACCGACAGGATGCTGGTAGGGTGAAAGGGATGAAACTGATTACCCTCATCGTACTATTTCTGTCGGCAATGTTGATGGGACAGGAGGTGTATGCCCAGAGCGAGCGCCAAGCAATTCCTTTTACTCAAGGGGATCGGGATCGTCTGATCCGGCTTGAAGAAGGGCTAAAATCCCTCCAAAGGCAAATTGATGATTTCAAATTGGCCAATCAACAGCAATTTGATGATTTCAAATTGGCCAATCAACAACAAATTGACAGTCTCCGATTACAGATCAATGATTTACGGAACCTGATCTACGTTGTTTTAGCGGGAATGTTTACACTGGTGGGGTTCATTCTCTGGGATCGGCGGACCACCCTTTCGCCTATGATTTCTAGATACAAGGCATTGGAAGAACGCGAGGAAAAAATCGAGAAGGTATTAAAAGAAATCGCGCAAAAGGATCCGCGTACGGCTGAGGCCCTGCGACATGCGGGGCTGCTTTGAAATTTCTTGCCACTTTTTTGATTTGATCCCAGGCATTCCCCGTCATGCCGGCATGACTTGATTCGGAATCGGGGAAGTTTGTCGCCCTAAGTGAAGTGGCAAATGGGTTGCCGGCTTTATCCATGAAAACCCATAGGGCTAAAGTTTTTCGAAATGGCTCCGATAAGGTCTGATGGAGGGGCTCAATTTGGAGGGGGTGAGGGGAGGTAAAAAGGCGGCGAGTGATGCATATTAAAGTTTTTGTGGCTTATTCCGATAGAATCTTTAGGAGGACGTAGAGTCTGCCTAAAGTTTTTTAAGGCCCCTTCCGATATGACACTGTGGGGGCGGGGTTTTGAGTTGTTAGGGGAGCAGGTCGGATGGTCGGTCAGACGCAAGGAGGCGAGATGATGAAGAAAAATAGGATCGGGTGGGTCGTGGGTCTAGTAGCGATTGTGGCATTCTTAGGAGTGAGTGCCGTTTTTGCTGAGGCGGAAAAGGAGATTGTCCGGGCCGATTTGCAGGTTTTCAAGGTCGAAGTGGATAGTCAGGGCAAGGAATCGTTAGGTCCGGGGGACGTAGCCAAGCCTGGGGAAACCCTCGAATATCGAACGACCTACTCGAACCTGACCAAAGAGATCGTTCACAATGTAGAGGCCAAACTGCCTATACCGGAGGGTATGGAGTATTTGCCGGGCACGGCCAAACCCGCAGAGGTCAAGGCAAGCCTCGATGGCGTTAAATATGAATCTGTGCCGCTCATGCGCAAGGTGAAGCTGCCAAACGGAAAGGAAGTGGAACGCGAGGTGCCCTATCGTGAATATCGCAGCCTCTTATGGCGTATCGGCGATATTGCCTCTGAGAAGGCAGCCGTGGCGCGTGCCAGGGTGCGTCTCATCCCGATCGGAGGGCTTGTTGAGGCAGCGCCGATCTCGCGCACAGGGGCGACAGAATGACCATCGAGCCCATCCTGCAGGCCCCGGCAGGCCATAGGGGGCGTGTTCGAATGAGCCAAATTGCTTTTATTTATTTTTTATTTATGGTAATTTGAGTAGTTACGTGAAACGCACACCAAAAGTGAAACGCACACCAAAAGAAGATGAGGGCCTGGCAGAGAGCCGGGTCTCGATCTTCAAAACCAATGGGGGAGATAAAATGTATAAAAATAACAACAATATAGCGAGTTTCATGCTGAAGATTTGGATGTGGGTCGTCGCAGGTAGTCTCATGATGTATGGGGCTCCGGCCTATGCCAACCACACTTCTGTGGGGGGGGCGGGAACCCATGCGGAGACACCGATTGGCAACCAGGCATCTGCGACTTTTACGGATCCCTCCGGCATCACAAAATTGGTGACTTCGAATGTAGTCACGACCACAGTTGCCCAGGTTGATGCGTTCACTTTGACGGCTGATCAAACCAAGTCGGTTTCGATCGGGGGATCGCTGGTCTTCCCGCATACCTTAACGAACACAGGCAACGGGTCAACCAACTTCGTTAACGCAGGAATAAATGGTTTGACAGTGCTCAATATTGGGGGTGACGATGGGGATTTTTCGTCCATCACCATTTACATTGACACGACTCCGGATGGGGTTCCTGATGCCAGTGAACTGCTTCTTCCAAACGATCCTCGTCTTCAGAACATTCTGTCGGGTGGGGTTGTTAAGATTTTGGTGGTAGCGTCGGTGCCGAGCTCGATAGCGCCGCCGCCGGCGAAGTCGGTCAAGCTTACTTTGACAGCAGATAGCACGCCGCCTACCGGGGTGGCACATGATACAATTAAGACAAACACAGATATTGCGAATGTGATTAACGAAGCGATTGTTAATCTCACCAAATCGATTAACGATCTGAATGGCCCCGCGCAGAATGGTGTAGCCAAAACGCAATACACCTATACGTTGGAGTACTCCAACGCCGGCAACAAAACAGCTTTCGCGACCGTAATTACAGATGTCCTGCCTGCCGGGTTTGACTATGTGTTGGGAAGTGGTAAGTGGTTTGGCCCTGTGGCTGGCGAGGTATTGACAGATACTTCAGGTCTAAGTGATGAAGGGCTATTGGCTACGGCAGCAGGTGTACATTATGAGTCTAGTGGGGGGACGGTGAAGATCACCATTGACTCATTGGTGCCGGGTGCATCTGGAAAGGTCTCCGTTGGGGTGACCATAGACGATCCTACGACCACTGCGCCGCTGGTTTTGTCGAATACCGCGACGATGGCGTATGACAACGATGGCATTTCTGGGGGTGGCACTAACGCGAGTGGCTCTTCAAACACAGTGAACTTTGACGTGTTGATGGTGTCGGGAGTTTCTGTTGTGGGAGATACATATGGAGATAATCTGCCTGGTAGTGAACCTGCTCCATCTGCTGGGGGTATAGTTTCGTTCTCAAATACCATTACCAATGAGGGTGCTGGGATAGATACGTTTGAGATGCTTCTGCCCCCTCTGAATGGGTTGGCATCAACTTTTCCTGTAGGTACGGTGTTTGAGCTTTATAGAGCCGATGGCGTGACGCCATTGACCAATACGGGTGGGCTCTCTTCACTGGATACGGGACCTGTGGCAGCAGGTGCTTCTGTGACGGTCGTCCTAAAGGCGTTTCTTCCTGCGGGTGTTCCTGGAGGAGGGCCATATACGGTCCAGAAGAGTGCCACGTCGCAAGATGGGCTTTCCACTGCAACTATGACGGATACGTTGATGCTCATTCTCGCGGACATGGTGGACTTGGCGAATAATACGACAACAGGTCCAGGGAGTGGTATAGCTGCGGCGATTGGGGCGCGTTCGGATGCGGGTGGCGCGCCATGGGTTACGACGTCGGTCAACCCAGGGTCGGTGGTGACGTTTACATTGACGGTCAGAAACGCCCAGGGGATTACGAACGATTATCTGCTTACGGCAGCTGGAGATGGCGACCCTGGTGCTGATGCTGATTTTCCTCCTCTTCCCATCACCTATCCTGGTATAGTCAATGGAACTGGGACTCTAGTATGTAGCAACGGAGGGGTGACGCATGACGACTGCTTTATCGTGGCGTTTAAAGATGCGTCAGGTGCGCTTGTCATGGCCAGTACGGGTCCGATTGGGCCGGGCGCTTTCAAGACCTTTAACGCGGAGGTTACGATTCCTAAGAATTATCCGCCCGGGGACGTGGACATCTACTTTAGGGCAAAATCAATTATCACGGGAAGCCAGGGGGTGGATGAAAAGCATGATCGGATTACGGTCAATACCGTGCGCAAGCTCGTGTTAGAGAGCAATAATGCCGGTACGATCACTGCAGGCGGATTTAAGGTGTTTGAGCATAACCTCACGAATGACGGGAATGTGGTTGAGACAGGGGTTACGCTCGCGACTTCAGGGAATGCAAACGGATTTACCTCGGTGATCTATGTAGATAACACGCTCGGGCTTCCCGGGACAATCGGGGTTTGGGATGCAGGAGACACTCAAATCATGGAAGCAGGTGTCATGCCCGATGTGCTGGTCAATGGCGGGACAGTGAAGATATTCGTGAAGGTGATTGCTCCGCCGAGCGCTTCATCTCCGATGACCAATGTCACAACACTGACGGCAGATCCACTTGATTTGATTAACTCTGTGGGTCCAGGGGGTGCGACTGCTGGAGTTTATACGAATGCAGATACGGTCACACTGCTGGATGCGAGCCTGAGTGTTGTCAAGGAGCAGGCTGTGGATCAGCTTTGTGATGGTTCGATACAGATCGCCTACACGGCGTCTACTATTGCAGCAATTGGTGCGTCGGGGGCGAGGCCGGGTGATTGTATTCTTTACAGAATTACCGTAACGAACCTCGGGAGCAGCGTTGCAACAAAGGTGTTCATCCAGGATATGACGCCGGTCAATACGAAGATGCATGTTGCAGCGGCCATTGCTTCACAGATCGGGACGTCGCCGGCTATGACGGTTATTACGCAACCTGCAATCGGCGGTACAGGGGCAATCGCAACAGGTCCAGCAGTGACAGGGGTTGACTTAGGTTCTGCGGGCGTGGTTGTGATGACCTTTGGGGTGAAGATCGACTAATCGATCTCCTCTCCCTCCTCCTCCCGCAGGTTTGGGGAGGAGGAGGGGTGCTTTAAGTAGTGAGGGTCGTTGGGAACCACGAGATGAGAGCATGGGTGCCGGGGGAGGTATGGGAAAGCGGCTCTTATACGGCCTCCTGGCGTTCTTTGCGCTTGCTGCCTTAGCCCTCCTTTCTGGGTATTCTTACGCGACACATACCCCTGCAACGGTGGGGGTGCTTCATGCGCGTGCGGGCGATCCGATTGGCAACCAGGTCGCCGCTACCTTTACAGGTCCAGAGGGTATCACCCGGACCGTCTTCTCAAATACGGTCGTCACACGGGTTGCGCAAGTTGCGGGTTTGACCCTTACCGCAGATGCCTGTAGTGTCTCGATTCCAGGCGGCACCGTTGCCATTCCTCACGTCGTTACCAATACCGGAAACGGGTCTGATACCTTTCTTCTCTCCCATTCTCAGGTGGGCGGGGACGATTTTGATTTCCAAAATTTGTCCATCTATCCCGATATTAACCAGGATGGAAAACCTGATTTAACACCCGTGACGACGACCGGGCCGCTCGATCCTGGAGAGCGGTTTGCATTCTTTCTTGTGGGTGGGGTGTCGTCCTCTATTTTTTCGGGACAGCTCGGAAAGATGAGTGTTACGGCATCAAGCGTCTTTAATGCGGCCGTGACCGTCTCGAACACAGACTGTGCTTCTGTGGCCGCCGATGCCGTCATCCAGGTTTCTAAGGCCATCAATGCGGAATCGGGGCTCTCCCCGAGCGGCCCTTATACCTATACATTCTCTTACAGTAACATGGGGAACGGGACGTCTGGCGAAGTCGTCCTGACAGATATCTTGCCTACAGGAACATCCTATGTGCCAGGCAGCGGGCGCTGGACGGCGCTCGGTGGGGGGTCTGCCCTGACGGATGCCACAGCCGACTTGCAGGGAACATCTCCGGATACCATCGATTACAGTGTCACGGGTAGCGTGGTGCGTGTCGTTCTCGCACAGGTGCCGCCCGGCGGAAGAGGAACGATAACCTTCTCTTTCAATATTGACGCTGGGCTTGGGCCGGTGACCCTGGTCAATGGGGGACCCACTTCCCCTGGAGGGCAGCCCGGAGAAGTCTTCTATACCTATGACGATGATCATAATTTAAGCACGCCTGCGCTCGGGCCGTTTACGACCAATACCGTCAGCCTCACCGTGCTGCAGGTCGCAGGGGTCACCCTTACCTCTCCGGCAACGCCTGCAGCCCCAATCTTTCAGGGCGGGCGTGTTAAGTTCGAGAATATCGTGACGAATACCGGCAATGGGCGGGATACGTTCGACGTCTTTATTGATACCCATACCTTTCCGCCAGGCACGGTGTTTCGCCTGATGACCAGTAGCGGCACACCGCTTCTCGATACCGATGGCGATAATATTCCGGATACGGGCAAACTGAACCCCGGTGCTTCGCTTACGATTGTGCTCGATGTCGTATTGCCGTCCGGTATCTCCGGGGATAATGGGGGGCAGGGCTTTACGGCGGAGGTCAAGGTCAAGTCCAACTTTAATTCGACCCTTTCTGCTCAGGCTACAGATAAGCTTACGAGTATTACGCCGAGCAGTGTGGATTTGACCTGTCGTTGCGATGTTGATCTGCCGGAGGTCAGAGATTTGGGTGCCTATGTGTTAGGCTCGCCGGCCTGTGAGACTTGGCACACCGATCCGGACAGTGTCGTCACATTTCAGCTTTTTATCAATAATACAAGCCCGATCGGGGGGCCTCCGGATACTTACACGTTTTCAGCTTTCGGTAACGAGGCCCTCAACGCTCCGCTACCGCCAGGTTGGAGCGTGGTCTATAAAAGCGCCGAAACTAGAACGGTGGTCAATCATACGACGACGATTGAACCTGGGGATTTTGAAGAGATTCTGGCCGAGGTCACCGTGCCTCCTGGGTACCCGCCCGGCGCACAAGACATCTTTTTTAAGATTGCCTCGTCGGTGACCGGGGTTTCAGACATGTTCCGCGATACCGTCATCGTCAATACCCTGAGAAATATCGCGCTGACACCCAACAATACCGGTCAGATTTTCTCAGGCGATACTATCATCTATAAACATACCATTCAGAATAACGGCAATATTTCAGAACCTATGCTTGCGTTTTCGCTCACCAACGATCAGGCAGGCTGGGTTGCCACGGTCCATGAAGATGCCGATGGAGACGGTGTTTTGGATGCCGCAGAGGCTGCGATAACGGGCCTTTCGAGTGATCTTCTGGTGGGGCAAGCCCGCACGTTGTTTGTAAAGGTGGTCTCACCGGCAGGTGCCCCCGCCGGCACGACCAACGTCACCGGGCTTACAGCAACGCCTGTCTTAAATATCAATGATCTCGGCTCGCCACCCGAGCCGGTTAAATTGCATCCGGTTTCTGTCACCGATCATACGGACATCATGTCGGGAAGTTTGATTCTTGTCAAAGAGCAGGCGCTCGACGAAAACTGCGATGGCGTGCCCACGGGCAGTTATGTCATAAGCGATCTCACACAGGGCACCATCGCAGGGGCCTGCGTGCTCTATCGGATCACCGCAACCAATGGCGGAGGGGTCAATGTCACGAGTGTGCTGATCAGCGATGCGACCTCGCCCTATGCAAAGCTCGCGCCCTTTACCGTGCCACCCCCTGCTACGACCGTTGGCAATATCGTCCTGCCTGTTTTGGCCTTTGGGGCCACTGGGTCTATTGTGGCAAACGTTGGCACGCTCACACCGGGGCGGTCTGCGGTCGTTACGTTTGGTATCGCCATTGATGATGTGCCTGGGGGAACCAGCATTGTGGCCAATCAAGCCTCCGCAACCTATCGCGACAACGCGATGATCGATCGTACGGTGCTGTCGCATACGATGCGCGTGGTTGTGGCCGAATATATCAGCCTCACACTCATACAAAATAACACCCGTCTTGCCCTGCCTGGGGACCCGGTCTATTTCCCGCATACGCTGACAAATACCGGTAACGCCTCATCCGTATTTAATCTCTCTGTTACAAATGTGACGGGAGATGCGTTCGATTTGTCTCGGTTTTCTATCTATGCCGATAAAAATGGCGATGGGGCCGCAGACGATGCGATCGCGCTCACGCAAACTCCGCCTGTGTTACCGGGGGAGATCTACCGGTTTGTGGTGATGGCATGGCTGCCCGCAGGTGCGACACAAGAGGGAGAGATCCAGGTGACCGCTGTTAGTGCGAAGTTCCCGCAGGTTTCTCTCTTTAATACGGATCGCGCAAGCGTCACAACGCGTGCGATCGTTCAAGTGAGCAAATCGATCGATGTGGCCAAGGGCACGCCTGCCGATGGGCCTTATCAGTACACGTTAAGATATATCAATACGAGCACTGTCGCGGCGAACGATTTTGTTTTAACCGATCGGATTCCCGCAGGGATGACCTATGTGCCTAACAGCGGCAGATGGAATGTTACAGGGGCAACTGCGTTGACTGATATCGGCAATACGGACGCACAGGGAACCCCGCCGGTGACCCTCATTTATGACTATAACGTGACGGCACCCGCAGCGATTACAGCCCGGATCGGCCATATTGAAGGTGGACAGGTCGGGAGCCTCACGTTTGAGGTGCAAGTCGATACGTCTCTGTTGCTAGAGGTGACCAATAATGGAGGGAACGATTTTGATGGCACGCTAGAGCCTGGAGAGGTCTCCTTTGTCTACGACGATGATGTCAACAGTCTCACGCCACCCGCCGGGCCGTTTACGACAAATATCGTTGATTTCACAGTGATACAAGACTACGGAGTGACGGTGGGCTGTGTGAAAAACAGCAATTGCCCAGTGCTGATTCAGGGTGCAACGTTGGGTTCGACGGTCTCCTTCAAAAACCTTGTAACGAACATGGGGCATCGTACGGATACGTTTGATATTCAGGTGGGTTATTTCGATAACACCCAGGAAAGTCCGTTTCCGCCGCTTGCCAATTTGCCGTATCCGCTGGGGACCAGCTTTCAGCTCTATCAGGCCGACGGCATTACCCCGCTTACGGACACCAATGGCAATACAACGCTCGATACTGGGCCTATGCTTCCCGGGGCGGTCTATACTGTCGTATTACAGGCGACATTGCCGCCGAATGTGCTGGGCGGGCCTTACAGCGTGAGCAAAGTCGCGCGCTCTGAGCATGGGCATATGATTGCTGCGACGGAGGATACACTCCAGCGGATTACGGGGAACAAGGTCGATTTGACCAACGAAGCGCCGTCGATCTCGGGTGCGGCAATCGGAGCCGGACCCGGCCCAGAAGAATTTGCGTTAATCACCAAAAAGATGGGTCCTGGGGTGACGCAAACGTTTACGCTCTATGTGACGAATATTTCTCCTGGCGGAGACTCGGAGGTCTACGATCTTTCGGTGGGTACAAACAATGCACTGACGTTGCCGTTGCCTTCCGGCCTCGCGGTTGTGTTTAAAAAGGCCCCGATGGGGACATCGGAGGCTTGCGGTACGGTGGCCGTGACGCAAACCGATGCGATTGTGCCAAGCAACTATCAAAAGATTTGTGCAGAGGTCAGTGCCATAACAAGCTTTCCAAGCGGGACCACGGACTTGTATTTCAAGGCCATCTCCGTGCTTTCTGGGGCAAATGATCGCAAGCACGATGCCATTGAAGTGGAGGTGATTCGTATCGTCTCGTTGACACCGGTGCGCACGGGATATGCTGTGCCGGGTGGGTTTGTCGTTTATCCCCACCTGTTGGCGAACCTTGGGAATATTGATGAGCCAGATTTAGCGCTTTCATCATTGAATACGCAGTCGGGCTGGAGCTCAAATGTCTATGAAGATTTGGACCCGGATGGTCTGGGGCCGCTGCTGCCGAATGGCATCTTCGGACCGGAAGATGTGCCGGTGAGCACGATCGCGCTGCTTCGGTTTGGGATCAGCCGTACCCTGTTTCTCAAGGTGAGCGCCCCCCCTGCGGCGACGGGTAGTGTGACGGAGCAGACGACGCTTTCTGTAAATCCCATTGCTATGCTTTCTCTCGTTTCTCATGGCGTGGTGACGATACAGGATCAGACAACGCTTATTTTCCCACCGATGATCAAGAAATCGTTTGTCCCGACAGTGATTCCGATCAATGGCGCGGCGATGATGCAGTTTGCGGTGGAGAATCCCAACGGTATTTCGCTCACGAACATGGCGTTTAGCGATGCCCTGCCGTCGGGGATGCGTGTGGCCACACCCCCTGATGCCAGCGTGTCAGGGTGTGGGGCTGTTTTGTTTAATGTGCAGGCCGGAGATACGATCCTCAATATTTCGGGTGCGACGATTGACGCTGCATCCACATGCTTGCTGAGTGTTTCTGTGACGGCAATTGCTGCGGGGGTCTATGAAAATACCACGGGGAAGGTGCGTTCCACTGAAACAGGGGAGACCGTGACGTCTAACACGGCGACGTTGGTGGTCGATGCCCCTCCAACAATTTCCAAATCGTTTGCCCCGTCCAAGATTATCACAGGTGCAACAACGACCTTGCAATTTTCCATCGCCAATCCCAACACAACGCCGTTGAGCGGTTTGGCATTTACAGATACATTGCTTGCAGGGCTCATCGTTCCGGATGAAACAAGGGCCGTTTGTGGCGGGAGTTTAGTGATCAGTTCCGGTGTGCTCACGTTTAGCGGTGGCACGCTTGCAGGTGCTGCGGTATGCGCGATTGATGTGCCTGTGACTGCCACCACAAGTGGGATCAAGGAAAATGTAACCAGCGCCATTCAATCTGCAGAGACCGGGGCCGGCAGCCCATCCAATAAAGCGTTCTTGACCGTATCGGACCCGCCACAGGTGACCAAGACGATTGCGCCCTCCCAGATTCGTGTGGGGGGCACGGCTTTGTTGAAAATTCGTATCACGAACCCCAATGTCGTATCTGGCTTTGCGAACATTGGTTTGATCGATGATTTCCCCGCCGGTGTCACTGTGGCTGCCAATGCCAGTTTTGTCGAGACTTGCAAAGGAACGGTCTCGCGCGGGAGTGTTGTGGGAGAGAATGGCATCACACTTGTGGGGGGCAGTATCGGGGCCGGGGGCTTCTGCGAGGTTGCGGTCAATATCACGAGTTCTACCGCAGGTGCAGTGACGAATACGGTTTTGGCCGGTGGGGTCACCAGTGATATCGGGCCTAATACGGTGCCTGCGAGTGCGCCACTGGTTGTGGTAGGGCCGCCTGTGATCACCAAGGCGTTTACAGGCAGCCCGATCACACCCGGAGGTACGGCAACGATGGTCTTTACGCTCAATAATCCCAATACGATTGAACTTACGGGTGCGGCGTTTACCGATACCTTGAGCAATATGGTTTTAGCCTCTCCGTTGACATTGGGTGGAACATGCGCGAATCGCCTGGTTTCTGTAACAACGGTTGCGGGTGGCGGTGTGTTTGAGTTGGTTGCTGCGGATATTTCTATAGGGGGAAATTGTACGGTGACGGCAGAGGTGACGAGCAGTATCATTGGCACGCATCCGAATCAAACGAGTGGGGTTCGCACCAATCAGACGCCCGTGGTGGGAGCGGGTAGCAATACGGCGAATTTGGAGGTGGTGCCGCCTGTGGTTTCTCTGGAAGCGACGGATAAGGATGCTGCTGAGGCGTTATCAGATAAGGGTGTATTGACCTTTACTCGGACGGGATCTACGAACCTGCCGCTTACGGTGAGCTACACAGTGGCAGGTAATGCGATTGCTCCTGGGGATTATCCGGATTTGTCGGGAACGGTTATGTTCCCGATCGGTGTGTCTAGTGTAACGGTAAATGTGATTCCGGTGGATGATATGTTGGTAGAGGGTCCGGAGACCGTAGAGGCCACACTATCGTTATCCTCTGCGTATACACCGGATGCGACTAAGTCGAGCGGGACAGTCACGATTGCAGATAATGATTTTCCGCCGACGATCACCAAGGCGTTTACGGGCAGCCCGATCACACCCGGAGGTACAGCGACGATAGTCTTTACGCTCAATCATCCGAACACGTTTGCACTTACGGGTGCGGCATTTACCGATACCTTGAACAATATGGTTTTAGCCTCTCCGTTGGCATTGGGTGGAACATGTGCGAATCGCGCGATTTCTCTGGCAACGGTTGCGGGCGGTAGCGTGTTTGAGTTGACCGGCGCGGATATCCCTGCAGGGGGAAATTGTACGGTGACGGTAGAGGTGACGAGCAGTATCATTGGCACGCATCCGAATCAAACGAGTGGGGTTCGCACAAATCAGACGCCCGTGGGAGCGGGTAGCAATACGGCGAATTTGGAGGTGGTGCCGCCTGTGGTTTCTCTGGAAGCGACGGATAAGGATGCTGCTGAGGCGTTATCAGATAAGGGTGTATTGACCTTTACTCGGACGGGGTCGACAAACCTGCCGCTTACGGTGAGCTACACAGTGGCAGGTAATGCGATTGCTCCTGGGGATTATCCGAATTTGTCGGGAACGATTATGTTTCCGATCGGTGTGTCCAGTGTAACGGTAGATGTGGTGCCGGTGGATGATTCCGATGTAGAAGGTCCGGAGACCGTAGAGGCCAAACTATCGTTATCCGCTGCGTATACACCGGATGCGACGAAGTCGAGCGGCACAGTCACGATTGTAGATGATGATTTTCCGCCGACGATCACCAAGGCGTTTACGGGCAGCCCGATCACACCCGGAGGTACAGCGACGATAGTCTTTACGCTCAATCATCCGAACACGTTTGCACTTACGGGTGCGGCATTTACCGATACCTTGAACAATATGGTCCTGGCTTCCCCGTTGACATTGGGTGGAACATGCGCGAACCGCCTGGTTTCTGTAACAACGGTTGCGGGTGGCGGTGTGTTTGAGTTGGTTGCTGCGGATATTTCTATAGGGGGAAATTGTACGGTGACGGTGGAGGTGACGAGCAGTATCATTGGCATACATCCGAATCAAACGAGTGGGGTTCGCACCCATCAGACGCCCGTGGTAGGAGCGGGTAGCAATACGGCGAATTTGGAGGTGGTGCCGCCTGTGGTTTCTCTGGAAGCGACGGATAAGGATGCTGCTGAGGTCTTATTAGATAAGGGTGTATTGACCTTTACTCGGACGGGATCTACGAACCTGCCGCTTACGGTGAGCTACACAGTGGCAGGTAATGCGATTGCTCCTGGGGATTATCCGAATTTGTCGGGAACGGTTATGTTCCCGATCGGTGTGTCTAGTGTAACGGTAGATGTGATTCCGGTGGATGATATGTTGGTAGAGGGTCCGGAGACCGTAGAGGCTCAGCTTTCTTCGTCCCCAAATTATACCCAAGATTCTGTCAAGCAGCAGGGCAAGATCACGATTGTAGATGATGATTTTCCGCCGACGATCACCAAGGCGTTTACGGGCAGCCCGATCACACCCGGAGGTACAGCGACGATAGTCTTTACGCTCAATCATCCGAACACGTTTGCACTTACGGGTGCGGCATTTACCGATACCTTGAACAATATGGTCCTGGCTTCCCCGTTGACATTGGGTGGAACATGCGCGAACCGCCTGGTTTCTGTAACAACGGTTGCGGGTGGCGGTGTGTTTGAGTTGGTTGCTGCGGATATTTCTATAGGGGGAAATTGTACGGTGACGGTGGAGGTGACGAGCAGTATCATTGGCATACATCCGAATCAAACGAGTGGGGTTCGCACCCATCAGACGCCCGTGGTAGGAGCGGGTAGCAATACGGCGAATTTGGAGGTGGTGCCGCCTGTGGTTTCTCTGGAAGCGACGGATAAGGATGCTGCTGAGGTCTTATTAGATAAGGGTGTATTGACCTTTACTCGGACGGGATCTACGAACCTGCCGCTTACGGTGAGCTACACAGTGGCAGGTAATGCGATTGCTCCTGGGGATTATCCGAATTTGTCGGGAACGGTTATGTTCCCGATCGGTGTGTCTAGTGTAACGGTAGATGTGATTCCGGTGGATGATTCCGATGTAGAAGGTCCGGAGACCGTAGAGGCTCAGCTTTCTTCGTCCCCAAATTATACCCAAGATTCGGTCAGGCAACAGGGCACGGTCGTGATTGCAGATAATGATACGCCTACACCGACCCCGACACCGACACCGACACCGCCAGTAAGTCCAACACCTACGCCTACACCTACGCCGACGCCTACACCATGCACTCTAGCGCCATGTACGCCGACACCTACGCCTACACCGACCCCGACACCTACGCCGACACCGACAGCAAGTCCAACCCCAACGCCAACGCCATGCACTCTAGCGCCATGTACGCCGACACCTACACCAACACCGACAGTCAGTCCAACACCAACACCAACGCCTACACCGACACCGACAGTCAGTCCAACATCTACGCCTACGCCAACGCCTACACCGACACCGACAGTCAGTCCAACATCTACGCCTACACCGACACCTACACCAACACCGACAGTCAGTCCAACATCTACGCCTACACCGACACCTACACCGACACCGACAGTCAGTCCAACATCTACGCCTACGCCAACGCCTACACAGACCCCTACACCAACACCGACAGTCAGTCCAACACCAACACCTACGCCTACACCAACACCAACACCGACAGTCAGTCCAACACCAACACCAACGCCTACACCGACACCTACAGTCAGTCCAACACCAACGCCTACACCAACACCTACACCAACACCGACACCTACGCCGACAGTCAGTCCAACACCTACGCCTACACCGACACCTACACCAACACCGACAGTCAGTCCAACACCAACGCCAACGCCTACGCCAACGCCTACGCCAACGCCAACGCCTACGCCAACACCTACGCCAACGCCAACGCCTACGCCAACACCTACGCCAACACCTACGCCAACGCCTACACCGACACCTACACCAACACCCACAGTCAGTCCAACACCAACGCCTACACCAACGCCTACACCAACACCAACGCCAACACCAACACCCGGGGTTTTCCCTCCTTCTGTGACGAAAGCGTTTGTTCCGGATATCGTGCGTGTAGGGCAGCCGGCGCGTATGACGATTACCTTGGCCAATCCCAATGAGGATATTTCGTTAGAGAATGTGAGTTTTACGGATACCTATCCATCTGGACTCACGTCTGTTGTATCGTCCGGTCAGACGGATTGTCCGAATGGGGCGCTGTCGGTGAATCCAGG
>Ga0247727_10009702_pt1 | contig 17294 bp, 10 predicted proteins | sample WisWelCaveWW1625_FD_202498 | JGI IMG/M metagenome (GOLD analysis project Ga0247727, IMG submission 202498) | Biofilm microbial communities from Wishing Well Cave, Virginia, United States - WW16-25 | ecosystem: Environmental > Aquatic > Deep subsurface > Groundwater > Cave microbial mat | place...
TTTCCCGCTCTGATTTTTCTTCGCTCTCACACTGTTTCTCGCTCTAAAACAAACCCTTCTTTCAAAAAAGCAATGTTTGATTTTCAAAAACCTGAGGTCTGCAAAAATGCCCAACGTTTACACCGAGTTTTTATCGAAGTGAAGAAATTCAAAGTTTTCAGAGGTTTCCTTAAATTATTTCAGCCCTTGTTCAAACCTGGCAACATGGTTGTCGTAGCCCGATCCCTGAATTCAAAACGGAGCTGGCAATTTTCCTGCACGCGGGTATTAAAAAAATCCGCGAAAAAACACCCACGCAAAGGCATATAGCGTGGGGGCCTCCACCCTCCACCCCAGGAGCAAGCTATGAGAATTTGGGAATGCGGTCAACGGAAAAGTTTTGGTCCCCGGTAACAGAAATACTGGAATGCGGATCAGGCCCGGGAAATAACAAAGACAAAATTGACCACGGATTCTTAAGGAAACCTCCAAAAACAAAGATTTCGGGGCGGGCGTGCATTGAAAAGCGGAGTTTACTGAGGGTAATGAGCATTTTCAATGGAGCCCAACGAAGAAATTCAAAGTTTTTAGAGGTTCCCTTAAATTATTTCAGCCCTTGTTCAAACCTGGTTACATGGTTGGCGTAGTTCGATCCCTGCATTCAAAACGGAGCTGGCAATTTTCCAGCACGCGCGTATTAAAAATATCCGCGAAAAAACACCTAGGCAAAGGCATATAGCATGGGGGCCTCCACCCTCCACCCCAGGAGCAAGCTATGAGAATTTGGGAATGCGGTCAACGGAAAAGTTTTGGTCCCCGGTAACGGAAATACTGGAATGCGGATCAGGCCCGGGAAATAACAAAGACAAAATTGACCACGGATTCTTAAGGAAACCTCTAAAAACAAAGACGTTCGCGGCGGGCGTGCATTGAAAAGCGGAGTTTACTGCGGGTAATGAGCATTTTCAATGGAGCCCAACGTTTACACCGAGTTTTTATCGAAGTGAAGAAATTCAAAGTTTTCAGAGGTTTCCTAAACGCCCAGTTTGATTTCGGGCTTCAGCTTTTGTTCCGGTTTCAGGTTGGCGAGAAACCGCCGGTAAATCGGGTTGTTATTCATCAATACCAGTATGAGTTCAAACAAATCTGCATGCATAATGACAGAATCTTCCTTTGCGTACCATGCACGGATGGAAGCGTCTGCATTGATGTGAGCGACACTCCATTCTCCCGCCTGAAGAAGATATCCTTCTCCGATCAGCTTATCAGCGCCGTATCCAGCTGCTGATCCTTGCATCACCAATACCGCATTGCAGGAATCCGGCGGAAATTCAATCATCTCCCCTTTCGCGACCTTATCTGCGGTCATGATTCCGCCAAGGCGTGCCAGGTGCACAGAATATTCTCCTTCATACATCGCCTGCTTCTCCAGATTCCGCGCATTGTCAATTTTTCGTAAACGCGGATTTTTTCCTGACATCATCAATTTTAATGTCTCTGATTTTTCTTTGGGAGTGATCCGCGAAACCAGATCTGTCAGTTGTCCGGGTGAAATGGATTTCTGAAGTACATCCAGAGAAACCTCATACAAAAGCGGGGCATGATGGAACAAAGCCGAATAAATAGCCTCCGGTGCGTCCTCTTCCAGCTCAAGCCAGGCTTCAATTGCCAGGGCCTTCAGCCAGTTGTTCGTTACCACGAAGTCACGGTTGATAATCTCCCGCAAACGGTCAGCCGGCAAAAGTTCTTCCTGCGGAAACAAAGCATGAAGTTTTTTTACTTTTTGCAAGACCGGAATGTTTTCAAACAATGGCAATACCCAACGTTTCACATCATCATCCACCAGGTTGTCAAGCAATTCCATCGCAAACGCATTTTCAGCCGCCGTCTTGTCCTCCTGCATGTTTTCCAGAATGATGTTCAGAGCCGCACGGTCGTGAATGAAACTCAAAAGGTTCATGATCACCTCCCGGTGTTGCCGCCGTTCAATATTCAGCCACTTGATCAATTCTTCAGCAAACGGACTTGCAGAAACATCGTGCGCCGTTGCCAGCAACCAGGTCAGATTCTCAGAGAATGCCTCTATTTTCTGCTTGATCATCGGAATTTCAGCAGGGGTAGCTTTGAAGTTGGTATAAGAAAATAACCTGACAACCGCCATTTGAATTTCCAGGTCCTGGTAATCCATGTGTGTATTCAGGATCTTCCGCGATGCCGCTGTATTGATCCGGCCGTAAATTTCCAGGATCCGCAAATGAAGAGTTTTTGAATATTCTTTCCGCAACAAGGATTCCAGCATTTCAATGATCTCATTTCCGAATTTCGGAAGTACCGCTGCGACAGAAACGGTGTATTCCGGAATCTGGAATAAGTCAATCAGCATGGACTTGATATTTTCCTGGGGCCAGCCGGGACTCATGACAATTGCAGAATTCCGGAGGAATGGATTGTGAGACTGGAGCATCCTTTGCAGGATCGGATTGTGCCCTTCCTGGGGACGAATCATCATAATGTGAATCAGCCGCCTCCATTCCGTTTCCTTTTTCGAATCCAGGAGTTCTTCCAGGTTCCGTACCGATCCGGGATCAGTAGTCAGATCGGAATATTGCATTCTCGCCAATTCCGCCTCTTCCACGTCGAATGGTTTGTCAACAATTGCTTTCACTGCCGTTATGACTTCCTTTCTGCCATAAGCGCAACTTAGGGCGGCCAGAGTGGCTTTTCTGACATCCGGATTTTTATCTTTCAGCAATTTCTCCGCATTCTGATCTGAAAACGGAAGAATCATTTTGCCCGTTAGCCGGGCGACGTGAATCCGGTCCAGATCAACCGGCGATTGAAGCTTCTTTTCGAGAATTTCGAAACCATCCAATGCAATAATGTTGCCGGCACTCCTGCCCGTTTGTCCGGTAAAACTCAGCAATACTTCTTTCAGCTTTTCCCGGTACACTTTGAAAAGTCTCAGGCTGAGGAATACCCAAAGAATGATGAAAGGGAGGATACAAATAGAAAATGTCAAGAGGTTTACGGAGTCATCTTTTTGCAGGAAAATGGTGGCAGCGATGAGAAAGCCAGCAGCGATGACAATTGCAAACTGTTTCATGATTCCCTCAATTGCGGTACCCATTGGCGCTTTCTGATGGGCAGGCAAGGAGTGGTAAACGACTTTGAACGAAGGAGTTTCAATAGATTTTCTCAATACGATGTCAAACAACCTGGTCAGCGCCAGGAACAGGAAAAAGAGAAATGGCATACCCGGAACCAATGTTCCGGTGAGAATTGCAATGACGATCGCCCCCACCATGGCAAAGGGCAGGATGGCAAGTCCGAAACGCATTCCGAACTGGCTGACGAGTCGCGCAGCAGCAATTGCCATGACAAGCTCCGCTACTTTTGCAAATCCGAGGAAGATCGAAACAAAGCCCACGATATAGGCTTCCCGTTCGCTTTCCACGACGTCCTTGGCCAGGCTTTTGATACCGCCGAGCAAACCAAAGTCTGCAAAATAAGTTGCCATGATGGAAAGAACAGCTACGAGACTTACAAACAAAAAGTGTTTATTTCCGAGAAAAGTAAAAAGGTTGCCCGTTGCCGCTGACTTTCCGCTATCGTCAGCTTGCTGACGAATGACAAGCTTCCGGGAATAATTCTCCGGGAATTTTCGGAAAATATAAATCATCATCACCAATACCAGGACCATTCCGGCAGCGGAGACGTACAACAACATGTAAGGAGATGGAACGAGTGTCAGTATTCTGGAAATGGAAAAGAAGCCAATGACTGAGGCAGAAATTTCTCCGGTGCTGATCAATGCAGAAAGTCGCTTCGCCTGCCGGAGATCGAATAGTGCACCGGTCATTCCCCCGAATACCAGTCCCGTGATTACCGTCATGCTGGAAGAAAAAACGAACATGAGGAAGGCGAGGTTCTGATAGGCCAAACCACCCTGATCTTCACCCATGTGGTACAGAATGATAAATCCAACCAGGACCAGGGCAAGCACAACGGTCGAACCAAAATACATCCGGCGCCCGATGGATGTTCTTTGAAATAAAAGATAAAAATTGGTACCAATGACTCCCACAACACCTGCGCCGAGATACGCGTATGGCACCAGGTTGGCACCATATTGTTTGATGAAAAGGGAAACCGCAATCGAATAGAAGAATGCTAAAAAAATACCGTTGAAGAATGAAAGGATAAACAGCATCCTGAACCGCCGGAATTCCTCCGGTTGCATGTCCAGAAATGAGGATATTGTTCTCTTCGCCATGATGAGGATTGTTCGCGCTTACTTTCCTGGTCTTTGATCCTGAATTACAGCCCAATATAGCCAAATTCAGCGAATCAGGGAAACGGAATTTGACGGTTTCAGATCGCTTTTTTCCTTAGGGAAATCTGCAAAAACAAACTGGCAATTCAGGAGTTTTGCGAATTCATTCAGATTTCACGATCCGGATTCCACTCCTCCAGGATATCTGCTACCCTCCTGACGAATCTGCCTCCCAATGCCCCGTCAATGACCCTGTGATCGTAGGAATGCGAAAGGAACATCATATGCCTGATGGCAATCATATCGCCGTCCGGAGATTCTACGACCGCCGGTTTTTTCCGGATCGCCCCGGTCGCCAGGATGGCGCATTGCGGTTGCATGATGATCGGAGTTCCCATAACGTTTCCGAATGTGCCGACATTCGAAATCGTGTAGGTTCCGCCTTCCAATTCTTCCAGCTTCAGCTTTCCATCTCTCGCCCTTGCCGCCAGATCATTTACCCTGGAACTCAGCCCGATGAGGTTTAATTGATCGGCGTTTCTGATTACCGGCACAATCAGGTTGTCATTGCGGAGAGCGACGGCGATTCCGATGTTGATGTCTTTCTTCACAAGAATCCTGTCGCCATCAACCGATACATTAACCATTGGCATTTCACGCAGGGCTTTGGCAACAGCCTCAGCAAAAACCGGCGTGAATGTCAGTTTCTGACCGTAGCGTTTTTCGAATTCACCTTTGACGCGGTTGCGCCAGTTGACGATGGCTGTCACATCGGCTTCAACAAAGGAAGTAACATGTGCCGAAACGTCTTTGGAATAGACCATGTTTTCGGCAATCATCTTCCTCATCCGGTCCATTTCCACAATTTCCATGTTGCCGGTGTGGGAGAATACCTTCGCTGCGCTTGCCGATGATTTTCCTTCCATCGCCACAGATTCAGATTTTCTGACTTCGATCGCCGGCTTCGATCGCGGACCTTTGACATAGGAAAGAATGTCTTTCTTGGTAACCCTTCCATTGAGTCCGCTGCCATCCAGAGATTCGAGTTCAGATATGCTGACGCTTTCCTGCCTGGCGATGTTGAGAACAAGTGGCGAATAAAATCTGTTGCCGCTTGTGTTGGATACAGGGCGAATATGGGAAGCTGCAATCTCCGCTCGTTTCTCCTGTGGCCGAAAAACAGGTTTCTCAACCGTTGCGGGTTTGTCATTTCCGTTTTGTGAAAGCGGGGATTTCACTTCTTCCTTTTTCGGTTGCGATAGTTCTTTTGTGCCTCCGGCCGTTTCGATGATTGCTATCACTTCTCCGACAGGAACGACATCGCCTTCCCGGAACCTGCGGTCTGTCAGTTTTCCTTCGACCTGTGACGGTACCTCCGAATCAACTTTGTCGGTTGCGATTTCCATAATGGGTTCATCCACTGCTACGGAGTCTCCGACATTTTTCAGCCACTTCAATACGGTTGCCTCGACAATGGATTCACCCATCTTGGGCATGACAATTTCAATTCTTGCCATTTTTCTCAGTTTGTTTTTCAAGCGCTGAATGGATTCAGGAAAGGTAAGACGTTTTTCAGAATTAAGAAAAACGGGTTCGGCCGGCATAGCACGAAACTTGCTGAAAATCAAGCATTTTCAACAATCTGCGATTCCGGTTTCATCGCAATCCTTCCGGCCACAAACAATGCAATGTTCACCGCCCGCCGGATATTGCTTCCGCGGTCCTGATGAAACCGGTAATGCTCCGTGAATATTCGTCCGCGGAAGTCCCATGCAAACCAGGCCTGAGCCACGGCTTCCTCTGATTCTCCGGAAACATTTTCCATGTAACCGGTGATGGAAATGCCAAGGTTTGCGCCGGATTTCAGACGAACGGATTTTGCCATAGCTACTGCAATTTCCGGTGATACAACGGTATGTTTCGCAATCAATTCGCTTCTGATTCCGAGGGAAGACATTTTCATATCATCCTGGTAAGCAACAATCCCACCTTTAAAATATTCCGATGCACCTGAAACGCTGACAATTTTTGCAGCAATAGCACCTCCGGTACAACTTTCTGCCGTTGCCACGGTTAGTTTTTTTTCCCGCAGGACCCTGCCAAGGACAAATTCGAGACTTTCATCGTATTCAGAAAAAACATATTGATCCAATGCCTGCCTTACCAGGGAGTGAGCTTCATCCGGACTGGCAGATTCTGAAGTGGAGGCATCGGCTTTCATTTCAATCCGGATTTCTCCGTCCCCCGGCAAAAAAGAAAACCGGATCCCGGGTTCGATCTGCAGGCGCAAGTCCTTCAATTTCATTTCCACCGATGATTCCGGAATTCCGAATACCCGCAACACACGTGATTTCACAAAAACCGGCATGAAATTTTTCTGAAGAATGGGAATAACATGATTCTTCACCAGGATTCTCATTTCCTGTGGCACTCCGGGAAGCGCAAAAACGAACTTTGAATCTTTCCGGAACATCATACCGGGCGCCGTGCCGAAATCATTTGGCAAAACCGTACAGGAATCAGGGACTTTTGCCTGTTCTTCCATGGCCGGATTCATACCTCTTCCCGAACGCCGGAACCAGGATTCAATTTTTGCAAAGGTTCGATGGTCTGTTACCAATTTTCCGCCGAAGAATTTCAACAAAGCGCCTTTGGTCACATCATCAGTTGTTGGCCCGATGCCGCCGGTCAGAATTACTGCATCGTGATCTTTCAGCAGATTCCCGAGGCAGATGCAAATCTCCTCTGCTTCATCGTGCACTGTGGCGCTGTGATTCAACCGAAAACCCTCCAATATGAGCATCTTTCCAACTTCGGATGCGTTTGTATTTAAGGTATGGCCGGTAAGCAATTCGGTTCCGGCACAAAGCAATGCGATTCGAAGGTCTCCTTCCATGCCGGATTACTGATTTGCAAATGAAATGAGGTATTCCAGCTTCGCGGGCAATATTTTTTCCCATTTCCCATCGGGGATTTCAAATCCATCTGTTGCCATCTGAAAAATGAATCGGTCTTTCCGGCATATGAAAAAGCTGCCGACGACGCGGTCACCCAGCCAGAGTTCGAGAATCTCCGATTCATCCCCGTATTGGAATTCATCGGGGGCGGATTTCACCTCGAATCCCTGCTTGTTTTCAGGCAAAGTCTGGAATGCATGTATCAAATGGTTGTAGGATTCCCTGGAATCGGCGGATTCGTCGTACACATGGGCAGATGTCGTCAGCAACCAGGCGCCGCCCTGCGGACCGTTTAAAGTGTAATCTGCCCGGTACACCTTGCCGCCTTCGGGTGCATTGTAGCTGATCATGTTCCGTGTGACCATGTCATGTTTTGACACTTTCATTCCTGACTTCTCCAAATCTTCGAATGAAACAAACAAGGCCTGTTCTTCCGGCGACAAGTCAGAACCCTGGCAGGAGGCCAGCGCCGTGATGCACAAGATGAAGCAGATGGATGCAGGCAGGAATGCCTTCATTCTGCGAAATTACTCAAGGGAACCTCTAAAAACTTCGAATTTCTTCGTTGGATTCCAAGTGAAAATGCTCATTTACCAAAGTAAACTCCGCTTTTCACTTGTTCATCCGTCTCGAACTTCATTGTTTTTAGAGGTTCCCTCAATACAAACCTGTCTGGTCTTTTAGACGAACCTGTCAGGTCTTTAAGACCTGACAGGTCTAAAATAAACTTCATCGCAATCGCTACAAACACATTTGATGCGATATTTTAGCAACCTATCTGTAATTTGCGCCTTGCCTTCATTGTGATGCATTTCCGCCGTCTGGTTTTCTTCTGTATGCTTTTGCTTCTTTTCGAAGGCATCCCGGCCCAGGAATTCGATCCCGATTCCTTTTCCATTGCAATCCGGAGGTCATCTGCTGCCATCACGATTGATGGGACGATCGAAGAATCAGATTGGATGGCGGCCGATGTCGCAAAAAACTTTTTTCAGCAGTTTCCCTTTGATTCCTCATTCGCCAAAACTATTACTGAAGTCAGAATGACCTATGATGAGCATCACATATATATTGCGGCAACCTGCTTCGATCCGGATCCCGGAAATTATGTCATTCAGTCGCTGAAGCGTGATTTCTCCTATCCGGCAAGTGATGCATTTGCCGTGTATATGGATCCGTTCCATGACAAAGTCAATGGATTTTGTTTTTCCCTGAGTCCGCTTGGAGTACAGCGGGAAGGTACCCTGGAAGGAGGCGGGCAATTTGGGGTGACAACTGCCTGGGACAACCGTTGGTTTGCGGAAGTGAAACAGTACGATGACCGTTGGGAAGCCGAAATGGCAATTCCGTTCAAGACGATCCGTTACAATGCAGGTCAGCCGGTTTGGCGAATTAATTTTTCCCGTCACAACCTGAAAGAAAATGAGAATTCTTCGTGGGTTCCGGTGCCACGGAATTTCAATGTTGCCATGCTGGCATACACCGGCCGCCTCGTCTGGGATCAGCCACCCGCAAAAGCGGGCTCCAACGTTTCCCTGATTCCCTACATCGCAGGAGGCACCTTTTCAGATTATGAAAACAATGAAGGCCACCTGACAGGCAATGGAGGAGGCGATGCGAAAATCGCGGTTTCTTCTTCCCTGAATCTCGACCTGTGCATCAATCCCGATTTCAGCCAGGTGGAAGTGGATCAGCAAGTGACCAATCTCGATCGTTTTGAGCTGTTTTTTCCTGAAAGGAGGCAGTTTTTCATTGAAAATTCCGACTTGTTTTCCGATTTCGGGTTCCGGAGAATCAGGCCATTCTTTTCCCGCCGCATCGGACTTAATAACGGACTTCCCGTTCGCATTCTCGGCGGCGGACGAATCAGCGGCAAGCTCAACCGGAACTGGAGAATCGGCGCCATGAATCTTCAGACTGAGGGAGGCAATCCCCTTGGCGCTGATCCCCAGAACTATACGGTGATGGCAGTGCAAAGGCAAATCTTCTCGCGGTCAAACCTTGCTGCAATAGTCGTCAACCGCCAGGCATTCGAAGGAATGAAACCGGTAAATTCAGATTACAACCGCCTGATCGGACTGGATTACAATCTTTATTCTGCTGACAACAAATGGCGCGGCAAATTCTTCTATCATCACAGCTTTGATGACAACACAAAGTCTGCGAAAAGTGCAAATGCAATCTGGCTCATGTACAACGATCAGAAAATGACGCTGATGTACAATCATGAATTCGTGGACCGGAATTACAATGCCGAAGTCGGATTTGTTCCGCGTCAGGGATATTTCAGGTTTGAACCGATTTTCAACTATCGTTTTTACCCGGCAAATGGAAAATCCGTAAACAATCACGGTCCGGAACTCTATCTCAGCCAGTATTGGGAGAACCGGAACTGGAAATTTGTGGAAAACCAGGCAAGGATCAGATACCAGGTCAGTTTTCAGAACCGGATGTTCCTTGCTGCATCTGCTGAAGATTTGTATATATGGTTGCAGAACGAATTTGATCCGACCCGCACCGGAGGGGTACCTCTACCAGATTCCACGGGTTACCGCAACCAGAATCTCAACCTCGAGTTCGCATCGGATTTCCGGAAGCGATTGACCTGTCTCGTGGCAGCTACCGGCGGGAATTATTACGACGGAAAAATCTGGTCGGCTTCAGGTGAACTCGCCTGGCGCTTGCAGCCTTATGCCATTCTGTCGTTGAAATTCGCCCACAGCCAGATCTCCCTTCCGGCACCCTATGAAACGGCAGGACTCTCGCTTTTCAGTCCGAAATTCGAGTTTTCATTCTCCCGAAGCCTTTTCTTTACGACTTTCTTCCAGTACAATACCCAGGCCGGAAATTTCAATATCAATGCCCGTTTCCAGTGGCGATTCAAGCCGATGTCAGACCTTTACATTGTCCTTACCGAAAACTATGATACGGGAAACCTGTCTGTGAAAAACCGGGCATTGGTATTCAAACTGAATTATTGGTTCACAATCTGATAAACCGGAGAAAAAGAGGGCCAAACCATCACATTTTTGCCGATAATGCGTATATTCGGAACGCAAACACGAGCCAGCCGGGCACTCCGCTGTGTAAACTATTAAATCCATTGCCGGGAAACGCATGCGTTACCTGAAACTTGCTTTTGTTCTCGTGATTTGTCTCGCGGCGAACAATCCCCAGGATCCCCCTTCGGGAGGGACCTATCACATTGTGGGCGATTCCAAAGATTCCTTTGAGAACATTTACCAGGAAGGTCTGGATCTGGGAGGATTTTATTATGAGGAAGTTGTTGAAGAATTGCTGCCCCATTTTCAGGGCATTCCCTACGGAACAGGTGGAGCAGGCTGTCCGGCAGACAAGACGCTGATCAATTTCAGCAGTTTTGATTGTGTGACTTTCGTCGAGAGCTTCTGGGCAATCTCATTTACTCTTTACGAATACCACAACGGCCTCGTCCATTTTCCGGATCATTTTGAAATTTTTGCAAGAAACGTGGACAAAATCAGATACTTCGGCGAGGAGAATTGCGGGGTTGAAGACCGAATTCACTATTTCACCCAGGCTATGCAGGTGCTGCAGAGAAGAGGCCTGGTATTTAATGTGGCAAGGGCCAACGGAAAAATTTTCGAGAAGAAAATCAATTACATGACCGGCACCTACGGTCTAACTTACAACCTGGAGTCCATGGCCAAAATGCGTTCACTGGAAACGATTCTCACCGAAGCCAACGATTATTTTTATCCATTGTCAGATATCGGTCTGTATTTGCCTCTGGCAAAAGATGGAGATATCGTCGCCCTGGCGACCAATCGCAAAGGCCTCGATGTTTCCCACACCGGCATCATCACGGTTGATGAGGGTGAAGTTTACATGACTCATGCCTCCTCTGTGTACAACAAAGTTGTCCACGAACAAAACCTCATGGACTACATCAACTCCCGCTCGACTGTCACCGGAATCTTCGTGTACCGGCCGGTGTTTCCGTGAGCGTGCCAAAAGCATATTCAGAGCCCGAAAAGGGGTGAAGGCTTTTGGCGGTGGGTGTTAGCCCAACGAGCTTTGTCTCAGGACTACCAAAAAAATTGATCCCTGTGTTTAGTGTGGTCCACAAACACAGGGATCGTCCTTTGCACTATGATTTTCGCTTAAAAAACCGCGCCTTTGGTGGGTACGCGGCCAAATTGCAATCAATGATAAGCCTGCCTGAAGGATTTAAAAATTACAGGAATCACCTATGATAAACGAAATAAATGATTTCGATGGTTTCGATTTCCTTGGATTTCACAAACATTTCTGACAAAATATTCGTTTTTTACTCAAAAACTCGTCTTTTGTAATCATTCCGGAGGTAACGGAATTCGCAATAAATAATGGAAATTCGTATTTTCAGGACAGGGAATCCACTGAAAAAAGATGCGAAACACCAAAATCGTCCGGCTTCTGCTGACATTCTCCAGGACTGACCTGAAACGGTTCCATGCTTTTTTGGAATCCCCATATTTCAACCAAAAGGAAGATTGCACGCGTTTTTTCCTCCTTTTGCAGGAAAAGATCCTGAATAAATCAGTTCGTGGCCATTTGGCTGAATCAGAAGCCTGGGAAATTCTGTTTCCCGGGCGGCCGGTTTCCATCCCCGTATTCCGAATGCTGAGAACTGCCGTCCAGAAGCTGGCCTATGATTTTCTCGCATTCGAAGGATTCTCAAAAACACCCGCAGAGCAAAAAGCAGCCTTACTGCGGCAATTGAATATGAGGCAACTGGATCAACAATTTGAAAGGGAATTGCTGGAATCAGAAAATTGGTTTGAGCAAAACCTCATCATTGATCCTGACCACAGCGTTTCACACTTTCTGCTGCAAAGAGAATCCTTTTCGTACAAAATCAATCGCTTCCCCCGCGAAACTGCAGATGCTGTCGCAATCTTCGGACTGCTGTCAAGCCTTGATGAACTATCTTCTATCCATCGTTTGAAATTTCTTTGTTCCTACCTTGCAAATCGCAGCAAAGCGGCACGAAAACCTCAGTCTGACCGTCAACTGCCTCCCGGATTTTCTGATCCGGATCAATGGGAAGGATGGATTGACAATCAGGTCCGGGAACTTCTTGAAGCTATTCCGATTCAAAACAATCCAATCGCTTCTATTTTTCGAAGCGCGCTGAATCTTCAACTCAATACCGGGGATGAATCCGCATTCTCAAAGTTGAAAGGCGAACTGATGCAGCTTCCGCCTGGCTTTTCTCCCGTGGATGCATACGACTTGTTCACCCATGCGCGAAATTTTTGTGTCATCCGCATCAATTCGGGTGATGATTCATTCCTCCGGGCCTACCATGAATTAAACCGCGAAATGCTTTCCCGTGGTCTCCTGGAAGAAGAATTGAAAATCATTCCGGACCTGTTTATCACAATTGTCGAAGTGGATTCGATCATCGGGGAGTTTGAATACCTGGAAGAATTCATCCAAAAGTACAAACACTACCTTCCGGGAAATACTGGCGAAATCACGACACGGTATTGCCGGGCAGTTATCAGTTTTTACCAGGGAGAATTCGCAAAGGCTGAATCACTTCTTCTTCGTGTTGCTGAAGATGATTTTGACGGATTCGTTTCGGGCGTCAAAGCAAGAATTTACCTCCTGCAGGTTTATTACGAACAGGAAAAATTTGATGAGATGGAAAAACTCCTGAACAGTTTTGGAATGTACCTGCGACGGAACAAATTGCTGACCGGAGTTTCAAAAAAGAATTACGTGAAGAGAATCAACGCTATGAGAAAACTGATGAATCTCAATTTGTTCCCCGGAGACAAATCCAGGGCCACCCAATTCCTGGAAGAATTGCATCACGAAACGGCACCTGCCGCACATAAGCGGTGGCTGATTTCAAAAGTCAAAGACATCAAATGATTGCCCGGCTTATCGCCTCTTCTTAAATGCCGAAACTGTCTCAGATCTGAATTTGGGATCCTGATCCGGATATTCAAGCTCAACGACCTGCACGACAAGGACTCCGCCCTTATTCGTTACGATCGGATTGTTTTCAAACTCGGCAGATTGAATTCCGGGTGCACCGACCGAACCCAGGTTGACAGTATTCCCCGGTTTAATTTCATGGTTCCCTGAAAACGTATGTGTATTGCTTTCCTGGAATGCAAGATCCTCCATGCTCAGGTTGCTGCTTGAAGACCGTTGCCTGGCTGATTCCATGAATTCCGGCTCTTCATAAACCGAACAGGATGTGAAGAGCAAGATTGCGGAAAGAAAGAATAGGTACCTGATCATAGCGCTGTGGCGATTCGTGGTTTGGATTCGTTTGCTTGTAACGCGAAAACTAAGTTGAAATTAAAAATTACGAAAAAAAAACGGCTATTACAAAACCCGGTTGCAGTTACACGATTTTCGGTACTACAAAGCTATCCATTTCAGGACTCAGGGCATGTCTCGCAGACAACGAAATGCTTTTTTGCAAAATCAGAAGCATTCAATTCAAGGCCGGAAGCTGTTTTCAGGAAAGTCCGTCTGCTTCCAGACGAAGTTGCCGGATGTGTCAATGTATGCGATTTTGTCCTGGATCTCGACTTTTGCGAGTCCATTTTCAAACTCCCAGGCCTTTCCCGGCATGAATGGAATGACCAAATGGCCATTCCGGTCGGAATAGGCAGCAAATCGCTCCCCGGTTACCCACTTCTCAATCAACAAGCGTCCGTTTTTGAATTCTCCTGCCGAAAAAGTAAGAGCCGAATCTTCGGTAAGGGGAATTATCCACTCCCCGAATCTGTTCAGCAGGCCTTTGTTTCCATCCAGTTCGACCGAAACGACCGCCGCAGAATCATTCAAATCATAAATAAAATCGTATTCAATCTGTGTGATCAGGCCTTTCCTGGGTTCCAGCAATCCCCATTTTCGCTTTCTTGTTGCAGCGGCAAGTCCGTTTTGAAAAAGGAATATTTCGTCAAACTTAGGTTCCAGCACAAATGTTCCGGATGAATCAATCAGTCCGCAATCGAATCCGATGACAGCAGGAAAAAGTCCGTTTGTGCTTCTTTCAATCCGCTCAAAAGTTGCAGAAGAAACCCGTTCGCCTCTCCGGTTCATCAGGTAGGATTCTTCCTTGTTCATCACACCGGCGATCCCTTTGTTGAAAGAAGTGACTCCATAGAATTGCGGCGGGATCACCCAGGTACCGGTTGAGTCTACAAATCCCCACAATCCCTTCTGGTAGGCTTCGGCGAGACCTTCCTTCATGGGTTGCAATTTTTCGAAAGAAGGTGGAACAACTTCTTCCAGGTTGCGGTTGATCAATCCGGCTTTGCTGCTTTTGATATCGGTTACAACTGCAAAGCCTTCGCTGAAATTTCCGATTGATGAATATGCTTTTTTGGAATACAATCCGCGGTTTCCTTCGAATGCACGGAAATGACCGGCACTGTCTTCCGCGATGATAAATGGGGACGGACCGGCTGCGACCAGCATGAATCTTTCTTTCGTCAGCAGTTTTCCGTTTTTCCCATAAATCAGGTTTCCTTCGCCAAGTACCATTTTTCCTGCTGACGAATCAAATGCGATGGTATCCAAGGCACGAAAAAATCCGTCACCTTCAATGATCATTCCATGCTTCGGCTCGACGATCCAGCTGCCTTGCCGGTCTATGATTCCATAAAACAACAACAGAAAATCATTCTCAACCGTACCCGGACTTACGATTGCCAATCCGTTGTGAAATTCTGAGGCCATGGCGAAAGATTCCGGAATGACCCAATTGCCCGATTCGGAAATGTAACCGAGCAATGACCATCCGCCGGTCTGCTTTTTTCCGGTACTGCTTGCGGCAAGTCCTTCGGAGAAATTCTCACTCCGGTAGAATTGCACGGGAATCCGGATTTTGCCGGATTGATCCATGTATCCCCAATTGGTATTGTCAGTGACCGGGAAAAGGAAAAGCTGCACCGGATTGACAGGTTTTTGTTCAGGAGCAACTTCACCACAGGATGCGGGGAACATCAACAGAGTTGCGAAGGAAAGTAAGCGGAAAAAGCGGAAAAGGAAGGACATTTTCGCAGGTATTTACCTCAAAATTTGGTTTCAGGATTCAGCAAATTTGCTGATTTTCCGGAAAGCCTTTCCAATTATCATTATTGGTAAATTGCTTAATTTAATTGATCTTCATTCTGAAGCCGGGCAAGTATGCATTTGAATATCAAAAGAACCGACATTTTGCGGGTCCTGCGAGCATACAGGATGAATTCGTTGTTTTTCGCTATCGTTGCCGCATTTGCGGTTTCCGGATTCCATCTCAAAGCCAGGGAACCAAAACCGGAAACCGGCATGGGAAGAGGGTATAGAATATTATTTGCGGGCGATTTCTGCCTTGGAAAAAGTTATCTCGAAAGATTCGAGGCAAATAAGCTTGATTATATCATTGATACTCAAGGATTTGACTATCCATTTGAAAAAATCAGCAACCTGGTGACTTCTGCTGACTACGGCATTGTGAATCTCGAAACAACATTTATCGGTTCGGCCAAATCACCATTTGAAGGTGTAAAGGACAGAATTCACTTTGACGATCCGGTGGAAGGGCCGGCTGTATTAAAAAGGTATGGGTGCAAAGCAGTGAATCTTGCCAACAACCATGCCTTTGATTTCGGGAAAGAAGGATTGGCGGAGACGATGACCGTGCTTCAGGAGTCAGGGATTACCTGGTTTGGAGCCGGAATGAACCGGGATCAGGCAAGGCTACCGCTCGTGAAATCTTTTCCGGTTGGAAAATCGGAACTGGAGATGGTCATCCTCGGAGGATACTGGCGGACCAAAACATATGATGAAAAATATCATTTTTATGCAGGGAAAACGACACCCGGAGTCAACAAGTTCACAGATGAAGGCGCTCTGGAACAGATGAAAGCCCTTCGGGCACAATATCCAACCGCCCTGCTTCTTGGATATCCCCATTTCGGTGAGAATTATGCCTGGAAAAATGAGAAGCAGGTTGCCATCGCAAGAGCATTGATTGACGGCGGAGCCGATCTCGTCATCGGGCATGGTGCGCATCGCCTGCAGGAATTCGAAGTGTACAAGGGAAAGTGGATATTTTATAATCTTGGAAATTATATATTTATCACCCCCGGGAAATACGACGCAACAGGAGCATTGCCTTACAGCTTTATATCTATGATGGAAGCTTCCCCGGCGAAAAACGATGGCATTTCGCTGGAATTGAAATTGTACCCTGTTCATTGCGACAACCGGGAAAGCAATTTCCAACCCACGCCTGCAGGTGGCGCGGAAGCCGACAGCATTTTCCGCGAAATCATCCTGAGAAGCCCCGATGGAGCTTTTCTTCAAAACGTAGTTCAGCGTGGTGACGATGAGTACGGAAATTATTTCCGCATTGATCTTGGTATCTGGACCAAATCTGCCGGATTGGGATATTCTGATTGAAAGGCGGGATGAACAGAATTTTGACCATCTCCTTCGCCATTTTCGCCGTCTGCACCGGCATCTTATTTTCTCAGAAAGTATATTTTGTGGAAGGCGATGCCACGCATTCCATTTATAAAATTCTCAGAGCCGATCCGGACGGGAGCCATACTGAGGATCTCATCAGCAGCGGACTTGTTGATCCGCGGGGAATCGCGGTAGATGCAACCGGTGGCAAAATGTATTGGACCGACAAAGGCGCCAATACGATTTCACGCGCCGATCTCGACGGCGGAAATATTGAGGTGCTTGTCAGCGAGGGACTCGAGGATCCTTTTGGTATCGCTGTTGATGCCACTGCCGGAAAAATCTATTGGTGCGATTATACACGGGACGTCATCATGAGGGCCAATCTCGATGGATCTTCCTGCGAAGCAATTGTGGACACATTGCTTTCCGGCCCAAGATGTGTTGCTTTGGATCCCGCCGGGGGCAAAATGTATTGGACGGAACGTACTGCAATGAAAATCCAGTGTGCTTCGCTGGATGGGAAAGATATCCGGGATTTGGTCACGGCCGGACTTGAAAAGCCCTACGGTATTGCTGTTGATCCGGTCAGTGGAAGACTTTTCTGGACTGATTCCGGGACGAATAAAGTCCAGAGTTCAGAC
>Ga0247727_10009703_pt1 | contig 17292 bp, 16 predicted proteins | sample WisWelCaveWW1625_FD_202498 | JGI IMG/M metagenome (GOLD analysis project Ga0247727, IMG submission 202498) | Biofilm microbial communities from Wishing Well Cave, Virginia, United States - WW16-25 | ecosystem: Environmental > Aquatic > Deep subsurface > Groundwater > Cave microbial mat | place...
TAGGCGGCCGCATCTGCCCAATCCACATTGGCGACCGGACGCTTCTGGTACGCCGGTTGGTTCATTGCCTTCCAGTCCGAAGGTGAATTGACCCCTGTCGCCTGCAGAAAGGCCGCATATTGCCCCACCGTCACTTCATACTTATCCATGGAAAAGGCATCCACATAGACCCGATGCGCCGGTTGTTCGTCTGAATCTCCCGTTGGACTCCCCATTGTGAACTCCCCCGCGGGCACCTCCGCCATGTCAACAGGTGCCGCGGCCATCGTCGGATGAGCAGCGAGCCAGAGCAACGCGACCAGGACCAGCATCGTTCTCATGAACCGCCTCCGCATTCTGTTGAAGGAACCATGACACCCTGCCCTCACATTAGTCTAATGGGCTGACGCCGTTCTGTGTCACCACGCCAAAGAGGGAGATATATCGAATAGATGTACTCAATAGCCGGCAAACTCTTCCGTCCGGATATCGCCATCATCGACCCTCATGCTGTTAACCAAGGCGCGCATGGCCCTCACCATCCCTGGCGGCCCGGCCATGTAGTAGATCGCCGACGCCGCACTTTTAAGGTGTTTGGTAAGCATCTCTTGATTGATGCGCCCAATTTCTCCCTGCCAGGGACGGTGCGATCGACTCATGTCCGTCATGGCAGGGACACATGTGTAACTCGGGTTTTGTCGTTGCAAGGCCTCCAGTTCCTGCAAAAACGGGGCATCTTCCGGCCGGTGGTTCGTATAGAAAAGGAACAGACGGTGAGGCAATTGCTCTCTTGCAGCTCGCAGCAGGATACTGCGGAACGGTGTGATGCCGATCCCACCGGCCAGAAACACCCCGGCCCTGGCTTGATCGTTATGAAGCACCAGGTTGCCGAACGGTCCCTCGATCTTGACTTGCGATCCGATCGGCATAGTTCCTAGCACCCGCTTGAAAGCCGTATCGCGCATCCGGGTCGCGACCAGAAGCAGATCTTCATCAGGATCACTCGCGATCGAAAATGTGCGGCCATTTCCTTCCCTGTCCGTTTCCGGCGGATTCATGAGTGTCAAATCGATGGACTGACCGGCCATGAATGTGAAGCCTTCCGGTTTCTCAAACTGAAAGGCCGTGGTGCGCTCCGCCACCTGACGACAGTTTTTCAGTTTCACCAGATACGTATTCTGGCTTGCGACAGGGATCATGATTGACCTCTTTCTGCTGCTCTCGACTGCGGGCAGGCTAGCTCGTCGATAAGTTCCTTCAAGACCACCGCCTGGTTGTGCTCCTCATCGGCTGCGCCATACACGAACGTAATCGTCCTTTTGGGTGAGAGGCGCGCCAGCTTCCTCAGCTCATCCATCATTCCTGACCGAGTCAACTCCATTCTGTATCGCCTGCGAAACTCGATCCATCTGGCGGGTTCATGTCCGAACCATTTGCGGAGCGACGTGGTCGGCGCCAAGTCTTTTCGCCATTCGACGACGCGAGCTCGTTCTTTGCTGATTCCGCGTGGCCACACCCGGTCTACGAGGATTCTCACCCCATCGCTGGAACTGGGTTCACGGTAGACACGTTGTATGCGTATCATGGCCGGCTCCTTATTCGGTCACCCCCTGATCCGATGATCCGAACCAATTCCTTCTATACCCACCGCGCACGCGGACTAGGCCAACATGGGTTTCGGCGATCGCCAACCCGGGAGGTGCAAGGTCAACCAATGACCCCACTAGATACCCCGGGAAATCTGTCCAGGGCTCCCCGGTGCTTCTCGCTCTGTCATCGAACGACGAGCACGGCACAGTTCGCCTGCTGCACCACCCGCGTCGAAACGCTGCCGAGGAAAAACCGGTCAATGGCGCCCAGCCCTTGGGCCCCCATGATGATCAGATCGGCCTGGTGTTTGGCTGCCACCTTCATGATCTCTTCGGCAGGCTTCCCAACCCGGCACAGAGGCTTGGCTGTATATCCCGCCTTGACCAGCTTCCGCACGCTCGGTTCGAGTAATTTGTGGTTTGCCTCCTTCAGCTTCGGGTACTTGTTCCACGGTATCATCGATTTGATCGTGATGGGGGCCACAGAGAGCGGCACCATCACATGGATCACGCTCACGTGAATCGGCACCAGCCCGCCCTTGCCGGTTGAACGATCCGGCTGAAATCTGGTCAGCACAAACTCCAGTGCTTTGGCCGATGCGGGCGATCCATCGGTCGCCAGGGTGACCCGCCGCAACGGCGCCGCCTCGCCCTTGACCACAAGCACCGGACATGTTGCATGCTGGATGAGTTTCGTCGACACGCTGCCAAGCAGGAACCGCTCGAGGGTACCGAGGCCCTGACTGCCCACCACCAGGAGCCCGTCCCGTTTGGGCGCGCGTTTCAAGATCACCGGTGCGACCGCCCCTTGTTCCTTGCGGGCCGTGCCGTTGAGTTTCAGCGCCGCCAACTGCTGCTTGGCCTTCCTGAGGGTTCTTGCCGATTGCGCTTCCACGCGCAGAATCTCTGGCCGCGTCCGAAACGGCCCACGGAACCAGGCGCTATCGAGCACATGCAGCGCTGTCACCCGCGGCGGCCTGACGAACGGCAGCTTGGCCACCCAGTTCAGCCCCCAGTGCCCGTACGTCGATCCATCCGTCGCCACAAGTACATTCATGTTGCGCCTCCTGTTGTTTGAGTTCCCCTCACGTTTGAACCGACTTGCTGAAACCGACTGTGAAATGCTTCCGGCGACATTCTCGCGAGGGCCGCGCAACGGCCCCCAGTGCACCGGATCCTTCAGGTCATCTGTTCCCGGCACGCCTATTATTGTAAATTCTACACGTCACACGACGCACCATTCGCGATGTCCTCGATTCGCATTCATCGTGCCCTCAACAGCTAAAGGGCCAAGGTGAAGCGTAACTCCTTTGTTCTCCGTCCTGCGCCTGATGATGTCCAAGGACTTTTCCTTCCAAAATACCTTCGAAAGAGGAGGACGATCGTAGAGTGTGCCCAGCTCCGCGCTGATCAGCCTGATGTCGGCGGTTGAATCGACTTCGCGGATGCCATCCACCAGGCTGCTGCAGTCACCCCAAGCTCCCGATGGCTTCTCCCTCTGGCGCCTGGCCGAATGTGAAGAGGAGCCCCGTCCCACTGACATCCACTTCGTGCAGGGCCTCCTGGCTCTGCGGATCGAGGTAACCCGGTGTCTGCCCAAGCGGTATGACCCACACGGAAGCCACAGAATTCGTCCTAGCCGTAGATAAGTTCACGAACTTTATCCGCGAGTACCGTGAAGGCGATTCGCTCCCGGTTCGGTTCGCCACGCGCAAGCGACAACGCAAACTTGGTGACCTGCTCGTCTGCTACGGTGGTCTTCGTGTGACATTCCTTTCTCGGCTTTCATGCGGGCTAGGGGTCAATGCCCATTCCCAGCCCAAGTCCGATCCACGCCCGCAGCAGATCATGGCGACTCACCGAGTAGGCCACTTTTCCATCCCTCTCGACGGGAAGGTTCAGCACGCTGTGCTCCTCCATTTGCTTGGCGGCGTCCGCAATCTTTGTGGAGGCGGTCACGGCGAGGCGATCCTTCTGCATGATCTCTTCAGCCGTAAGTTTGGTGAGGTCTTTTCCCGCGTCCAACGCCCGCATGACGTCAAACTCATTGATGAAACCGAGATACTTGCCCGTGCGATCCACGACCGGGGCGCCTGGCGTATGGCTGGACACCAAGGCCACCGCGATCGCCAACCCATCCTGGTCCGCCTGAAACGTCAAGGTGTTCGTGGCCACGATTTGCCCTACGGTCTTCAATCCTTCAGCTGGTACGCCATCGACGCGCATGGCTTCCTCCTTAGTTATCTTTGGTGAATTTTCACTTCGATGTACTCGAAGCAGATGCAACGTCCGCGACCTCATTGCTACATCCTGGGCACCTTTGGCAGTCGTCTGGCCCCTATCTCCTGGATTGCTCGCGCTTAGACTCGGTGGAATTGCCACATCCATCACCCGTTCTCAGACAACGCCACGGTCGATTCATATTGCACGTCTGCACGATCACCCTTGGTCTTCAAAGATTCTTTCGCAACCGCACGACCTGGCCCCAGATTCGCTGTTGTTTCGTCACGGGGAGGTCTTCATACCGCCGGTTGAGGGGATGAAGGGTGGGCTGCCCACCGATTTCCTTGAGCTGCCGTAAGAGTGCCTTTTCGGGGCGGCCGTCCTTACTCTCGACCAGCACATAATGACCAGGCTCAGTGGGAAGATCAGGATTGACGAAAATGATCTCGCCTTCGCTGAAGAGGGGCTGCATGGAATCGTCTCTCACCTGCACGGCGAAGGTGCGCTTCCCTGGAACGTCTGTTTCAAGCAGCGTTTCAGCATGGATGAGCCGAGGCGGCTCTTCGCGCGTGACCATCTGGTCAATCTGATCCCACCTCAGAAGTGGCACTTTCCTCATCGGGCCGAGGGGGGAGGGATGGGCGCTGTCTGTCAGGTCGAACAGTCCCTCGGGATGTGGCGGACCTCCGGATCGCAGAAAGTCCGCGTCTATGTGGAAATACCGGGCAAAGTGTTCCCAAATCCTGCGATCTTGAGGAAGTTCGTCGGCCAGAATATTCGTGATCGTCCGCACAGTGACCCCAACTGCAGAGGCCAACTCTTCTTCAGTCAACCCCTCACCGAGCTCCCGATGGATAAGCCCTTTTAGGTTCATAGCGGAATTCCTCCTCTAGCAGGATGCTGAAAAAGTCGTTCTTCTCACCCGCCCGACCCCAGCGCGCCGAGACGCGCCTTTTCCATGCGGCGTTCTCGCTTCGCCCCCGGAACCATGAAACGTGAGGCGTGAAACGTGAAACAAGGGTCAGCCTCGAAGCTGCGGCCTTACTGGACGGCCTTTTTGAGCATCCTGCGGGAATGGTTTCCTGTTGTGCCACGCGTGCGAATCATCGAAGTTCTCGCGTGCCACGATAGTTTTTCCATAGCCTCCTAACCGTTGGCTACTTCTGCAATGGTATAGTACAGATATCGCCGCCTGCCAGTACAATCGACCACAAGTTCCCTCGTTCCGCTCCATTCCTCATTCCATCCTACTTTCACGACATCCCGTCCCTACTGGGTCTATGTCCGTTGTTGTGGATCATGCGACTTCATCCAACATGACTGTCCTCGTGGAGTACCTTTGCCGCACCTGTCGTACAGACTGGTTCATGACCGACGGCCGGACTTGATTCTGCAAGATCACGGGATCGACGCGGTGTCCGCATTGTACGCAGCGGAGAGTCTCGACGTTGTGTTCGCCGGTGTTATGCAAGTCGTAGTACCACTCAATTACGAGCAGGCCCGCGCAACGAACGCAGGATCTGGTGTAGAACTGCTCACTTGCGGGAAGGAGCTGAGACACAATCCTTTGTTTCATGATTCAGCCTCCAGGTTGTTGGTTTGTCGTGACGTGCTTTGGCTTCAGAGCGTCACTGTGTCCTCAGCCATTGGGGTCACTGTAACTTCGTGACATGATCGGTCCATGAAGAGATCATGAAGAATTCTTCATCAACCTCTGAATGATTTGGAGACAAACAATCACGGCATGACCACGTCTAACGATGTGAAAGGGTGTTCATCCGTTCCTAAACGGAATATATCCATGACCACTGAAAAGACCGTGGGTGCACAGCGAAGAATGCGTCATAGACCGTAAACCCTCATTATTCATGGCAATTTGTCACGCTTACAGCAGAAGCTTGATGAATGATGCGGGTTAGGGCAGTTCTTTCTTGACTTTAAGACAGGAAGACCCGCAGCTCATCAGGAACCACGGGTCTTCCTCATCAGCGGCCTCAAACGGGCCATGTACTGCCATGTGTTCTTTTCTTGGAATCGACACATGCGACAACGTCACTCACACGTCATGTGAACTGGCTCGGAAACTGTTTCACTAATGCCGTTATCATCGTATCTGCAATGACATGGACGTGTTGTCGCATCATCGGCCAGGTTGCCCCTAGGTGCGCATACTCCTTGGCCTTGTACTGGTTGATTTGGAGAACATGGTGGGCTCCATGCGCCGCGATCAGCCCCCGAACGGTGTCTTTCGGCAGGTAGGGATTGAGATGGCTAAAGAAATCGGCGATGTCGTCGGCATTGGACGCCAAGCGGGCAAGCGCAGCATCCTGCTGCCGCTTGTTCCCCGCGACGGTGGCTTCCGAGTATTCTTTCACTGCGCCAATGTTGCTGTCCAACAGGCTGAAGAGTTTCTCCGACGCGGCTTCACCGTAAAACGGCGTAATGGTGCTTGCGATCTGTTTCGTATTGGCCACGACTTCCTTCTCGGCTGCATCCCGCTCCTCCGGATCGTTCGTCGCGATGTTCGACACGACGTGCCGAACCCAAAAAATGTGCCCGACCCAGAGATCCCGAAGGGCCTGCTTCGTCTCCGCTACACGGGCTGGATTCGCATCCCCGACTGCTCGCGGTTCGTAGTCACAGCCCACCAGGCCAACGAGCGCGAGTACCAACGCTGCCATAGACTGAAGTATCTTGCTCATAAAGCCCTCCATCAATGTACGGTTGAACGCAGCTCTTTAACTACTAGAATCTGTCCTCGTCACACTCCACATGAATGAATTCGCTCGCTCTCGTCTTGCCCGTATCCTTTACGACACGACTCCGCGGTGCTCATGGCCCACAGGTTCACCAGCATCAGCTCCACAGTGATTAACGGAACGCAGATTGTGCAAAAATTACGGTATCGCCCACGTTTGTATCCTTCCTTTCTTCTCCATAGTCGCTCAGATGGCACCCCGCTCTCCAGCGGGCTGCTGAACCTTATTTATGAATCACATCCTTGCGACCATGCCCAGACTCCCATCAAACAGAAGACCAAGGTTGCTCCGTACAGCAAAGCATCGAGGAACGTGACAGCCATCATGGTGTTTCTCCTTCCTGGGAACATTTACCATCCTTACTCACCCCAAGTGATGAGTTGAATTGTGCGTGCAGAGTCCACGTGCCGCATAGGCCGTGCCGCGCTAACAATTTTCAACCGCTCGGTCGCAACTCATTGGAATGCTGGGTCTCCTTGCGCTAACCTATAGGAGCAAGTGAAGAGGGCCGCTGATACTCCACGGTGGATCGCGGCCAGTCGCGGGCTCAGCCCACGACTGATCGAGGGCTGCTTCTTCTCAGAGGATGTAAAGAGAGATAGAGTGGGAAGGATATTCTGTTTCTTCAGCCAGAAGGCGGCCGCTTCATCCCAAACTGTTTCATCCGGCTGCGCAATGTGCTGGGAGGTATCCCCAAGCGCATAGCTGCTCCATCGGGACCTTCGATGTGCCAATTTGTAAGGGTGAGGGTCTGCAGAATGTGCCGTCGTTCGAGATCTTTGAGGCCGGCTGGTGGCGACATCGTGACGGAGGAGTCCTGCGAACCCAGGGCATGTTCGTCGATCCGCAACACAGGTTCATGAGAGAGAATCATCGCTCGCTCAATCACATTTTCCAGTTCACGGACATTGCCGGGCCAGGTGTAGCGAATCAACCGTTCCAGAGATTCCTGGTCAATATCCTTGCACGCACGGCCGAGTTTCACGCAGTATTGTTTCAGGAAATGTCGAGCCAATAGGGGGATATCCTCCGGGCGATTCCTTAACGGAGGCACGTTGATAGGAAAGACATTCAGCCGATAAAATAGATCGGCGCGAAATGCGCCGTCTTTGACGGCGGCAGGCAAGTTGCGATTGGTGGCGGCTATCACGCGAACATCAACACGAACGGGCTGTTTCCCACCCAGACGATCAATCATGCCATCTTGTAAAACGCGTAACAACTTGGCCTGTGTCTCCAAAGGCATTTCACCAATTTCATCCAAGAAGAGGGTTCCACCATGGGCCAGCTCAAATCGGCCTTCCCGTGCGCGGTCAGCTCCGGTGAACGCGCCTCGTTCATGGCCAAACAATTCACTTTCGACCAACCCTGCAGGAAAGGCGGCGCAATTGACCCGAACCATAGGTTTCGAGCGCCGCGGGCTCCAACCATGGATCGCCTGAGCAATCAGTTCCTTGCCAGTTCCCGTTTCACCCGTAATGAACACAGTCGACGGAGTGGGCGCCACGTCGCGTGCAAGGCCTATCACATGCCGAAAGGCAAGGCTCTGCCCCACCAGTGAGTCTATGTTCTTCATGAGCTTTAGCTCTTCGGTGAGGTAGACGTTTTCTTTGGCAAGTTGGTCTCGCAGTCGTTCGATCTGTTCGTACGCTTGGACATGATCGATCGCATAGGCGATCTGCATCGCCACTTGCGTCAAAAACTCGAGATCCCCTGGATCGGGAACGCCTGACTCTATACTGGCAATATTGAGAATGCCGAGACACCTGTCTCTCACGAGAAGAGGCAGATTGATCATTCGTCCGAGGCCTTCTTGAACGTACCATTTGTCTTCAAGGAAGACTTGATCCCGCTTCAGGTCAGGACGGATGTGCACAGTTTTATGATCGTAGGTCCAACCCATACCGCTTCCAACACGTGGAACAATGGCATCGCGTTCTAGCACCACCTGCGCCAACGTCGTTGCGACAACGTAAAATCTGAACCCGTCGGCTTCACGATCGTACTGGGTGATAGACGCCCGTGCCCATGGAATGACCTTGGTGATCTCAGCTGTAATCGCTTCCCATAGGCTGTGCATATCCCGCTGCGAATTGAGCACAACAGCGACAGCCAAGAGGGCTCGATAGTTTATCTCAATCCGGTCCATAGACGTGTCAAGACTCTCATAAAGAATAAATTGAATCACAGAGCCTGCGCTCATGTCTATAACACCCTCGTGTTGTGATCCATTTTAAATAGCCCACTACCCTATTGTCCTCTCCAGTTGACCTCATGACAGATTTGTTGGACAATACTTGGCTAGACAACGGTATCGGACAAGGGGGTGGATATCATGACCAAGGCGCAAGCGGCTGCATTACGCGTGAAGTGGGCAGAGGGAGTGCATCGACCTTGTAAGCATCTGCACCTGGAATTGGAACACAACAACGACGATTATTTGACGGACAACTATCACTGTACTGCCTGCGGTGAATTGGTTGCCGCTAACACCCGTGATCCCTTTCAAGTCATCTGACCCCGACCAATCCATCATTCCCACGTCTTCAGGATCCACGCCCATGGGTTCACTGAACGATCGAAAAGATAACCTAGCCGCGTAGCATCTCCGAAAGTCCCTGCACAGTCATCGCGGCATTCCCCTCAGAGCGATTGTTGGTGAGGCACATAGGCGCGACGGGCTTTGCTCACAACCTGCCGAACCAAGTGCACCGCCTCTCTTCTCACCTGCGATAGCTCCTCCATAATTTTGGTATACGGCTCGGCACGCGTGTTACGGCTTCATAGGACATCCTCAACGGCGTCAGGAGTCGCAGCACGGTGAACAGCGCAGCGAATCCTTGCAACTGTGCGTACTGTTCCGCGAGGGGGCCATGTAGGACCAATGTTTGTAGACGTGAGCCATGCTGTGGGTTTCAAGAACCTTGTGGTAGTCAGTCCCTAACAGGGTTGCGTTGTGGATTTCCACCGCGTACTGAAAGTCTTTCGGGATCTGGCTGAAGAAACCATTCAGACGTGAACAGAACTCCTCTGCCGGCACCCCGTGCCGCTGAAACTCGAACAAGAAGGGGCCAGCATGGGCCTCGAATTGCGCCTCATGATACGGTATCAGCACCATCTCATTGAAGAACTTCGCGTCGAGAAAACGTGGGTTCGGCTGACCGGCCCTCACTCCGTAGCGCGCCTGTGTCGCATAACTGGGGATCGTAATTTCCTCCCACACCTTGCAGCACACCTCAAAGTCTTCGGGGGTGGGTTTAAGATACGATATGTCTGTAACGAGAAATAATTTTGCAGTTCCATCAAGAATGATAATGAACTGGCAAGACTCTATTCTAAATGCCCAGGAAATGGGAATCTAACGCCAGCACCAAGAAAAGGAATGGGCAGTCTGGAAGGGAGTTACGGTATCGGTTGGGGGGGCGACTGCAGATTGAGCTACAGACCAGATCGAGCTTCACTCGATGATGGGCCTCCGATCTTCAACGCTCGTGTAATCCATGGAATAGCCGTCCCCTGGATGACGACGGACGTGAGCGCAATAAAGAACACTAAGTGGAAGATCGTGTCGGCCTGCTTGATCCCGGCCAATAAGGGAAACGTTGCCAGGATAATCGGCACGGCCCCACGAAGTCCCGCCCAAGCCACAAGAGTCTGTTCTCGAAAAGGCATCGGCGAAAAAGCCAACGCCGTGTGGACACTCGCAGGGCGGGCGACGAAGATCAGGAAGAGGGAAATCAGGAGGCCCACCAAGGCGATTGGCACGAGCCTTGCTGGAAATACTTGTAGCCCCAGCATCAAAAACATCGTGACCTGCATCAGCCAGGCCAGCCCATCGTGAAAACGTAAGATACTCTGCTGGTGAGTAAACGGCTTTCGCTGCATGATGAGCCCCGCCATGTACACGGCAAGAAAGCCGCTCCCGTGCAGGAACGTGGTCAGGCCGTAGGTCAGCAGCGCCAGCGCCAACGACAGTACCGGATAAATGCCTTCCAACTCCAAGTCGAGCCAATTGAAGGATCGTCTCATGATCTCTCCCATCGCAATGCCAAGCACTGCCCCCACGGCCATTTGCGTCACAAAGAATAAGACAAGCTCTCCGAAGGAGGTTGAGGGTTCCGTCAACAGTCGAATCAGCGCTATCGTCAGCACGACGGCCATCGGATCGTTGCTGCCGGATTCGAATTCGAGCAATTGGACCAATCGCGGAGGGATCTTGGCGTTGCGCGCTCGTAGCACCATGAAGACGGCTGCGGCATCGGTGGTCGACACAATCGCGCCGAGCAAGAGGCCCTCCAGGAATGAGAACCCCTGGACCCAGGAGACAAACACCCCGACCAGCAGCGCAGTGAGCAGAACCCCGATCGTCGAGAGAGACAGCCCCTGCCACAGGATGGGACGCACCTCCTCCCACTCCGTGTCCAAGCCGCCCGCATACAGAATCAAGACGAGCGCAAGGATACCCAGTGACTGCACCAGCGGCGGATTGTCGAAATAGATGCCGCCGAGACCGTCGGACCCCGCCATCATACCGATGGCGAGGAACAAGACCAGTGAGGGGATGCCAAACCGATTCGAGATCTTGATCGTCAAAATGCTCAGAATGACGAGCACGGAGAAAACGATGAAGATCAACTCAATCGAAGTCGGCATCTTGCTATTCTTTCCACGTTGTTCGACGCGAACCGATGTGGCTCTATAGCACAGACGACAGGATCACGCTAGCCTGCCATCAGGCCGGCGAGGGGTACGAGGCGAGGGGCTAGAGGAAAGAGCTGTGCCTTCGATCGGAAGTCTTCACCTCTAGCCTCTGGCCACTTGCCTCTCGCCAGATAACTCGCAATTGCAGTAGAAGCGCCATGAATAATGCGGGTTAGCAATGCCGTTCCACCGTCGTTGACTTCGCCTTCCCTCCCCTCCTAGAATCCCGCCATGGCTTCGTCATTCGTACACCTCCATCTCCATACCCAGTTCAGCCTACTGGACGGGGCGAATCAAATCGAACCGCTCGTCCAACAGATCAAATCCTTTAACCAGCCGGCTGTGGCGATGACCGACCATGGCAACATGTTCGGGGCGATCGAGTTCTACCGCAAAGCCAACGATGCAGGCATCAAACCTATCATCGGCTGCGAAGCCTACATGGCCCCCGGCAGTCGCTTCGCCGCCAAAGACAGTGGCCTAGCCAACAACGACTACTATCACCTGATCCTCTTGGCGCGAAATCTGACCGGCTATCAGAATCTGATCAACCTTGTTAGTAAAGCGTATCTTGAAGGATTCTACTATAAGCCACGGATGGACAAGGACATTTTAAAAGAGAACCATGAGGGATTGATTGCCCTGTCGGGCTGTTTGAGCGGCGAGATCCCTTACCTCATCGGCCAGAAAGACATGGCCGGCGCCTTGGCTGTAGCTGGGGAGTTTCAGGAAATCTTCGGGAAGGAGCACTTCTACCTTGAGGTGCAGGCGAACGGGTTGGACCACCAGCGAGTCGTGAATAGCGGCCTGCTCGAGATCGCCAAGAAAATGGACATCCCTCTGGCCGGCACCAACGATTGCCACTACCTCAAGAAAGAAGATTTCCGCCCGCACGAGTTGATGCTCTGCCTGCAAACCGGCAAGACGATCAGCGACCCGAACCGTATGAAGTTCGATACGGATCAGCTGTACGTGAAATCGACGGAAGAAGTCTCGGCCGCCTTTATGGAGTTCCCCAATGCCGTCTCCAATACTTGCAGGATTGCGGACAACTGTGATCTCCAACTGGCGCTGAACAAAACGCATCTCCCGCAATACAAAGTTCCCGAAGGATTCACGCGGGAAACCTATCTGGAAAGCCTGGCGCTGGAGGGATTGGCGGCCAGGCTACAAGAAAGATCCAGCCAGATCCTGCCGGCCACCTATGAGCTTCGCCTGCGTGCAGAGCTGACGATCATCTGTTCGATGGGGTTCGCGGGCTATTTCCTCATCGTGTGGGACATCATCAAGTTTGCCCGCTCGCGCGGCATTCCGGTCGGACCGGGGCGAGGCTCCGCGGCCGGGAGTCTCGTCGCCTATGCGTTGCGCATCACGGACCTCGACCCCCTCGTCTACACGCTGTTGTTCGAACGGTTCCTGAATCCCGAGCGCGTGTCACTCCCCGACATCGACATGGACTTCTGCATGGAACGCCGGGGCGAGGTCATCAATTATGTGGTCGACAAGTACGGCAAGGACCACGTCGCCCAGATCATTACGTTCGGGACGCTTGGAGCGAGAGCCGCGATCCGGGATGTGGGCCGCGTGCTGGAAATTCCCTATGCCGAAGTCGATCGTGTGGCCAAGCTCGTACCGAATCAGCTCAACATCACGCTCCAGCAGGCGCTCGATCAAGAACCGAAACTGCGCGATCTCGTCGAGACCGATACGCGGGTGAATGAGCTGATGGGCATCGCCCGCTCTCTCGAAGGACTGGCCCGGCACGCCTCGACTCACGCCGCCGGCGTGGTCATTTCGGAAGGGCCGCTCACGGACCACGTGCCGCTCTACAAAGGACCCAACGACGAAATCGTCACGCAATATTCGATGGGCGACGTTGAAAAGATCGGGCTCGTCAAATTCGATTTCCTGGGCCTCAAAACCCTCACGATGATCAAACGCGCCGAGAATCTGATCAATGAGAGGCATTCCGGCAATCCACCCTTGGTCATGGAGCAGGTGCCCTTCGACGACCCCAAGACCTTTGCTCTCCTCTCCTCAGGAAAAACGGTCGGCCTCTTCCAGTTGGAAAGCTCAGGGATGCGGGATCTCCTGACCGGCCTGAAACCGGACCGCTTCGAGGACATCATCGCCATCATCGCGCTCTATCGCCCTGGCCCGATGGAACTGATTCCTGACTTCATCAAACGAAAGCAGGGCAAGATTCCGATCGCGTACGAAGTTCCTGAACTCGAACCGATCCTGAGGGACACCTACGGAGTCATCGTCTATCAGGAACAGGTGATGGCGATTGCCAACCAGGTGGCGGGCTTCTCGCTCGGCCAAGCCGACATTCTCCGACGCGCGATGGGCAAAAAGAAACCGGAGGAGATGGAGAAGCTGCGCGAACAGTTCCTGGCCGGCGCCAAGACGAACAAGATTCCCGACAGGAAAGCGGAAAAGCTGTATGAACTGATCCAGAAGTTTGCCGGCTACGGGTTCAACAAATCGCACGCCGCGGCCTATGCCGTCCTCTGCTACCAGACCGGCTATTTGAAAGCGCACTACCCGACTGAGTTCATGGTCGCCCTGATGACCAGCGACATGGGCAACGCCGACAAAATCGTCGGTTACTTCACGGAGTGCCGCGATCTCAACATCAAGGTCCTGCCCCCTGACGTCAACGAAAGCCATAAGAACTTTACCGTGGCGGATCACGCAATCCGGTTCGGCCTGGCGGCCATCAAGAATGTCGGCGAAGGCGCCGTCGAATCGATCATCGAGATTCGGAATCAAGCCGGCCCCTTCAAGTCCTTCTTTGAGTTTTGTCGTCGCGTCGATCTCCGTAAGGTCAATAAGCGCATGCTCGAAGGGCTGATTAAAACCGGCGCGTTTGACTCAACCGGCGCGAAACGTTCTCAACTGGCCGCGGTCCTGGATCAAGCCGTCGAGGACGGTGCGGCCGCGCAGCGCGAACGGGATCTGGGGCAGACCAATATTTTTGGCGACGAGCTGAACGGACAAGACTCTGCGGAGCATCCGGGCATGCCGCCGCTGCCGAACATTCCGGAATGGGACCAAAGCGAGCGATTGAAACACGAACGCAAGCTGACCGGCTTCTATATTTCATCCCATCCGTTGGCGCGCTATGAGGCCACCATCCAGACGTTTGCCACTGCCTCGACCATCAGCCTGCCCGAATTGTCGGACGGTCGGGAGGTGAAACTCTGCGGTATCATCACGACCGTCAAAAGCATGCTGACCAAGAAGGGTGACAGGATGGCCTATCTTACCCTGGAAGACCTCCATGGTGTGGTCGAGATCATCGTCTTTCCGGATCTGTACAAAAATGCCGAGGACCTCATGCGCCCCGAACGTCTGGTGCGCATCACGGGCACGGTGGACCGGGGAGATAAAGGCACGAAGATTCGAGGGGGCAAGATTGAGCCGCTCGCCGAGGTGCAAGCTCAGACGATCAAGCGGGTCCACATTCGACTGACGGATCACCCAGACGTGACTGAACAGTTACCACGCCTCCGCCAGGTCTTTCTGCGTCACCCGGGTAGCACGACCGTCTCTCTCGCTTTGCAGATGAATTCAGCCATGGAAGCCGAGACGGCCCCCCTCCCTCAGCTGACCGTCACTCCCAGCGAACACTTTGTGGCAGATGTTGAAGAAGTGCTAGGCAAGGGGGCCGTTTTTCTGCTATCCTGACCTCTCATTCAAGACCGTTATTTAGTTCATTTGGTTTGTATCGTTTATTTGGTTTATCTGATTAGTTTCGTTCGACCAAAAAACCAAACAAACCAGATAAACAAAACAAACCAGTTCACTATGCGCGATTACATCGAGTTTGAAAAGCCGATCCGCGAGATCGAAGAAAAGATCGAAAAGCTCGCGGCTGCTCCTGCCGGGAAATCGACTCCCCAGGATGAAATCCGCAAGCTGCGGATGAAGCTGGCCCAGGTCGAACATGCGCTGTACAGCAAACTGACTCCCTGGCAGCGAACGCAACTCGCCCGGCATCCTCAACGACCCAGCACCCTCGACTACGTCAGTTATCTATTCAGGGACTTTCTTGAGTTCCATGGGGACCGCTCGTTTGGCGACGACCGTGCCATCGTTGGAGGCTTCGCCAGATTCAACGACCGGTCGATCATGGTCATCGGCCATCAAAAAGGAAAGACCCTCAAAGAACGGATGCAACGGAACTTTGGAATGCCGAACCCCGAAGGCTATCGAAAAGCCCTGCGTCTCATGAGGATGGCCGAGAAGTTTGGGCGGCCGATCGTGACCTTTATCGACACACCGGGAGCCTACCCCGGCATCGGCGCGGAAGAGCGCGGCCAGGCTGAAGCCATTGCCCGCAATCTGTTTGTAATGTCCCGGCTCACAGTCCCGATCATTTCCATTGTCATCGGTGAAGGCGGCAGCGGCGGAGCACTCGCATTAGGCGTCTCGGATCGCGTCCTCATGTTGGAGCATGGTGTCTATTCGGTGATTTCGCCGGAAGGCTGCGCCGCCATCCTGTGGGACGATCCGGCTAAAGTTCCCGATGCCGCTGCCGCCTTGAAGATGACGGCAAAAGACCTGGTCGACCTCCATATCGCAGATGAAGTGATTCCGGAACCGCTCGGCGGCGCCCATCGGGACCTCAATGCCATCACCGATCGAGTCGCCAAATCCCTCAGCAACCAACTCTCCCAGCTCACCGACCTTTCGACCGACCTACTGCTTGCCCAACGTGACCAGAAGTACCGATCTATCGGAGCCGTCAACGGGCTGACCGCCACTCCTCCATAAGTCGAGCGCGGGGACTGGCTCCGCCGTCTGCAGCGGTGCCTGTCCCCCGTCTGCCCTCCCAAAGTTCCGAAAACTTCGAACTCCCCCCGTCCCACTCATCCCAACAAATGAATATTCAACATTGATCATTCAACATTCCCCATGCCGCCTCGCCCGTCCCGCTTTTCTCGCGGGTCTCGCGCGAATAACGCCTTACGTTTCACATCCTCGTCGAGCCATGCTGCCGCCCCGGCCCCCGCAGCGCGGCCGCTGGAAAAACACGCGGTCAAGAGATAGCCTCCGGTCGGCGCCTCCCAATCCAACATTTCTCCAGCACAGAAGATGCCGGACAGCGTACGAATCATCAACCGTGCGTCGAGCGCTTCGAATGGAACTCCACCTGCCGTGCTGATCGCTTCCTCCAGTGGGCGTGGGGTGATAAGTCGCAACTTCAATGACTTGATCGCACCAGCCAGACGAACCGGGTCCGCGAAGTCCTCCTTTGGAACCACTTCACGAAGCAGCCCCGCCTTCACGCCTTCGATATGTGCCTGCCGCTGAAGATGCGTCGCCATTGTCCGTTTGCCGCGCGGTCTCGACAGATCGTGGGTCAGGCGCGGCAAATCCCGATCAGGCGTCAGGTCGAGTCGCAAGGTCGCCACTCCCTTCGCCAGGATCTCATCACGAAGAGAGGCGGAGACCGCGTATATCACGCCTCCCTCCACCCCGGTTTCCGTGATCACGAATTCCCCAGGATGCCAGGACTCTGTACCGGTATTACCATGCATAACAATGGCCACTGACTTGACCGGATGTCCGGCAAACTTCGTTCGAAAATGCTCGCTCCAGCCCACGTCGAAACCACAGTTTGCCGGCAACAACGGCGCAATGTGAAGGCCTCGCCCTGCCAGAAGCGGCACCCACGAAGCATTGGAGCCGAGCTTCGGCCAACTGCCGCCGCCGAGCGCAAGCACCACCGCATCGGCCTGGACAGAGAGGTTTTCCTCAGGCGTGGTAAAACACAGAGCGCCCTGCTCGTCCCAGCCGGACCACCGATGGCGCATGTGGAATCGCACGCCGGCCCGGCGCAACCGGCGGAGCCACGCGCGAAGCAACGGCGCAGACTTGAGATCGGTGGGGAATACGCGCCCGGAAGAGCCCACAAATGTCTCGATGCCGAGCCCACGGGCCCAGGTTCGGAGCGCATCAGGCCCGAACGACGCGAGCAGCGGCGCGATCTGCGCGCGACGTAACCCGTAACGTGAGAGGAATTTCTCAGG
>Ga0247727_10009704_pt1 | contig 17291 bp, 18 predicted proteins | sample WisWelCaveWW1625_FD_202498 | JGI IMG/M metagenome (GOLD analysis project Ga0247727, IMG submission 202498) | Biofilm microbial communities from Wishing Well Cave, Virginia, United States - WW16-25 | ecosystem: Environmental > Aquatic > Deep subsurface > Groundwater > Cave microbial mat | place...
TTCTTCTTCGTGAGCCATTCGGCGAGGGTGAGCAATACCGCCGCCGTGAATAGACGAATGGATGCTTCAAGCATAGGTTGTTTGAAAAGCGCTTCAACTGCATCTTTCAGAAGATAACCAGCAATCAAAGCAGGAATGGTGGCAATGATGATGTAGAAACCGAGATTGCGTTCAGGCGTGGGGCGTGAGACGTGGAGCGTAGCATTCACGATTGCAAGTAAGTCTTTCCAGTAGAAAGCGAAAAGCGAAACGAGCGTACCAAGTTGAACGATGACGAGGAATGAGAACATCGCGTCATCGGCGGGGATATTGAGTAGCTTTTGCGTGATGAGCAGATGTGCGGTGGACGAGACAGGGATAAATTCGGTCAGTCCCTGTATGATGCCGAGGAGGAAGGCGTGGAGGAGGGTCATAGGTTATGGTTAATGGAGGATGGTTAATGGTCTTGGTTGACTTGGTCTGGATTGTCGAGACGATAAGGCTCAGGCTCTTCTCGAACAGAATAACCTGAGGGAAATTCTTTTTCGCCTTGTTTGGAGCGTTTGAGGTAGGCGATATAGTTATTGAGTTGCTTGCCAATAGACTCGGCGCGAGTGGTCATGCGATTGTATATTTCATCTGACAAATAACCCAAATCATGAGCAAGAGCCATGTGGCTTTGAACTTCGGTCAATGAGCCACGTGCTATATAGCAGAAACGGACATTATCCAGGAAATGAAAACGTCCATGGCCTTCTGCAATATTGGCGGGAATACTTTGGGCGGCTCGTTTCAGTTGCTGAGTCAAATTCCATTTTTCATCGGCTGGTAAATGTGGCACGACTTCCTTGTACACCGCCAAGGCAAAGTCTTTCGCTCTCACCCACACTTCCAATTTATCCAAATTCATAACGGTCATCACGACTCTCCATTAACCATTATCCATGTTCGATCATCCATTAACCAAGCGTTTTGCATTATTCGCCCACTGCTCTAGCAATTCAGGCACACGCGATTCAAAAGAACCATCTGCAATGTAAACTCTGATTTGTTCCATCAAGCGTATCAGTGCTCGCAGGTTATGAATAGAGAGAAGTGTACCAGCAAGTAACTCCTTCGCCACAATGAGATGACGAATGTACGCCCGCGTAAATGTCTTACAGGCATAGCAATCACACGTCTCATCAATGGGTCTTTCATCGCGGGCGAAGGTCGCGTTCATGAGGTTGAGGCGTCCTTCGGGGGCAAAGGCGGAGTGGTGACGGGCTAAGCGGGTTGGCAACACACAATCAAAAATATCTATGCCGCGTAATACGCCGTTGATCAAATCTTCGGGAGTGCCGACTCCCATCAGGTAGCGCGGTTTGTTTTCGGGCAATAGCGGAGTGACAATATCGAGCGTATCGTGCATCTCTTGTTTGGTCTCGCCCACGGAAAGTCCGCCGATGGCGATGCCGGGCGTATCGAGAGAAGCGATAAATCGGGCAGAATCAGCCCGAAGGTCCGCTTGAACGCCGCCTTGAATGATCCCGAATAAAGCCTGGTCGGGCCGCGTCTGCGCTTTGAGGGAACGCTCCGCCCAGCGATGAGTCCGATCCATGGCGATAGCGCTGTAGGCTTTGTCGGTGGGGTCGGAACATTCGTCGAACGCCATGATGATATCGGCACCGAGATTCTCTTGAATCGCAATGGACTTTTCGGGCGTGAAGCGATGCGTCGAACCGTCAATGTGACTCTTGAAGGTCACGCCGTCATCGTCAATTTTGCGGGTCTGCGAAAGCGAGAAGACTTGAAAACCGCCCGAGTCGGTGAGCATGGGACGCTGCCACTGCATGAACTTGTGCAAGCCGCCCAGACTGCGAACGAGTTCGTCGCCGGGACGCAGGTAGAGATGATAGGTGTTGCTCAACACGAGTGTGGCGTTGATGTCCTTGAGATGCTCGGGCGTGAGGGTCTTGACTGTCGCCTGTGTGCCAACAGGCGCGAAGACCGGCGTGAGGAGGTCGCCGTGCGGGGTGGAGAACATGCCTGTGCGGGCACGGTTGTTTTTGGCTTGGATTTGGAATTGGAACATCGGGGTGATTATAACCTTGCCTTGCAACGCACAGCCCGACGGTAAACCGTCGGGCTTTTCCTGCAAAGCCTGCTAAAGAGGACTCTGTATGGCTTAACTAACGCCACGTTTATTATGTTAATAATTAGCGAAGAGTCAAACGTTCACGTGAAATGTATTAGCTTTTCTTTTTGCTGGATTTCTCTGACTGGGGAGATTCATCACCAGAGTCATCGGGTAATTGCAGGATCGGCTCAGATCGCTCGGGAAGTAGCCGCAGTAAACTTCCTGTTTCGCGAATGTAAGATGTACTTTCGAACTGCAACTTAAGATGTTTATATTCTGTCATAAGACGTTCATGTTCTTTGGTTGCTTCCGGTGTTGCCGTTTCGCCATCAGCATGTGCAGGAGGCTCTTTAGGTTCATCTGCCGGCTCAGTGTATACTTCCACAATACCGCCTTTGTCTACAAAGCGAGCAATTTGCGTAATGGAAAGCTTAATTTGCGTTTCAAGTTCGTTTTTACGAGTGGGATCAAGCTTCGAATTTGATTCTTGTATGATCTCCTTTGCAAATTCAAGAATATTTTTCTCCAAGGTATCACGCTCATGTTTCTTATATACTTCAGGCTCGGAAGCAGGCGCACCGAGTTTTTGAATCTCAAGGCGTAGTTTTCTGAGCTCAAGAATTTGACGGTACCACTCGAGTACCTTTCCAATCGTTCTTGCCAAAATACTCGCGGCAACAATTCCGAGAGGTATATAGACTTCATAACTACCTGATGCTAAACCCGTAACAACAACCTCTCGTTCTTCTTCGCCTGCTATTTCTTGAAAGCCTCGAACAATTCTATTCCAAGCTTCTAATTCTTTTACAAGATTCCCAAGCTGACTGTCCACAAGTTCTTCTGGAATTAGAATGCCAGCTTCAAACGCACCTACCTCGAGTGTGTAGGGAATTACACCAAGTGATTGGAGACCTGTCTTTGTTTGAGAGCATGCTTTTTGGAATCGTCGCAAATCGGCTTGCAACTCTGTCAGACCCGTAACGATACCAGCAGTTGTTTGGCCCGATACTGATAGGATCTCGTTCAACCTCCCTTCAAACCCAGGTCCCACTCGGTGAAGAGCCTTAATTGCGTCAAGGATAGCCACCTTGCTCGGCGGGTAATCTGCAAAAACACTACTTTTGACACTACTTGTTAAGGCATCAAAAGCAACCTTAATTGCAGGTGTGTTATCTTGAGCGGGAGTATCCCTTGCGGCAGTATACTCTTGAATGAGTGCCGTTAAAGCTTCAAGGAATCCATTATTAAACTCAGTTTCGATATCGTCAACGACTGCAAGTAGACGAGAGGCATCCATAACTTATATCCTCCTAACTCTTTAGTGAAGGCATTTCCTAACAGAATTATACATCCAAAAACGACATTGGTTTATTAAACTGCCACCAACTCCGTTGTTGTATCCCGCGACCTCATCCCTAACCCCTCTCCAAATGGAGAGGGGAATCTCGGCAAAATTACATCATCTGATACTGATACACGGGCACTTGCAAAGTGCGGCTTGGGCGTTTCGTGGATTTCAGCGCGACATCAATCTTCTTCGCAACTTCAGGGCGCAGGAATCTCTCGCTGCATTGAGAACACACGCCCATTGGCACATCTTCAAATACAAGCAATTCCCCTTTCCAACGTACTTCGCGCGGCAAAATTCGTTCTTCCACTACGCCGCCACAGAAATAGCAATCATCATATTTGTGTGTCATTTGAATAATCACTTTCTACCGATTTCTGGTGTACGGATCCTTCCATTTAGGCATTGACGGAATGTAAACTGTAATTAAGACCAAATGCTCTGCGCGATTCTTACCGCAAACAAAATGTATCGGTTTGTCATCTATAAAACCAAGCGTCAGGCAACTTTCGCCGCGTGGGTCATCGGGATATTGCTCGATTATTTCACAATTTGTCAACGCGGATTCCACTTCAACTATTGTCAAGCCGTCTGCCAGGCGTTCATCATCAGCATGTAGGGAAATTATATAGGTCTGGTCGTTCACTTCCTTGCGGATGAATTCGGGCTTCAACGGCATGTTGTGATTATACAACAATCCTGAATGTACTCTTTCGTCCTAAATCCCCACCAACTCCATCGTCGTATCCCGCGATTTCTTCTTCGACATATCCTTCACATACTGAACCGACCCCGGCGTCTTGTATTTTTCCTTATACGCCGCGCTGACCAAGTTCTTCAGGCGTTCGCTTCGGGTTTGGATCGCTCGAACACGGATTTCTGTTTTACCGACGACGATAATTCCATGCGGGTCTTCGAGCAACGTCCGCCACCAACTGCGCGGCTTGAGACTCCATGAGCGCACGAACACGCGTCCCTCCACGACGACAACCCAGATGCCGATGACGCGGTGAGTCGAATCCGTGCCGGCGCGGATGCCGAGGATCTTGCCCTTGTGGATCGTCGCAAGAATATCGTCTGGAAAATATTTTTTGGTTTGGATTGAAGTCCCATTTCTTTACCGATACGCCTCACGGCGATGCCTGATTCGATAAATCGTGACTATTTGTATTTTGTCATCAATATCATACAACACGCGGTATGTGCCAATTCTCAAAGAATAACCCGCATCACCTTTCAATTTCTTTGAATCGGTTGGACGCGGGTTTTGTTCCAGCAGGTCAATGTGTTTGGAAATCAGGCGGGCATATTCATTGGAAATATCTTTGAAGTCTTTGACGGCCTGACGGCGCAATTCGATTTTGTACATGTTATTCCCCCAAATTCAATTCCTTTTTCGCCGTATTCCAGGGAACGGTCTCTTCGCGAACCGTACGCGCCTGTTTCACCTCTTCGGCATCTTCAAGGTCTTCAAGCATTCCGACAATTTGTTCCCAAATGTCCAAATCCACCATGACGGCAGATTTTTTACCGCCTGGGTTGATTACAAACTTTACTGTCTCTAAAATCTCTGCGATTGTCATCTTTCACCTCGCTGTTGGATTATACACCTCCGCACTACGCCCGGCAATTTAAACCTTGCATTCTGTGATGTGAGCTACGCCATCGCGAACGCAACGTGCGACGGATTCACCAGCGCCATCGGCACCTGCAACGCGGGCATTTGCGGCAGATACGGGTTGGTGATCGTCACTTCATACAGAGACATCCAGGCGACGCGCGCCATCTCCAAACTGGAGGCAAGCTCCGTCTGAGTCGAGATGCGGATCTTCCCCTTCATCACAAAGGCGCCTGCCAGCACTTCCACATCCTGCATCATGCGATTGGCTTCGCTCATTTCGTAATCCAGGGGTTCGTCAGACGGGGGCATCGTATGAAAGGCGATCAATTGTGAAGTGGGGAAATAGATTTCTGAATACGACAGGGCTTTCACCGGGCTCCCGCCAAATACGATGACCTGTGGTTTCAAAACGTGCATATATTTCGGCGCACCATCCGTCCGCGGCCAGATGTTCACCCGCAACACGTTTTGGGTCGTCACTACCTCACCGCGCACCAATGTATCCTGTGTGTACAGCATCGCGGGGGTTGTTTTTTCGTCGGGTCGTAGAATATACATGGCGCCTCCAATCTTCTTGATTATACTCTTGCCCGCAATTCCGCTCCACGCTTACATCGTGCCGCAAATTTTTAGTAAATGATGAGACAAGCGGTATACTGTGACGATAAATTTATGATTCATTCAGACGAAAAGCATTCGCCTCTTTCCCGGACCGACATCCTGCTCGCCATACTGATCGGACTCTCAGCCCTCGCGTTGTACATCCGCACCCTCGCCCCATCCTTACTCTGGGGCGACTCTGCCGAGTTCCAAACGCTATCCTACACCCTCGGCATGACACACCCCACTGGCTACGCGACTCAAATTATTTTTGGCAAACTGTTCACGTTGATTCCGATAAACAACATTGCCTATCGCGTAAATCTCATGTCTGCGTTCTTCGGCGCGCTGGCAGTGGCAGAGACATTCCTCATCGTTATGCTGTTGACGGGTTCGCGCGTCCCCGCACTTTCCGCATCACTAGTGCTTGCGCTCACAGAAGGATTCTGGTGGCGCGCGCTCGTGGCTGAATCCTACGCGCCCGCGGCAGGGATGCTGGCAACCATCTGGTTGTTGTTTTTATTCTGGCGAAACACCGATAAAGCCATTTATCTTTTTCTAGCAGGTCTCGCGGGCGCGTTGAGCATTGGCATTCACAGCACGGTCGTGATGACAGCCGCGTCCGTGCTGGCGGTGATGGCATTCACCGCGCGCAAACGCGCAGACTGGTTCAGCGCGGCGGCGGGCGCGATTCTTGGAGTTGCTCTCTTTCTCGGTTTCTTCTTTTTTCTGGATTTCAATGACCCACCGTCAAGCACATACAACGCAGTATTCCGCACAAACTTGAGCGCCCTTGGATTAACCGAAAGCGATTACGACACATCCATTGAACGATTCAAACAAATTTTCCCCGCCGGCCGCTTTTGGACATTTTATTTTTCCGCCGAGCCGGAAGAGATCAGCAGGCGACTCGTTGAATATGTCTCCTATTTTCCAGCGTGGATACTGGCGCTGATCGTCATCGGCATGATCTCGTTATTCTTTGGCGGCATGTGGCGCGAAGGACTGTATCCGCTGATTGCGTTTCTTTTGATCTGGGGATTTGCAGTAACCGTGTCATTTTCGGTATATCGCGAGTTCCATGTGCCAATCGCAGTCATCACGTCCGTTTGGTTTGGCGTGGGTGCGTGCAACCTGCTTTTCGTGTTGGAAACGTTGACGAAACAGAATCAGGTAGCGGGTAGAACGATGCGGCTCGTCGTTTCAATTTTGTTGATCGCGTTGCCCGTCTGGAATGCCAGACAGGATCTTAGTCTCGCAATCAAAAACGGATATACAACCTTCATCCGCGATAATCATATTTATCCGGTCTTCGCGCCGGATAAGGCAATCCGTGATGCGAGAAAAATCATCAATCGCGTGGAAGAGAATGCCATCGTGTTTGCCGATTGGGATAAACTGTATAGTTACATCTATACAGCACACATCGAAGATGGAAAAACAGGCATCACATTTCACGAAGCGTGGATCGGCGATGAGCAAAAACTTTCTGAGTCTACGATTGAGTATATCGAAGCCAATATTGAAAGCCGCCCCATCTATTTCACGCTTGACATGCCTGGTTTGACTGGTTTGTATCAAGTAACAAAAATCCACGACACGTTATATCGGGTTACAAAAAAATAATGCACAACAAACGCTGGGTCATCTCACCACCAATTACAACGCAGGCTTCCGAATCGCTTTCCAAATTTCCACCCATTCTCAAGCAGATTCTTTTCAACCGCGGCTATGGCACGTACGATGACGCGCGCGCCTTCCTCGAAGCCAAACCAAATTTCAACAACGATCCGTTCCAAATGGTCGGAATGCAAACTGCCGCGGATCGGATTCGATTCGCGCTCGATAACAACGAGCCCATCGCCATCTACGGCGATTACGATGTGGACGGGGTCACGGCAACCGCGTTGCTTGTTGAGGCGTTGCAAAAACTTGGAGCCAGTGTTCGCAGTTACATCCCGAATCGATTCGACGAAGGCTATGGGCTCAACAAAGATGCGCTGGATACGTTGAAAGCGGACGGCGTAAAACTGGTCATCACTGTGGATTGTGGAATCCGCTCGCCGGACGAGGCGCTTCACGCGCGGACCATCGGGCTGGACCTCATCATCAGCGATCATCACCACCCTGACGGCGACAACCTCCCGCCAGCGTTTGCAGTCATCAACCCGAAACAACATGGCGATGCTTATCCAGATAAAGATTTGGCTGGCGTTGGAATCGCGTACAAAATTGCCGAAGCGTTATTCAATAACCGCAGACCACAGACCGTAGACCACGGTCGGCCATCCATCGTCGGTGGTCTTTTGCTAGACGATTTACTTGATCTCGTCGCACTCGGCACCGTTGCAGACCTTGCTCCTCTCGTTGGTGAGAATCGCGTGCTCGTCCGCAAGGGACTCAAACAAATCCGTGAAACGAAAAGGCAGGGACTTTTCTCTCTCGCCGGTATTGCAGGCGTAAAAATAGACAAGATCACTGCGGGCAACATCGGGTTCATGCTCGGTCCGCGTTTGAATGCGTCGGGCAGGCTTGAATCTGCGTTGGCTTCCTTTGAATTACTGACAACGACTGATTTCATGCGGGCCGGTCAACTGGCGCAACAACTCGATGTACAGAATCGCCAAAGGCAATCCATCACCAAGACGATGCAACAGCAAGCAGAAGAGATCGCCATGAGCGAAGACCCCGAAGCATATTTATTATTCGCCGCGCATGAAGGATTTAATTCTGGTGTGGTTGGGCTGGCGGCATCGCGATTGACCGAAACGTATTATCGCCCATCCGTTGTCGCGGCAAAAGGCGTGGAGGAAACGCGCGGTTCATGCCGTTCGATTCCCGAGTTCCACATCACCGATGCGCTCGACCAATGCAAGGATTTGCTCGTCCGCCACGGAGGTCATGCCGCGGCGGCGGGATTCACGGTGAAGAACGAGAAATTGCCTGAGTTGGTTTCGCGGCTGAAATCCATTGCGAAAGATCAACTGGCAGGGAAAGACTTGCGTCAGACGTTATCCGCGGACATGGAAGTTTCGCTCTCGGAGTTAAATTTTGAAGCGTTGAAACATCTCGCTTACCTGGAACCAACCGGTTATGGAAATCCTGACGCGGTCTTCGTCTCGCGCGATGTAAAAGTCAAATCATCGCGCACCGTCGGCGCAGATGCGCGGCATCTCAAGTTATCGCTGGAAGATAAACGCGGCGCGGTGTTTGATTCCATTGGCTTCCGCATGGGGCATTTGCGTGCATCCTTACCCCCGCGCGTGGACGTGATGTATCAGTTCGAAGCGAATGAATACAACGGGCGAACGTCGTTGCAATTGAATCTGAAGGATGTGAAGGCGACTGGGGCAATTGATTTATGAAAGTGTTTATCAATTTATGCCTGTCGATCTCCGGGGAAATCAATTTGGATTAATTAATTTATGAATCACACATTGAATCTTGATGGAATAAAAAACCTCCCTGTTTGGAAAAGCGCCCATCGGCTATTTAGGATTCTCGCTATTTATCTGCTCGTTGCAGAGATCATCGCGCGCACAACTCTGGGAAGCGCCCTGCCACCGCCGAGTGTTGGCGCAGATTCTTTTGAGTTTGATATCAAGGTCTATTATCTGGAACAAAGCATTCGCCAGCGAGGCAGTTTGGATTGCCTGATCGTTGGCGATTCAATGGCGAATGACGGTCCAGACCCCAGATCCGTTGAAGCAACCTATCAAGCCACAACAGGCAAAACCATTCATTGTTTCAACTTTGGGATGCCCGCGCTGACACTCGATGCTTCGGGTCCACTTGCCGAGGCATTAGCTCGCCGCTTTCAACCGAGACTCCTGATCTTTATTTTGTCGGCGCGCGACTTCGATCCAACCTACGGCGCTGTATTTCGTCATGTTGCCGATTCCGATTGGACTCGCTACAACCTCGGCGAAACTTCGATTCGCGGCTGGGCAGTCAACTCGCTATACGGTTATCGTTATTTCCTGTTATTTAATTACTGGCTCAACCCTTCCAACCGCGTGAATTTTTCGAATTCATGGAACAATATTACACCGCAGGGATTTACCCCTCTGTACGGGTATGGGGAACCTCGCGAAATTTCTGCGGCGCAACACGGATTCGAAATGAACTTCCCCTCTGCCCAAAAGGGTTTCGATCAGCTCCTGCAACTCAAACACGAAGGAGTCAATTTACTTATCGTGGATGCGCCGATTAGACCTGAGCTATATCTGACCCAACGCGATGACCTCTTCAACCCATATATTGAATCAATGAACAATATCTTTAGCCCACTAGGCATTCCCTTCTGGCTTACCAGAGATCTGGCTCAAACAATCCCAAATGATGCCTGGTACGATTATCAGCATGTGAACGAAAAAGGTGTGCCGGTATTTAGTGCGTGGCTCGGAAATCAACTCGCAGAAAATTACCCGCCGGAATTTTTTAGATGAATCCAATAGAAATTGTTTCATTAAATTTTTTGATTCTTACCGGACTCGCCCTACTTGTCTACTATTTTCTCCCGCCTCAACACCAGACCGGTTGGCTGGTGGCTGTTTCCTATTTTTTTTACTTCACCTGGAATTGGCGCTACCCGGTCATTCTACTTGCTTTGACGCTTATCAATTTTGTTCTGGGACGCCAGATTCAGAGAACAAAATCCAGGGCGTTGTTCCTGGTTGGAATATTGATGAATGCAGGTGCCTTCGTCTCGATGAAATTCCTCGCGGGACCTTACGGAACGACCTTATTGGATCGCTTACAGGCGGGTGAATTCACTGTTATCCTTCTGCCGATTGGGTTTTCATTTTACATTCTGCAAATCCTATCCTATCTGATTGATATTTATCGGGACCAGATTAAAGCGGAAGATAATTTTGTCCATTTTGCCCTCTACCTGGCTTACTTCCCAAAGCTTCTCGCCGGACCGATCGAACGCGCGAAAAATTTTCTTCCACAACTCAACCAAAAGCGCCTGGTTGATAAAGGCTCTGTTGAGCAGGGGATGTATCTGATCCTGCTTGGTCTGTTGAGAAAGATCGTGATTGCCGATCATTTGTTAATCTTACGCCCGGTGGACATATTCTCTTCGCCTGAAAATTACACATCACTCGAACGAGTTCTTTGGCTTTTGATTTTTGCCTTCACACTCTATAATGATTTTGCAGGGTATACCTCCATCATGCGCGGGGTTAGCTGCCTGTTTGGCATTGAATTATCTCCGAATTTTCGACAGCCATTTCTGGCGAAATCTTTCAGCGATTTTTGGAGTCGTTGGCATATTACACTCTCTGATTGGCTGAGAGACTACGTATTCTTTCCCCTGCGCCGCTCGCTCATGTTCATCCAATGGAATCGCTGGATGGCTTTGTTAGTTCCACCGCTACTAACCATGCTGGCAAGTGGACTCTGGCACGGGGCATATCTTGCCATTTTGGTCTGGGGATTCGCCCACGGTTTCTTTCTGATTTTTGAACAAGTATTACAACAATATAAATTTTTCCCGAAAACTGGGTGGCTGGCTCACGTCTATCGCGGATTCGTATTTACCGCCGTCACAGTTGCCTGGATTCCATTTAATGCACCGAGTGTTCGATCAGCCGGGCGCTACTTGACAGCTTTACTTCCGCCTTATTCTGCCTCATTCAACCTGTACGTTCTGCCAGATATTACCCTGCTCATATTTTTATCCTTCTGGCTGGATTTACAGGAACAACGACATGGCGATTTGGCATTTCCGCGAAAGTTGCAAGCGCAAACACAGACCTGGGTAACTGCCATCGCGATTATCTTGATCCTGTTGTTTCTCAATACCGGCAATGATCTTTCAGGCTTTATTTACCAGGGATTTTAATAAGAACAGGGCTGTCCGAAAATGGACAGCCCTGTTCATCTATTTCGCGTTCAACTCTTCTTCCCGTTCAGGGATGGTGAATCGATTGATCGTTGTGTAATCCACAAGCCAGTTCAGGTTTCGATTCATCCACGCTGTGAATGACCATAGCCACGGGATGATCCACATGGACTTCGGTCTGCGTACAAGCCTCACCATCGCTTCAGCGACCTGCTCTGCCGTGAGCAACATAAACTTCGGCGTGGTCGCTTTTGTTTTGCGTTTGATACCGGCGTGAGATGCAAACTCAGTAATAACGCCGCCCGGGTACACCATGGATACATCAATACCCCACGGTTTCACTTCGCGGCGCAAGGCTTCGGAGAATCCATGCACGGCATGTTTGCACGCGGCATAGATGGAATACGTGGGAGTGGCAACAAGCCCAGCCATGGAACACATATTGATGATGCTCCCGGATCGCTGTTTGATCATGATAGGCAACGCCTGACGTGTAGTTTGAATCACACCCATTACGTTGACATCGAATTGTCCCTGAATATCTTTGACAGGGTCGAGATTCTCCAGCCAGTCGAGCCGTCCAAAACCGGCGTTGTTGACCAGAATATCGATGCGGGAATATTTATCAAGCGTTTGTTTGATGAGGAATTGAATGTCTTCAAGTTTGGAAAGATCCGCCTGTACGACAAGCACTTCCGCACCGGTACCCATCCCGTTGATCTCCTGCGCGAGCGATTCCAGTTTGTCCACGCGCCGCGCGGCAAGGACTACTTTCGCCCCTTCCCTTCCAAACTGACGGGCGGTTGCCTCACCGATTCCGGATGAAGCTCCAGTGACGATGACAACTTTACCTTTAATAATATCCATGGCGAGTCTCCTGTCAATGATTAGTCTTGGCGGGTGTGAATTGTTACGATTATAAACGCTTTACGGTCCCCAGCGCGGCTGATAATCACAATACTCGTTGTTTGTTAATCGCCGCAGATCAGTGCCGTCAATTCGGATGATATAGATTTCACATCCGTGGTCGTCGCCATACTTATCGAAGTACGCAGTAAACGCCACCCATTTGCCATCCGGTGAAATGGACGGACCCTGGCTGTTGCCGCCCGTCGGAGTCAACTGACGAACATTCGAGCCATCCGCATTTATGATGTACACTTCACGATTCCACGGCTCGCCGGAATACGAGACAATGAACTGTCCATCCGGCGACCAGTCGCTTCGTCCGCGAATCGCAGGCAGATTCGTCACTCGTTTGATGTTGCTCCCTTTCAGGCTGACTGTGAATAACTGAACTCCGCCATCGCGATCCGAAGCAAAAAGGATTTGTTTCCCATCCGGTGACCAGGTTGGATCCCAGCCAAGCGCCCGCGGGACATTTCCCGGATTGTCCCCGCTTCTTTCCATGACCCAGATTTGATTCTGTCCCGAGTTGGGATTCCCACGCATGAAGGCGATGGATGTTCCATCTGGCGAAACTTCGGGTGCGTTGGAAACTCCGATACGATTGGTGAGTCGGTTTACATTTCCGCTACTCAAGATCATCTCATAAATTTCATACACGTTCTGCTCGCGGAATGCTGAATACAATACACTCTGCCCATCGGGAGATAACGATGGATAATAATGACGGACGCTGTCACTGGTCAATTGCCTGAATCCCGAACCGTCCGCGTTCATGATACAAATTTGGTCTGAAGCCTGCACTTTGGATGGTTGGCATGTAAAAACGATTTTGCCAGCGAGTTGATCGGAAGAAGATGGAGAAGGTATTGAATTGATTTGAATAGGAGTTGTTGTTGCAGTTGCAAAACTAAAATTAGGCGTTGTGATTTGCTCAGTTACTGCGGGAGGAGTAAACCCGGAGGGAGTGGATGCCTGTAGTGTGGCGAACAGGTCCGGGGTCGAAGCGGAGGCGCCGGGGAGGTTGCATCCAGAGATAAACAGAATGATTATCGTCATTGCGAGCCACTGTTTGATCGTGGCGAAGCAATCTACTAGATTGTGCTGGAGACTGCTCACTTGCACCTGGCGCAAGTGCAGGTGTCGTCGGGCTATCGCCCTCCTCGCAGTGACGTTATTCATTTTCAGTCTCAATGGATTCAAGATAAAACTCCTCACCTGAAATAATCTTCGCGCCGTAACTTCCGCAATACGGACAGTGAATCTCGCCGCCCTCGGGATGGTATTTTTGAAAACACGCCATGCACTGCACTTCCGCAGTGATAAGACGGAATTGCAACTGCGCCTGTTCCGCGGGCGTACCTTTGCTTAATTCATTCCAATAAATTTGAATCGAGTCACGATTGAGTTCCGAAATTTCACCGATAGCGATGTGAATTCTGGTGAGTTGTTTTGCATCCAACTCGCGCGCATTGAAAAGAACTTTTTCTAGGATGGATTGTATGGCATCAAGTTCTTTTCTATTTTTCATAAAAATAAAAGTACCTCAGGTCCGTCTATAAGCCGCATTCTGTCCAGCGGATTTCTCCGCATGTGCGATCATCTCTCTGGGCGGTGCGTCGCCGCGCCGCTCGGTGCAGCCTACCCGGGACTGACCCAATCACCATGTGAAAGGGTACGTATGAAGACGAGCCGTCTCCCGCCATCCGCAGATGGCTTCGTCCCTGCTTGGCCTTGCTCCCGGCGGGGGTTACCTGTCCATCTGCATTACTGCAAATGCCGGTGGTCTCTTACACCACCATTTCACCATCACCGACTCACCTCTTGCGAGGTGAATGGCTGTTTGTTTCTGTGGCCCTTGTCCGGCAGATTCGCTCCTTGCGGAGGTTCCCCGCCCCGGGGGCTATCCGACGCCGTGCTCTATGGAGTGCGGACTTTCCTCGATCCCGACAACGCAGGACCGCGATCGCCCAACCGACCTGAGGCGAGTTTCATCATACACGCAAGCAAGGCGAGCGTCAACGGCGTGATGGAGGGTACGTCGCACCTGCAAGACGAGGGAATGCAATTGACAAGGAGCCGCCAAAGAGTGGAAAACACGTAATAGGAAAGGTGCGACGCACTCAGCAGGTTCAAAATTGACAGTTTTGAAAACGGGCAAATCTTCATTGGAGATTTCGGCAAAAGACATTAAAATAAGTAAAGCAATCCACCAAGGAGTATCTGTGAGCAACCAGCACGGAAAAAAGATCATCGGTCTGACAGGCAACATCGCAACCGGCAAAAGTGTCGTGCGGCGCATGTTGGAACATCTCGGCGCATACACGATTGATGCCGACGCGCTCGCTCATCGCGTCATTTCGAAAGGCGCGCCAGGGTATAAACCCGTTCTCGATAAATTCGGCTCACGGCTCCTCAGTAAAGACGGGCAGATTGACCGGGGCAAACTCGGTCGCCTTGTCTTTTCAGATGCAGAAGCCCTCGCGCAACTTGAAGACATCATCCATCCGTACGTTATCCAGGCGGTGGATTTGCTCGTGAAGCGCGCGAGTCAAACTGTCGTTGTCGTCGAAGCCATCAAACTTCTCGAATCAGAGTTGCGGCGTCAGTGTGATTCCATTTGGGTCACCGATGCCCCGCCACAGGTCCAGATTGATCGGCTCGTCCGCAAACGCGGCTTGAGTCAGGAAGATGCCATCCAACGCGTCCACACCCAATCTGCGCAAAAAGATAAACTCGCCGCGGCGACAGTCGTCATCAAAAACAATGGATCATACGACGACTTGTGGAAACAGGTGACCGAAGGATGGAAAACCGTCTCACCCGTCGGGGAAACTGGTCCTGTTCAAGTGGTCGAATCCAAGGCTGGAGAGTTTTCCCTCCGACGCGGGCGCCCGCGCGACTCACAAAAAATCGCAGGGTTGATCACGCGCCTGAGCAAAGGCAAACGCACCATGAACAAAGATGATGTGATGGAAGCCTTCGGAGAAAAGGCATTTCTGTTGCTTCAAATGAAGGATGAACTCGTCGGCGTTGCCGGCTGGCAGGTGGAAAACCTCGTGGCGCGTACGGACGATTTATTCCTCGACCCGAAAGCCGCGACAGATCAAGCATTGCCTCTTCTCATCCATGAAGTGGAACGCGCGTCCCGTGATCTGCAATGTGAAGCCTCGCTGATCTTTCCTCCCATGGACCTGATCGGCTTTGATTCAGTTTGGAAAAAACTTGGCTACGAACGCCGCTCTCCTGAAACGCTCGGTGTACAGGCATGGACGGACGCCGCGAACGAATCCATGCCCACAGGCGCGGCGCTGTTCTTCAAACAACTTCGCACCGACCGCGTCCTCCGCCCGATTTAATAAAACCGCGTAATTGGTAACTGGTAATTTGCAGAGGGAGGGAAAATCGTTACGCCAATTTCCGTGAATATTAAGGAATTAGCGGAGATTGGTGTAGATTAGCAGATAAAAGTGAATGCTCCGGCTGATCCCCCATTTACCAATCGCTAATTACCAATTACACTTTCATCAATGGCGAATTTCCTCAACAACCTCCTTTTCATATTTCAGCGACTCAACTGGCTCAGCGTACTGGACATCCTGCTCGTCATGTTGATCTTCTTCCTTGTGTTGTATTCCCTGCGCGATACGCAGGCGATGGTGTTGTTAAGAGGCGTGATCTTTTTGGTGGTCGCGCTCATATTACTGACCACGCTGGTTGAACTCCCCGCCTTCTCCTGGCTGGTACAAAACAGCCTGCCGGCATTGCTTCTTGCCATTCCGGTGATCTTCGCACCAGAAATCCGCCGCGCCCTTGAACGACTTGGACGCGCAGGCTCGCTCGTGACCGGCGTCAACCAAACCCCGCAAGCGGATATGAAAAAAGTGATCCGCGCAGTCGTGGAGGCTTCACGGCGACTCTCCGCCCGCCAGCACGGCGCGTTGATCGTCATGCAGAGAATCGACAGCCTCGATCAATTCATTGAAACCGGCGTGCAAATGCGCGCGCACGTTACGCCGGAATTGTTGTTGCAAATTTTCTACCCGGATACGCCCCTGCACGATGGCGCGGTGATTATTGCGGAAGGACAGGTCGTTGCCGCGGCTTGTGTGATGCCGTTATCTGCAAGCGGAGTCCTCAACCGCACACCCGAACGTCAGATGGGGCTTCGACACCGAGCCGCCCTGGGTATCTCTGAAGTCAGTGACGCGGTATCCGTTGTCGTTTCCGAACAGAGCGGTTCCATCGCCATTTCACACGCGGGGCGCATGATCCGCCGCATTGACCCCGGACGTCTCGAAAACATCCTCGTCGCGTTTTATCGTCCCGATACTACAACACCGCGAAGAATTTGGCTTCAACGATTCTTCCCGTATCTTTTCCGAAAGGATCAGTAGAGCAAGATCGTAGCTCGCTCACTGCAAATCATGCGCTGGTTTGCCTCCAACGTTCGCACTCTTCTTCTAGCCCTCGTCCTTGCGGTCTCGGTATGGATTTCAGCCGTCACTGCCGCAGATCCGGACGAAGTCCGCTCCCCCATCGCGGTCCCACTTGAAATCATCGGGCAGGAACCATCACTGGTGATTACGAACAAAATTCCGTTAACCATTGAAGTAACGCTGCGCGCGCCGCGTTCAGTTTGGGATCAACTGACCGCGCAGGAGAATCCGGTGCGCGCCATTTTGGATTTATCTGACTTCAGCGCGGGCGAACATACGGCGGATATCCAGATTCAAATTTCCGTCAGACCTGTGCAGATCGTTCTCTCAAATCCCGGGTCTGTTTCTGTTATCCTCGAACGACTCGCCACCCAATCCTTCCCTGTTGATCTTTCACTCAGCGGGCAGCCCGCCGTTGGCTATCAGGC
>Ga0247727_10009705_pt1 | contig 17290 bp, 17 predicted proteins | sample WisWelCaveWW1625_FD_202498 | JGI IMG/M metagenome (GOLD analysis project Ga0247727, IMG submission 202498) | Biofilm microbial communities from Wishing Well Cave, Virginia, United States - WW16-25 | ecosystem: Environmental > Aquatic > Deep subsurface > Groundwater > Cave microbial mat | place...
AAGGCTTCGATCACCGTGTCGGCTTTGAATTGGGGGGAATAACGTTTTCGCATGGCTGCTATTTTATATCTTATTTCAACCCGTTTGACTGTCTGAATTTACGGGTCCATTATAGCATTCCCCCAACTCTTGCTTCCCATTCATTTGTAGCATCATTGCGATTGACCTCAAAACTATACCAGGTATTGGTACTGATGCTGGGGTTGTTAAATACTGTCGTACTTGGTATCAAATCACCTGCAGTCAACGATGATACGAAAATCCTGAGTTGACCAAATGTAAAAAGTCCTTTGGCATATCCAACCTCATAATATCCTAATCCTCCTCGGAGTGTACAAGGGGTTAGATTACAAACCCCTGTGAAACCTGATGCAAAGGAATTACCCAATGGGGGCTGGGGGTCGCCGGTAAGCATAGTTGCCCTCGCGCCTTTTACAACTTGCCCTTGTACTTTCCCAAGAGCTTGTACAGTTTTATCGAAGTCCGGGGTCCCTTCATCGATTAAATTCCAATCATCTACAACAATCCACTGTCCAGCTGGTGCATCGCTCTTGAGTTTAACGCGAAATGTCGTAGTTCCGGCAGGCATTTCAAACAAACACTCAACCCAAGTGTAGGTAGCCCATGCCGCCACTGAGTATGCACAGACACGATCTCCTGTAACGTTGGAATTCCACACCAGATGTGCTGGATGCGCGAAATCGGTTCTACTGTTTGAAACCCACGCAGATAATCTATAAATTCGATTATTATTGACCTGAACTTTTTGACGCATTGCCAGCCATGCCCCCAATGGCTCAAGTGCACCATTCCATTGTCCTGAATGAGGCGCAGATTGTTCTGCATAAATGATGCCCGGAGATGAATTTGCTTTCCCCCACGGCTTTACATGATTTCCGTTTGTTTGTTCTTCATAGCCAGGGTTGCGAATGATGAAAGCAGCTTCTGGGTCCTCTGGATCTCCTCCTTGAGCGATGACATCTGATGCATCGAAGAGAAGTACTACAAACGCGAGAACGATGAATCCTAACAGGAGAAGCGTCACCAGAGATATGGGGTTCGATGAAGAACCTGAGTTGCGGGGTTGACGTTCGGACATGGAAACCTCCTTTGCGGTAAAGAATTTCAAGGCATCAAATTTCCCCTATTTTACCAAAAAAAAAACAAAGTTGTCAACCCCCTTTTACACGATCTCTCCTCTCGGTTATAATAACCTCCGCGTTCCAAAAAAAGTTCCGCCCTGTCCATGCTGCCCTCCCTCCGTTCCCGCGTATCCCTCAACAACACACTCATCGCCGTCATTGCGCGTTCGTTCATTAGCGGCATCGAGCAAAGCATGATCGGCGTTGTATTTCAACCGTTTGTCTTGTCTCTCGGCGCGAGCATGTCGCAGTTGGGTTTGCTCAATTCACTCGGTGGCTTTGGAGGACTCATTCCGACGCTGGCGTATCCGTGGGGCGGCTGGATTGCAGATCAACGCGGACGCAAAATTGTTTTGCTTGGCGCATCGTGTGCAGCGATGGGCGCGTTTGGATTGTACGCGGTGGCGGGATGGCTCGGCGCGTTGGCGATGCTTGTGCCAGCCATTATTTTGCTCGGCATTTCGCAAGTGTATCAGCCCGTCAATGCCGCGCTCGTGGGCGAAGCGGTGGGCGCGGGCAAACAAGGCAGCGCGTATTCCCTCATCATGATCGTTGTGATTGCGCCGGGGATTTTTGTGCCGATTGTCGCGGGCGCGGTGGCGAATCAATTTGGCTTTACTTACATTTTCCCTGCGGCGGTGGCGTTTGAAGCATTGGCGTTTTTCCTAATCTGGAGATATTTGCGCGAGACGCGGAAAGCGCATACGGAACGCGCCAGCGCGAGCGCGATTTTTGATTTTCTAAAACGCGCGTGGATTCCGCCGAGCGATCTGAAGTGGTTTTTCTTTGCAATTGCGATGGATATGTTCGCTTGGGGCATGGGCTTTGGAATTTTGTACGGATTGTTGAGCAAAGAATATGGTTTCACCACAATCCAACTGGGCATCATGTCGTCTGTGAGTTCGATTACGTGGGCGGTGACATCGCTGCCGATTGGACGATTGGTGGATCGCTATGGCGCGAAACCGATTCTCATTTTGTCCGAAGCGCTCGCGCCGCCCTTGATGTTTATTTGGGCGACACAATCCAATTTTGTAATTCTCGCCGCGTCCATGAGCATCTTTGCGTTGACCGCCGCGACGTGGGTGCCAGCGCGCAATGTGTATGTGGCGCAAACGGTGGAGCCCGCGCGACGCGGTGAAATTTTTGGGCGGCTTTCGGCGTTCAGCGGCGTGTTGGCGTTTCCCGCCACATACATAGGTGGATTGTTGTACGACAATTTTGGCTTTTGGGCGCCGTTCGCCGCAAATTTTGTTTTTGCAATGGTCACGTTAGCCATTCTTGTATTTTTTGTTCACACACCTCACATAACCATGCACGCGATTGCAGAACCAGCGGAATGAATAGGAACAGCGAATCTACGCGAATGCAAATCGCAAGCGAATTGAACGCGAATAAAAAACAATCCTTCCGCGTTCCTCCGCATTTATCCGCGTCCAAAAAAATTTAGGAGCAATGAAATGACAAAACGCGATACCTACACCGTTCGCATCGAAGGCGTCACGCGGCATCTACCATTATTCGCCGTCAGCCCCACCTTGCGCATCGCCGTTTTCAATTTGCTCGGCGATACGGAAATCACGATGGCGGCCGCGCGTGGACTCACGAAAAAATTGGCAAAGGTGGATGCCGATATCTTGGTGACTGCCGAAGCAAAAAGTATTCCGTTGGCGTATCATCTTTCCATCGAATTAAAGAAACCCTACATCGTGCTGCGAAAAGAGTACAAGCCGTACATGGGCAACGTATTGAGCGCGGAAACCCTTTCGATCACGACGGGCAAACCGCAAACATTATTTCTCGACGAAAAAGATCACGCGCTGATCAAAGGCAAACGCGTCATCCTCGTGGATGATGTAATCAGCACAGGCAGCACGCTTCAAGGGATGCGTTTGTTAATGGACAAAGCAGGCGCGAAAATTATTGCCGAAGCCGCCGTCTTTACCGAAGGCGAACGCGCGCAATGGGGTCACATCCACGCGCTCGGACATTTGCCCTTGTTCACGGGGGAGGAGAAGCCGAAAACGGCGAGCGCGAAAAAAGCGCGCAAGCGGGAATGAAGCAGCGCGAGGCAATTAGCATGGCGAGAGGGAAATGGGAAAAGAAAAAGCGGAACTCATTGGCGAGTTCCGCTTAATTCAACACAAATATCTTTATGGATCTACCTCTGGCTCTGTATTATCGCCGGGAAAGATAAAAGGCACCTCGTTCGTCGGCGTAGTCTGCTCATTGTGATTTGCGTCTTTGGACAACACAATCTTGTCAACGTTGAAATTATCTTCGCGCATCCACAGTTCAAACACGCTCGCCCCTGCTTGCGTCACTTGAATTGTGGCGGGGGGCCCATCGGCTGTGGACTTGCACCAGTACCATTGAGATTGACTCCATTGTGTACACGTAATTTTGTCAGCATCTAACGAAACCTGACTCAAGATGCCAGCGTGAACAGAATCATCGGAGCCGTTTGTAGCATATCTACGAATCCACACATGGTAGGTCCCAGCAGTTGGGAAAATAACATTAAATCTGATTTTTGGGCTATATGTCTCGATGTCGGTATTGATATTTGCGCCCGTGTTTGGGCGCGTGCTAATATAATTGCCGCCATAGAGACCATTGGTATATGCAATCCATTCATGCTGGTTTCCATTGGTGTCCGTTTTCTTGGTTTTCTTGAAAGGTACTTCCGCCTCGAAGGGCCCAATATTCACGCGAGAAAACTTGACAGCATCTACGCCGATTCGAAAAATCTGACCAACGCCTGTTTGGTCAGTTTCATCCGTCATTCGTAGGTTGGAGCTCGTTCCTGCTGGAAATTCATAAATTCCAAGACCTATCCACCGATTACAACCACGCCGAAATTCCGTTGCATCGTAGCGACTTAATGTCAGCTGGTCAACTTTGATGGGACCAAATGCCGGGGAACCTTGTCTCTCGATATAATAGTATGCGCTCCATACAGTGAAATCGGGATTGGCTGTGTTATTGTTTCCACAGGGCATCCAAGCAAGCACCTCGTAATTTGCCAAGGACGGCAAATTGGGAATCCACTCTGCCCAATATGTTGGCGATAGATTATTCTCATGGGTCCAAAAATACCCACCATTGTTGTATCCTAGCCCATTGGTACGATACCAAGCGGGGCAACCTGCGAAGGAACATCCTTTTTGGAATGTGGAAGTATTTGTGGCGGTGTCGTCAACAATGACATCATTGCCGTATGTTCCAAGCGTAACGTAACGTCTTGCTGCTTTTGATGGAGGATTGTTGTTAGTGCTACCTTGCCACTCACCAGATAACCAGAGGCTTGTTCCATCGGCAAGGTCAGGGCTGACAGAACACGTATTTACATTCGTTCCGAAGTCCGTGCAGGTATGGGTTACTTCAAAGTGCAGATGCGGCCCGGTAGAATTTCCGCTGTTGCCACTTGTACCAATCCATTCCCCCCCAAGAACTTGACCCGTGGGACGGGCGACACTGAGATGTCCATAGTGGGAATACATTGAATGGCCGTTGATATCGGCATGTCTGATTCGGATGCACAAGCCCAATCCTGAACCAGTACAGCTTGTATCATGACATGCTGGGTTTGACCAGCCCACTTCTTCGATTGTACCATCTGCTGCCGCCAACACACGATCCCAACGCTCCGGTCGTAACAAAAAATCTATTCCCCAATGCGGTGTATTGGGCTCCCATCTGCGGCTGGGATTTCCCGCACCGTAATACGGGCTATAAAGAAATTTGATGAAATCGTGCGCCTTTGCCACATGTACATCACTCGCTAGCAAGGTTGCGAGAAGAATGACGAAAGCCGCGCTCGAGAATGGACGTACTTGTCGGGTTCGCATTAGTTCTATCTCCTTGAAAGGGACTGCCAAATAACCTCTGCGCGCTTTAGCTGTCCATCGAAAGTCAGCTGCTGAAGATTCTGTCCGTTTAGGTCAGCAACCCAAACCTCGAATGGGCCACTCCGATTTGAAAGAAACGCAATACGCTTGCTGTCAAGGGACCATGCTGGATTGATCTCACCCCCAAATTCATCTGCGATCAAACGGGTTTCGGTATTTGTCTCCACTTCCAAAATATGAATCTTGTGATACTGGAAGAGCTGTTGCATTATATCTGTCATGTCGGCAGAGTTTGGCGGGAGTTCCTCGTACGCTTCGAATGCAATGTACCTGCTATCGGGAGACCAGCGCGGTCTAAAACCCAAACCGATACTAAAGTTCCGAGAAACGGTTCGCCTATTCTGACCATCTGGCTGGATTATTTCCAGGCCCTTTCCTAAAAAGGCAATGTTCCGTCCATCCGGTGACCATGCAAACTCGAATATAGGATCGTTATTCTCTATGACACGCTTTGGGTCTGAACCGTCCCCATTTGCAATCCAAGATTGGTGTCCGATACCTCTACCAGTCAATCCAAAGGAAACCACAAGTTGGTTACCATCAGGGGAAAACGCAGCGCCATATACAATTGGTTCCCAAGGCACATCGAGCCATTTTTGTACTTTGAGAACGCTGTGAATTTCTTTCTTCTGAACGTTGAATAACCCAATAGAGCCTCCATCATCTCCAAAGATCAAATCCACTCCATTAGGATGCCACCCAAATATCTTTGGGAGGGGATAGGAAAGCTCAAATATTTCACCTTCCGCTAAGGAAAAGATGTAAGGAATTTCGATGGATTCACAATCAGTACAATTCGGCTCCCTCCTGACGACATAGTAAATGTAGTTGCCATTCGGTGATGGAACGAGTTTGAGGATTCTTCCTTCAACTACATTTTTCCCTACCAATGGTGTGACGCCGCTTCTTGGGTTGCCTTCACGATCAACGGGTTGTTCATAAAGCGCACCATCGCTCTCAAAAAGAATTGTTTCGTTCTCTGCCTCAGGCGTACTAGTCGGCAATTCCTGCGTAGGAGACGGCTCTGGTGTATTTGACGGTTCAACGGTTGGAGTTTTTGTCGGTTGATCCGTTGGCGCATCCGTTGCAGGGATTTGTGTCTCTGTCGGTTCAACAAAAACAGTCGGTGTGTCAGGAATAACAGTCGGAGAGGGTTCTAACGTCGGTTCTTCAGTTCCAATGGCAGTAGGTTCGACAGAAGGGGTTTCCGTCGCGGTGGGTTCGGCAACTGAGGTCGCTGTTTCGATTGGAGTCAGAGTAAGTTCGAGGGTAGCCGTTTCGGTAACAACAAAAGTTGCTGAAGGTTCAACTGTTTCGCTGGTTGGGGATTCACCAGCTTGAGCTTGTTGGAGGACAGATGGCTGCGAGGAGAAATTACCAAGCGCGCCAATTGCCAACAAACTAATGATTAGCATTCCCAGCGCAATGGCGAGGAGCAGAAAGGCGAGATTGAACGGCGGGGGTGAAACAGTGCGATTCTTTTTTTCTTTCGAGTTCATAGCAAGCTCCTTCACGCTGAAAATTGCAAACATCCAATTTCCCCTATTTACCAAAAAAAAAGCACAATTGTCAATCGGCTTTTACAGCATGTCTCCTCTCGGCTATAATGACTACTGTACTCTGAACGGTGTGGCTATATGTTTGCAACAACCACGCGCGATTTGGCGCACGACGCGCTGACGAGTCTTGCCGATGGGGTGACATTGGTGGACGAAAACGCGCGCCTTGCATTTTTGAATCCGCGCGTCGAGGAATTATTTGGATTCGACGCGCACGCGTGGCTGGGCGAAACCGCGCAGTCTTTTTATCAAACCATTGCGCGCAATTCGACGGTGGGCGAAATTTTGGCGGAACGGTTGGAGCGCCACGCCGCGCGCGCGGACGAGATGCCGCGTTTGGAATTTGAACTACGCGCGCCGAATGAAAAAATCATTCAAGCGAAATGGTTCGCGTTGCAAGACGCGAACGCGTATGGCGTATTGTGGCGCGATGTGACGCGGGAAAAAGAGGTGGACCAGATCAAGAATCAACTCTTGTCCACCGTGTCACACGAATTGCGAACACCGCTCGCCTCCATCAAAGGTTTTGCGTCAACGTTATTGCGCCAAGATGTGCGCTGGGATGAAGCTACACAGCGCGATTTTTTACGCATCATTGAAGAAGAAAGCAATCGGCTCGAAGAATTGATTGATAACTTGCTCGACATGTCGCAACTCGAAGCAGGCGCGTTGCGGATTCAGCGCGAACCTGTGCAATTGCGGCGATTGGTGCGCGAAGCCGTCGAACAAGCGCAGCGCCGCACCGAGCTGCATTGGTTTGTGATGGACTTGCCCGCGGAATTGCCGCGCGTGTGGGCGGACGCGCGACGGATTCGCCAAGTGCTGAATAATTTGTTAGAGAACGCGATCAAGTATGCCCCGCAAGGCGGACAAATTACCGTGACATGCGAAGAGGAACACGAAAATGTGGTGGTGAATATCGCGGACGAAGGACAGGGGATACCGGGCGAATTATTGGATCGCATCTTTGATCGCTTTTTCCAGGCGGACGGCGCGAGTACGCGCAAAACGGGCGGGAGTGGATTGGGACTTGCAATTGCAAAGGGAATTGTCGAAGCGCACGGCGGCACGATTTGGGCAGAGTCGCTGGAAGGACTGGGCAGCGTTTTTCGTTTTTCACTCCCTATTGTGCAAGAACAGGATTTGATGCAAAATGAGGATTAGGTAAATATGGCAGATCAATTTTCAGTCACCTTTTATGGCGTGCGCGGAAGTTATCCAACGCCCGGACCCAAAACCGCGCGCATCGGCGGCAATACGCCGTGTGTGCATGTACGCGCGGGGGAACACAACTTGATTTTTGATGCAGGCACGGGCATCATCGCGCTCGGAAAAAATCTGACGCAGGAATACAAACCCGAAAACTATCCCCTCAACCTCACACTTTTTTTCACGCACACGCATCACGATCACACACAGGGTTTTCCCTTTTTCGTCCCCGCGCGTTTTCAACTTACCACGTTGTATATTTTCGGACCAAAAAGTTTGAACGAGGATTTAGCGCGCGTTCTTTCGCTCTCGATGCTGCCGCCCGTATTTCCGATCACCGTTGACGAATTGCCCTGCGAACGCGTAGTGCGAAACTTAAACGAAGCGGAAGTGATTGTGTTCAATGGCACGCCCAGCGAGCCGCAAGTGATGTGGTCCCAACGCGATGCCGATGTTCTAGCCGCGAACCAAAACGCGTTATGCGTGCAAGCCTTGAAATCCGCCGCGCATCCGCAAGGGGTTTTCATCTACCGCGTCAATTTTCAAGGGCGCTCGTTCGTCTTTGCCACCGATATTGAATCCTATGTAGGCAATTATCAGCGGCTCATCCAATTCGCGCAAGGGGCGGACTTGATGGTGCATGACGCGCAATACACTGACGCGCTCTATCTCCATGCGCCCGTGCCGCGTCAGGGGTGGGGACATTCCACATGGCGCATGGCGATTGAAACCGCGAACGCGGCAAACGTGAAACAACTCGCTCTCTTTCATCACGAACCCGATCACGATGATGACATGCTGGAAGAAATCGAAAAACGCGCGCAGGGGGTGCGAGCAAATACGTTTTTGGCGCGCGAGGGGATGACAGTGCAATTGTAGAAAATGGATGTTGGATGTTCGATGGCGTAGAGACGTTTCGGTGAAACGTCTCCCGTGGGCGATAATTTTCACGATTCGGTGAAAATTGTCGCCTTTGTCATTTTTTGCAATGAACGATTTTCAGTGGGGTTCGCGCACGTACATCATGGGCATCGTCAATCTTACGCCCGATTCGTTTTCGGGCGATGGGGTGACGGATGTTGACGCGGCGGTGACACAAGGTTTGCGTTTTGTAGAGGAAGGTGCGGACATTCTTGATGTAGGGGGTGAATCCACGCGCCCTGGTTCCGCGCGGATTGATGAACACGCTGAATTGTCGCGCGTGTTGCCCGTGATTGAACAACTCGCCGCGCGGGTGAATGTTCCGATTTCGATTGACACCTCACGCGCATCCGTCGCACAATGCGCGCTCGACGCGGGTGCGATGATGGTCAATGATGTGTGGGCGTTGCAGCGCGATGAAAACATGGCGGGTGTCGTCGCGGCGAACGAGGCGTACATTGTTCTCATGCACAATCGCGACGCACAAGCCATTGTCGGCGCGCTGGGTGGACATTACGCGAATGTAGATTATGACGCGAACGATATTGTGCAAGCCATCGTAGCGGAACTCGCGGCGCGTGTGGAGGTGGCGGAACGCGCGGGCATTTCGCGTAGGAAAATCATTATTGATCCGGGGATTGGTTTTGGAAAAGGGTTAGAGCAAAACTTAGAATTGCTGCGGCGTTTGGGCGAATTCAAAAAAATTTCCGCGTTATCTAAGTTGCCGCTGCTCGTTGGAACTTCGCGCAAAAGTGTAATCGGCTTGACGCTCAATTTGCCCGTAGAAGATCGTTTAGAGGGAACACTCGCCACGCTCGCGTTATCCATTGCACAAGGCGCGGATATTGTGCGTGTGCATGATGTACAAGCGGCGGTGCGCGCGTGTCGCATGACGGACGCGATTGTGCGTGGAGCGTGGAGCGGAGAGCGTGGAGGGAATTAACTATCACGCAGCGTTGGGATGGTTGCTGTCGTTACCTGATTGGGAACGCGGCACAGGCGCGCGTCCCGCGCGTGAGTCCTTATTTCTCGAACGCCCGCGCGCGTTATTGAACGCGTTGCAGAATCCGCAATCGCGCTATCGTTCTGTCCTCATCGCGGGAACGAAAGGCAAGGGTTCCACAGCCGCGATGTTGGAAAGCATTTTGCGCGCGGCGGGCTTGCAAACGGGTTTGTACACGTCACCGCATCTGCACAGCTACCGCGAACGGATTCGCGTGAATGGTGAATTGATTTCTGAAGTTGACTTTGCGCGCGGGATAGGGGAGATACAACCGTTACTTGATGATTTGATTTTGCAACACTCTGATTTTGAATCCTTCACAACATTTGAAGTAATGACCGCGCTCGCGCTGCAACATTTCGCGCATGAGAAAATTGATGTGGCGATTTTGGAAGTTGGGTTAGGGGGGCGACTCGACGCGACGAATGTGGTGGACGCGGATTTGTCGCTCATCACGCCGATCAGTTTCGATCACACCGCCGTTCTCGGAAATACGTTACACAAGATTGCGTTTGAAAAAGCAGGGATTATTAAAGCGGGAAAAATCGTGTTGAGCGCGCCGCAGGAACGTGAAGCGTCAAACGTCATTGAGAATGTGGCGCGGGAAAAAAATGCAACACTTGGTGTTGGGGAACGCGATTGGCTGTGGCTAGGCGGACATGATGATTTTATGGTGGCGGCGGAACCGCGCGCGGGTTTATGGAACGGGTATTGGCATGAGCACGATTTGCACGTCCCGTTGTTGGGCGCGCATCAATTTGTTAATGCGGGGTTGGCGGTGGCGGGGGCGCGGGTGATTGGGGAGAATTGGGGATTGGAGAACGCAAAGAGAGAGTCTCCCGCGCGCGTGGATTTGCAATCCACGCTGTTGCAATCCACGCTGTTGCAATCCACGCTGTTGCAATCCACGCTGTTGCAATCCACGCTGTTGCAATCCACGCTGGATTACAAATCCAGCGGCGCGCGCGGGGATTCTGCCATCGCGCGCGGCTTGGCGACGACGCGGTGGGCAGGGCGTTTAGAAATTTTGCAGGATCGGGACGCAACGCGTCCACTAATCATCACCGACGGCGCGCACAATGGCGATTCGGCGGAGAAACTATCAGCTGGATTGAATTTTCATTTCGAGTTTGAAAAACTGTTTTTCATTTTTGGTGTGTTGGGTGATAAAGAGTTGGACGCGATTGCAAAGCCATTTCTGAACGCAGTTGAATTTGTCTGGGCGGTGAAAACAAATCATCCCCGCGCGCGCGAGGCAAGCGACATTGCGATGAGCTTGAACGCGTTGGGCATGAACGCGCGCGCGGCAACCAATTTTGAGGAGGGGTTACAACTCGCCCGTGAACGCGCGTCGCCGCGCGATCTGATTTTGATTACAGGTTCGTTGTATATCGTCGCGCAGGCGCGTGCGGCGTTTGGGCTTGCAGAAAATAAAGACCCGCCATCTTGATGGCGGGTCATTTTATTTAGTGTGTGCATTGATCCAATTCGCAATGTCATCATAAATTTCCGCGCGATTGGTTTCCACAAATAAATTGTGATACGCGCCCTCGTAGCGTTTGTAGGTTTTGTCTTGCACCGCCGCCATTTCGTAAAATTCATAACTGCCTTTTGGCGAAGTGATCGTGTCTGCGGTGCCATGCAAAATGAATAGTGGGACGCGGAATTGTGGCGCGCGCGCGCGCGTCTCTTGAATCGTCGCCAAAAGTTCGGCGGCGATGCGCGGCGTAATTTTCGCTTGGTACAACGGATCGTCGAGATATTCTTTTTGCAATTGCGGATCGCGTGTGAGTCGCGCGAGATCGAGACCTGCATCTACGCGAATGCGCGGGGTGAGACGCGAGAGGACGGGTAAGAGCGCGCGCAAGATTGGTGAGCCGCCTGTATCGCCCAACGCGGGCGCGACAGCGACAACGCCCGCGATGTCATCGGGAAAATGCGCGGCATAATTTGTCACGAGCAAACCGCCCATGCTGATGCCGACGAGAAAAAGGGGCAGCGATGGCGATTGTGAAATTATGTTTTGCGCGAAGGAATGTAAATCGTTGCGAAAATCATGCCACGCCTCAATGTACATTTTTTCGCCGCCCGATGTGCCATGCCCGCGCAATTCGAGACGATGCACTTGGAAACCCCGCGCGGCGAGGGCTTCGGCGGCGGTTTTGTACGGCACGCCGTCCACTTGATCGCCGATGCCGTGAACGAGAATTATCTTTGCGCGCGGCGTATCTTTTGGTTCATTGACCCGCGCGCGTAATTCCAAACCATCGTTGGTTTTGAATGATTGCGTCATCGCATCCTCCACAAACAAAAAAAGGGCGTCTGGATTCCAGAGCGCCATTATGTGATTCAAATTTGTCTAGTGATGTCCGCAGCCGCAGCCACCGCCAGAAGCGTGTGCATGTTCGTGACTGTGACCCGCTTGTGCGCCATCGCCCGCGCCTGCATTGAACGATTGACCGCACGAGCAAGTCGAAACCGCGTTCGGATTTTCGATGCGGAAACCGCCACCCATAAGCGAATCCACATAATCCACATTCGCGCCTTCAAGATACATTGCGCTCGCTTGATCCACATATAAACGCACGCCGCGCGATTCAAAAACCATGTCGCCTTCTTCCATTTGATTCTCGAACGCCATGCCATATTGAAAACCCGAGCAACCGCCGCCTGCAATAAAAACGCGCAAGCCGTGCGTGGTCAGATTTTTCTCTTGCATGATCCCGCGCAATTTTTCTGCCGCGAGCGGGGTCAACTCGACAATTTCAGTCATGTCGGGCGCAACGGGTAAATCGCTAATTACGGGTACGGGCATTGTTTGGGTCATCGTTTGTGTCATCATTTTCCTGTCTCCTTGAGGTAGGGTTCTCGACAACTACCGTGTTTGTATAGTATTGATATTTGGGGTTTTGTCAATCACTTGTCACTTGTCGTAATGGTAGCGGCAGGCAATAATCACGAGATCGTCTCCTGTGACGCCATACACCAACCGATGTTCGTCGTTAATGCGGCGTGACCAATAACCTGCTAAATTCTCTTTTAGCCGTTCGGGTTTGCCAATTCCTTCAAACGGTGAGCGCAACGTATCGCGAATCAGTTGATTGATGCGCTTGAGCAATTGGCGATCTTTTTCTTGAAACCAGAGATAATCTTGCCAAGCTTTTTCCGTAAAGACAAGTCTCATGGTTCGATCAATTGTTTTTCCATCACATTGCCAAGCCGCGCTTCGTGAATAGATGTGCGAAGTTGTTCAGCATTCGCGGGACTCGATAATAAATACGCGGTCTCCTGCCATGCGCTAAAATCCTCAAGCGGCATCAAGACAAGTTGTGCGCCCGATTCCAACGTAATTACAAGCGGGTCGGCATCGGACACTACTTTAGCCGCAAGAGATTCAAAATTTTTCTTTGCTTCGTTTGCTGTGATTGCAACCATTGACTTTTCTCCGATTGAAATACTATCCACCAATCTGACTCATAATTCTGGACTCTGCAATAATGTTGTCCGCGAGGCCGTGGCCCCACGGTTTGTCATACACACCTTGCGAAATCAATGCGCGCAATTCCGCATCACTTGCGCCGTCGCGAATCGGCTGCAACAATTCTACTTCATTATCGCGCAACAGGCACAATCGCAAGCGTCCATCCGATGTCAAGCGCACGCGGTCACATCCTTCGCAAAACGGCGCGCTGACGGAACTGATGAAACCGAGCGTGCCTTGTCCGCCTTGCAAACGATACGGGCGCGCGGGGTCGTGTCCATTCCATTTGAGCGGAATCAATTCGCCACATTCCGCCTCGATGCGCGCCTTCATCTCGTCCGCCGTCACGATGCTGTCCACTTGAAAATCCGCAATCGAGCCGAGGGGCATCATTTCGATAAAGCGCATCTCCCACGCGTGCTCGAGCGTGAGCCGCGCGAGATCAACAATGTCTTGTTCATTGTACCCACGCACAATCACCGAGTTCAATTTGATCGGCGTCATGCCCGCCTGTTCCGCCGCCAGAATCCCGCGCCACACCGCGTCAATTTTGCCAAAGCGCGTAATTTTGGCAAAGCGTTCCGCGTCGAGTGTGTCAATGCTAATGTTCACGCGATTCATGCCCGCGCGCGCGAGCGGTTCCGCGATTTTTTCCAAACGCATCGCGTTCGTCGTCATGGCAATTTCTTTAATGCCAGGGATCGCCGTAATCGCTTCCACAATCGGCACAAGATTCGGGCGCACCGTTGGCTCCCCGCCCGTGAGACGGATGCGATCAAAGCCGAGCGTGGACATGATGCGAATGACGCGCACCAATTCCTCATCGCTCAAATGATGCGCGTGCGGATGAAACACGACGCCCTTTTCGGGCATACAATAGACGCAGCGAAAATTGCAGCGGTCTGTAAGGGACACGCGGAGATAATGAATTTCTCGGTCAAAGGAATCACGCATAAGAGAATACCCGCCTCAAGTATAACACATCCGTAGTGTGCAAGCGTCAAGAGTTTGTAAGAGCCGCGCGAATGACAAATTTCAAATTTGTCATACAATTGACGCCGCTACCCTTTTGTCTTGGAATTTTGCCAAATCATACTTGCGATGTGCCTCGCATTTCCGAAAATGCGTGGCACAGCACACAAGCGCGCGTGGATTTGCAATCCACGCTGGATTGCAAATCCAGCGCGCGCGATTAAGGAAACGATATGCCCTTCCTCGAACTTTTCGCCATTCTACTTGCCGCGCTCGCCATTTTTTTCGCGTGGCGCGCGCGCCAAGAAATCCAAACGATCACCGCAAAATTGGATCGCTTGCAAACGACATTGTTTGAAACGCGTCAAGCCCAACGCGCGCAGCAAGAACAAACGGAAAACAAGCTTGCGGCGCTGGATGTCTCGATGCAAAAAGCAACGGGCAACTTGCGTTTCGATCCGAATACATCGCTGACGCATTTGTACGAAATCGAACCGCGCGCACAGGCGGTATTAGCTGCGTTTCACATCGGCGGCTGCGCGAGCTGCGCGGTAGATGAAAATGGCACGCTGGCGGATGCCGTGCGCGAGCGTGGCGCGAATTTGGATCAAGTGCTTGCGGCGTTAAACACCTTGCCCTCCAATGGTGGACACGCCGATTTGCGGATGCCGAACGTCAGATTTGATCTGTAGTTTCCCCATGAAAATCCTCTGCATTGACATTGGCACCGGCACGCAAGATATTCTCCTCTTTAATTCCACAACCGAAATCGAGAATTGTCTGCAACTCGTGATGCCTTCGCCCACCGTGTTAGTGGCGAATCAGATTCGCGCGGCGACGAAACGCGGGGAATCTGTATTGCTCACCGGCACGATCATGGGCGGCGGTCCGAGCAACTGGGCGGCGGAGGATCATGCGCGCGCGGGGCTGAAACTGTTTGCGACGCGCGAGGCAGCGTTGAGTTTCAATGACGAACTCGACAAGGTGGAGGCGATGGGCATTCGCGTCGTGAGCGACGATGAAGCAAAACAGCTTGACGCGGCGCGCGTGATTTTGCGCGATGTGGATTTGGAAGCGATTCGACGCGCGTTTGAAGCGTTCGGCGTCACGTTGGAATATGACGCGCTCGCGGTTGCGGTGTTTGATCACGGGAACGCGCCGCCTGAAGTGAGTGATCGCACCTTTCGGTTTGAATTTCTCGCGGAAAAAATTCGCGCGACGGGAAAATTGTCGGGCTTTGCGTTTATGCGCGCTGATATTCCCGAACGCTTGACGCGATTCAAGGCGGTGGCCAAGAGTGTGAACGGGGACGCGCCGTTGTTGGTGATGGACACCGCGCCTGCTGCGGTGCGCGGCGCGCTGGACGACGACAATGTGCGTGTTCACGCGAACGCGATCATTGCGAATATCGGAAATTTTCATACGCTCGCGTTTCGATTCACCGACGGCGCGATTTCGGGCGTGTTTGAACATCACACAGGCGAATTGAAAAAGGAACAACTCGAAAATTTTTTGCGCCAACTCGCGGATGGCACATTGACGAATGACGCGGTTTTTTATTCGCAAGGACACGGCGCGGTGTTGTTTGACACGCGCGCACAGCCGCTAGACTTTCTCGCGGTGACGGGTCCGCGCCGCTCAATGCTGCTCCATTCCGCGCTCGAGCCGTACTTTGCTGTGCCATACGGGGACATGATGCTGGCAGGCGCGTTTGGTTTGCTGCACGCGTACGCGGAGTTGAATCCAAATGTGACGGATGCGATTGAGGGCGCGCTTGCCAAGTCCAGAGAGCTTGCTTGACGCATGGGATTTGAAAACGCGAATCCACGCGAATCTTTACGAATCTTTTTTATATTTGCTTTGATTCGCGTAAATTCGCGTTTCCGTGAATGGCACGAATTGAACCTTGACCGATCAAGAGAACTTTGCTACTCCATTACGCGAAATTTCGATCCAAGAATTACGCAAGTGTGATGGCTCGTCGCGCAAGAATCCAATTTATGTGGCGTACAAGGGGCTTGTGTACGATTTGACCACGAGCTCGTTTTGGCGCACAGGATTGCATCGCGATTTGCATTTTGCGGGCCAAGATTTGACGGATGAAATCGCAGAGGCACCCCACAGTGATTTGGTGTTTCATAAGTTTCCAGTTGTTGGACGGCTAAAATTATGATGTGATACACAAGAAACGGTTATTCACATCTATTGCTTTTGACCAGTCCCCTTTTTGTATCACGAGGAGGCAACAATATGCCAACAAATCCAAGTACTGGTTGTCCTAGACTAGCCGCTGTTATTGTGGGTGTAGCAACCGTAGCAGGGGTTGTGATTGCTTTGCTAGATTATTTGTTTGGGTTTGAATCAATCGGACCATCGCCGTTTGCTCCTAACCAGACTCGACCACAGACGCGAGCACAAGCACAGAATGACTCACCGACCGTTTTTCCAACCCCAACTGTCCTGAAAGTGGCATCAGTGGGAGGCATTGAAATTACTGAAACGGGTGCATTACAAACGGATAAGGTTGAGGAAATTTTACGCCTCAATAACTGTGGCGGAACAAGAGATGCGGAGCAGATTTCAGCGCGATCCATGATTGTGAACATTCAGGGGGAACTTAACATCCAAGAGACGCAAGAGAAACTCAACGCAAAATATGCCCGCGCTTCCAAGAGTCAAAAAGTTGTGGCAGCCCCTGGAACTTGGATGGAATTTGTACTAACGTGGACTGAACAGGAATGGATTGGTGTTGTCACACAAGGAAATGGTGGCAGGGCAACGTATGTAGTGCGCGCACCGATTGCAGTAGAGTTATCATCCAGTAAGAATCTAGGTTGTCCTCTTACACCAACGCCAACTCCCCCGCTTTCTATTGCAACGAACATTCCTCCTACGAGAATTGCACAGCCAACTTCAGTGCCAGTTCCAACATCGCGTCCCTCGTCAATAATTTTCACCACGATCCCTATAATGGACCCGTAAATTCAGACAGTCAAACGGGTTGAAATAAGATATAAAATAGCAGCCATGCGAAAACGTTATTCCCCCCAATTCAAAGCCGACACGGTGATCGAAGCCTTCAAAGAAGACCT
>Ga0247727_10009706_pt1 | contig 17289 bp, 10 predicted proteins | sample WisWelCaveWW1625_FD_202498 | JGI IMG/M metagenome (GOLD analysis project Ga0247727, IMG submission 202498) | Biofilm microbial communities from Wishing Well Cave, Virginia, United States - WW16-25 | ecosystem: Environmental > Aquatic > Deep subsurface > Groundwater > Cave microbial mat | place...
GGTCACGTCGGAATACTCAGGATACTCGAAGGACCGGACGTTGCCGGCGCCTGTCGGCACCAGAATAATCTTCTGAGCGCCGACGCCACCCAGCACCCACTTTCCATCCGGAGAGAAATCTGACGCAGCACCGCCGGCTAACCGGACAGCCGGAGAACCATCGACTCCACGCAGAAAAATTGTGCCGCTGGGAGATTCGCTTCCTTCGCCGCGCTCCCACATCAGAACGTTCTTTCCATCCGGAGAGAAATCGACCACATTTGCATTATCGAGCCAGGAAAGCTCGCGTTCTTCTTTTTCCTGGTCTGCATGGAGCATCAGGATCACGCGCTCGTCCTTGAATTCGATCAATGCCCTTCCATCAGAGGCAACATCCAGGAGCTTGGTTCCGCCGGGAAATCTTTGAATCAAGCGTGTGGAGCCCGACAGATCGAGCCCGTAAAGTTCATGTCCGCCACCTGCTTCGTTTGATATCGATGTGAACCAGACTTCTCTGTCCTGTGGGCTCCAGGAGATTCCGCCAGGGTACAACTCTTCAGATTGAGCGATCTTCTTACCGTTGTTATCAACCACGACAACAACTCCATTGGCTGCCCCGGGATCGTGCTCAGTAAAAGCGATCGCATTGCCTGCGGCAGATACACGAATTCGATCGATCTGTTTTGTGCTTTCATATAGAACTTTTCCGGGCGGAAATTCGAGGTAGCTCTTTCCCATGGCGCCTCTCGAAATAGCCATGGTACTCGCATCTGGAGACCAATCTGCGCCATAAACCTGCTCAGCAAGCTCGCGCGGCGAGCCTCCTGTCAGCGGCGCCTGACTGAGAATCTGCTTTTCACCGGGCATCAGGATCAGCATTTCCCCGGTTCGTGAAATGGAAGCGATTTCCGCATTTTCAATGCCTAGCGATCGGGACTCGGCGCGATCCGGTCTCGTTTGATAAAGCTCCCGGCCGATTCCTGAAAAGGAAGCGCTGTAGACAATGGTTTGCCCATCCGGTGTAAACCGCGCTGATCCGATCGGACCTCTCCGATAGGTCATGCGGTGATATCCCAGAGCCGTTCTTACCACCGTATTAGATGGACGCGATTCGAAGTAAATCAATGCGGATGCAAGCGCCAGGATCAACGCGATTGTGGTGACATCAAAGAGCCTGCGCAACTTGCCGCGTTTCGCAACCGGTGGAGGAGAAAGGGCTGCAACAGTATCGGTGGAGCTGGCGATCTCGGAAAAATGATCCCGGATGCTTTGCAGATCTCTAGCAAGATCCTTGGTGGAAGCATATCGGTCCGCCGCGTTCTTTTCCAGACAACGTTCGATGATCCATTTCACCGGGGGCGGAACGTGAAGGCCGGTGGCGGCCAGTGGCTCAGGGTCGCCTTGGATAATCGCCGCCATGGTTTCGACTGCCGTTTTCTTTTGAAAGGCCCGTTTTCCTGTCGTCATTTCGTACAGGATGGCGCCAAAGGAAAACTGATCGGACCGGAAATCGATGCCGGTCCCCGCCGCCTGTTCCGGTGACATATATCCGACCGTGCCAAGCACAAGCCCTGCGTCGGTTTGCGCCGATGTCGGCAAAGCAGAAACCTGGTCTCCCGCCGGCTGAAATAGTTTTGCCAGGCCGAAATCCAGAATCTTCACATAGCCGTCTTTGCTGACCATGATGTTTTCCGGCTTCAGATCGCGGTGCACGATTCCCGCTTCATGCGCCTTTGCCAGACCTTCCGCGAGCTGAGCAGCGATTTGCACTGCTTTACGGGCCACGAGCGCGCCGGGCTGCAGTATTTCGCGCAAGGTTTTACCGTCCACAAGTTCCATGGCAATGTAGGACCGCGAATCGATAGAGCCGATGTCGTAGATTGTGATGATATTCGGATGATTTAACGCAGAGGCAGAATGAGCTTCCTGCTCGAATCTGCGAAGACGATCAGGATTCGAGGAAAGTTCCTCCGGCAGGATCTTGATCGCAACTTCCCGTCCCAGCCGACTATCGCGACCGCGAAAAACCTCGCCCATTCCTCCAACTCCCAGCGGCGCAATGATTTCGTAAGGGCCCAGATGTGCCCCGGCATTCAACGGCATCCGCTTATCTTAGCAAGAGATTGCGGAAGAATGCTAGCCAGGCATACTCGAACACTCGAACTCTGAGGTTGCTGCAACGAATGGAGCGTTGTTTGAATCGCTCATTGCTCAGGACTAAAATCGCATCGGGCGGAATCACTGAATCGTAAAGTACTTCCAGAGCGCAGGCCTTCCCCGGGCAGGGAGATCGATCAGGAACAGGTCGTGATTTGCGATCTTGAATGCGAGATCGGACCGCGCATCGAAAAGATAGCGAAGAATCATGCTGTTTGTGCCGCCGTGTCCTACAATTAAAACAGCGGAATCATATGAATGTTGCTCACGAATCGTATGAATCGCGCGAGTCACGCGCAGGAAATGCTGATTCACGGACTCGCCTCCATCCAGCGAATCGTCTTGATCGGCACGTCGCCGTTGAAACTCATCAAGGCCGGGACCGTCCAAGCGCATGCCTTCAAACTTTCCCAGCGATTGTTCGTTCAAATCCGCCATACGAATGACCGGTTCGCAATGCAATGATTCGGCAGTTTCGATGCTTCGTTTCAGCGCGCTGCAATAAATCGAATCAAGCTGAACGCCATCCATTCTTTGTGCCAGTTCATTTGCCTGCCTTCGACCGTTTTCATTCAACGGAATGTCGGTCCAGCCCTGTAAACGTTGCTGCGCATTCCAGTCTGTCTCCCCGTGACGGGCTAGATAAATCCTCATCGCGCAGAGTTCACTTTACGTGATTTCTGAACAGCGCAAGGGTCCGTTTCCACGCGTCTTCGGCAGATTCACGGTGGTGCACCGGACGCGTATCGTTGAAAAATCCGTGATCCGTTCCTTTGTAAACGTGGAACTCGTGCTGCTTGCTTTCCGCAGTCAACACTTTACGCAACGATTCAACGGCCTTCGCATTAACAAATGAATCCCTTTCGGCAAACAAGCCGAGAACAGCCGCTTTCATTTGAGCGAATGGAGGCTTCACATTCGGATGAATTCCGTAGAAATCGACACATGCCGAAACGTGATCCGGATTCGTGGCTGCCGCATACAATGCAAGTTGTCCGCCCATACAGAAGCCGACAACGCCAGCCGTCTTACTCGTGCAGTTTGGATTGGCGAGCAACGTCTGAATCGCGCCGCGTAAAATCTTTTCCGCTTCGCCGATGTTCAAAGCCATCATGAGCTTGCCTGCTTCATCCGGCGAAGTAGTTTTTTGTCCTTTGTACATATCAGGCGCAAAGGCAGTAAATTTTTCTACTGCAAATCGATCACATACATCCTTAACGTGGTCGTTAAGTCCCCACCATTCTTGAATCACGATCACTCCCGGTCCGCCTGAAGCAGGAACCGACAGGTAACCCTGATAACTCTCACCGTTTCCTTTGAAATCGATCATCTGTCCTTTCATAGTAATCTCCAAAAATAAGCGTATCCGCTATTATGACTATTTACGCCCAGTGCGACTTCATTGTGTTCACTCACAAAACCAGATCAGGCAAGGGGCTCGGGATTCAGTCCGAGTTTCTCAAAGACGAGAAAGTCTTTGACGTTGTTTGTCTTCAACCGCCGGACTCCATAATCAAGAAGCGTGATGCCATAGACTACATCAAAAATGCGGGGGCCGCGGATGTCCTTTTGCGCGCAGAATTCCACGCTGCGCCTGAGAACGGAGCGCCGGGGATAGATCTTCTTCAGAATTCTTACCCTGTTCAACCAGACAACTCGCTCTTTAGCCTCTTCAGCACTCAAAGGATTCTTACACCGTTTAACGCTTGTAATCACTGAATAATACTCCGCTAAAATTTGAGGACTGATACAGGCGCGCCACAAGCCTCGAAAGACTTCCTCAAGGACACCTCTGGCAGCCGGATGTAAAACGGAAGATGGATCATCTGCGTAGATCAACACATTCGTGTCCAGACCAACAAGCTCATCTTTCTTCATAGATTTCCGAGCGGGTAAGATCTTCCTGAACTTCCAGCGACTTCGTTCCAATTGGCCCCAGAATCGACTTCTTTCTCTTTGTCCACGGCTTGTAGTTCAAAATAACATCTCTCATCGTCATCTTGTGTTTGAAATATCTGTCAGGATCGTAAAAGCGCGGCTCCCTTCCCTTGCCGGGGACGACAACAAAAGGTTTCCTTTCATTCAATTTTTTAAAAAATTTTTCGCTGACTTTTCTGCTATTATTCTGCAATTCTTTTGACCTTTATCCTGTTAAATAAATAAATATCTTTACGCTATAATCTTATCTCTGAATGCATCATCAGTCAAACCATCGCCAATAAACCTTTTTCAATCTATCGTTAACTCTCGATTCGCGAATGTACTCTTGACTGAAATCCAGTGTCACCTGTACTGGAGTTGATGGTGTGCCGGAGTTCCATCAACTTCAGTTGCTGATCTTTCAGGAAGACTGCCTTTCCAAATCTGTCGCTCGAGCAACCGGCTCTGTTTTCGCACTGGCACGTGGATTGCTCAATGATGTTGTAGAAGTTTTAGAAAGGAGGAAATGACCATGTCTAGAATCGTTCCATCAACAGATAGGCCCATACCAACATACGAAAAAACATTAACAGCAGAACAGGTGTCCGAAACGGAATCCAAGCAGAAAACGCAAACCGCAGGAAAGGCGTTACTGGATGGAGGGCAGGTGGCAACGCCACAATCGCCGCCGGCTACTGACGCGAAAGCCCGGCAGTCCGAACTGCAACTTGGCGGATTTTTGCGCGAGGCGGAAATGCAATCGCTATTACCGACGCCTTCTGCGCCAGCGCTTGATAAATTTCCCGATGCACGTTCCAATCTCGATCGGAACATTCATCTTGATGAAAAAATCGATATAACAAAAAATCTTCCAGATGGAAAAACAATCAATAGCGGTCTTGCAGGATTGGACTTCGGCCCCAGTAAATCAAAGACTGGACCGAACCACATGGGTGTGGACATGACAACCGGCGGAATGAAAGCACCTGATGATGTGATTGCCGATGTGCTCAACGCCGGTAAGCCGGCAAAACCCAACGCTCCGCCACCGCAAAATAATGGCGGCACCATGAAAACGACCGATCGCACGAGTGGCGGAAATTCCGGGTTTGGCCCAACAAAGGAAAGTGGTGGCTCAAATTCGGCACATCCCCCGGGAGTTCCACTCAGCTACCGCGCACCAAATCGGGACCTTATCTCGGGAAAGGAGCTTCCTAAGTGGGAGGATAAGAAAAAAGAGGAACCGAAAGAAAAATCCTGGTACGAGAAAGTGGTGGACTCGGTCAAGGATACAGTCAATGATGCTTTCGGGAAGTCGAAAAGTATGACGGACCCGGATGCTGCCGGCGGTGCCGGGGGAGTTCCTACTGCTGATGATTTGGCAAGAGCGAAAGTGCGCCTCGGCCAGGCCGAACATGGCGTCAATCCCGATTTAGGGGTCGGTGGTGGTGCAATCGCTCCCGAAGAGATGAAACGTCCGATGGATCTTGTTCGAGATCCGATTGGAGATGGGGAGTCATCTGTTGAAACGGGTTCTCCAGAAAAGGCGAAGCTCGCCGCGGATATTCATGGTCCTCGTACTGTCAATCCAGACCTGGGAATTGATCCTACGCCTGCAATGGGGGGCAACCAGGGCGGCCCGGATCCAAATCGGGGAAATTTCAGTTAGACTCAGGGTCTGCGCAAAAATAACTTGGCATTTTGCTGCTTGGCCCGCAAGGCCGAAGACGAGGCGCGAGCGAGGCGCATACCCGCTGCGGTATGGTTCGAGCGAGCAACGAAGTCAGCGGCCTTTTGCGGGCCGCAGGCCGACGGGGCGCGGCGTTGCGCAGGCCCTTAATTACCGCCAGGGCCAATTGGGGCCGATAATACGGAATTGATAATGTTCATACGCTCTGGCGGGTTCTCCCGGCAGAAGGATTGAAGGATCATTCAAACAGCGGTGTTTCGAACAAAATCACAGTACTGATGCAGGATGCGACAAAAGGCCGGTCTGTAACCGATCATAGAAGGAAATGTCATGTTGATTGGGTTCTTCGGTGTGAAAAAGAACTTCGATGCAAAGTTGGCTGGATTGTGCTCACTATGTCTCACCCTTCTCCTTTTTAGCGTAAGTTGTTTCACGCGCGATCAGGAAGACTCCGGCTACTGGACACGCGGATGCATTTGTCCCGATCAGCGCACCATGGCCGCCATCGGAAGCGAAGCCGTTCTGATTGACCTGGTGTCGGGCAAGCCAACTCATAAGACCCGCGGATACTTTAATGATGTTGTTTGTTTCCCTGACAACAAAGCGGTTGCTCTTGGGCCGGAGCAAGCCGTCTGGCTCAATACCGGACAAAAGAACGAACGTCAGACCAACTGGGCTCTGATCGGACCGTTAGAAGAAAACAAAATTGTGGTTTCCTTTCGCAACTCGTGGAAAGGAAGTATCTTGCGATCGTGGGACGGCCCTCTAAACCTCAAGGTCGAAACGATCGATGGATCCAACGCCGTGAATGTAGAGCCATTTCGTCTTGTATCCGAAGCATTTCCGGTTCTCGGTCAGGAGCCTGTCAATTACCTTGAAATTATTCCGATTCGCTTGCTGGCCGATAAAAGATTACTCGTCGCGGCAGGATACGGTTCTACAAAATTTGAACAACAAAAACCATGGAATTTCTTTACCGTGCAAATGAAAAGCGGAGCCGTGTCCCCTTTTGGCCCAATGCGCAAAGGGGATGATGACCTCAACCTCTTTGTTCGATCCACTAAGTTCGCTTCAACTCCCGATGGCGAAATCCTCGCAGGTTCTTCCGGTAAGACCATCGTTGTTCTAAACTCTGAAAACCCGGCTCCAGTGACTCGCATCCGGTTGGAAAACATAAAAGAAATTCAACAACTCCAATTCAATCAGGATGGAACGCTTCTCGCTGCCGGTTTAACAGGAACTGACGGCGGTTCCGGTCGCATTGAAGTATTTGATTCAACAAATGGAAACCGTCTCTGGCAAACGGAAGATCATAAAGGAGTTATTTATTTTCTACAGTTTCTTCAAGATGATTCGCTTGCCTTTTTCCGGTCGACCCGGATTGTCTCACGCCGGCGTGGCAACGATGGAAAGGTGGTGTATTGAAAACTGGAAACATCATGAGAGTATCCAAAATCGTTTCAGGTTTGTTTGTCGCCCATATCATTTGCCTGTTCGTTCCGCAAACAGCTCTTGGCCAGGCAGAAAGGTTGGGCATTGTTCAATATACAGCCCCAAACGGATGGACGAAAACACCGAAGGAAAACGTGGTGGCATTTAGTCACCTCAACCAGGACACGGGCGGCTTTTGCATTATTACGGTTTACGGCGCGACACCGGGTGTCGGTAATCCACAAAACGATTTTACCAGCGAATGGAATAATCTGCCTGAACCCGGCTCTCAATGGGGGCTCGGGCACCTACGAAGTAAAAGATTATTCTGTGTTCTTTAGCTACTCGGACGGAAGAAGGATAGCAATTGCATTCCTGGGAGTGGATTATGAAAGGAATAACCCCGGCCCGTCGTTTTTGACGATGAGTTTTAATGAAGATCAGTTGATCAGGCAATGACCGGGAAGGTTCAACGGATTTTTTTTGAAGGAATCCCCAGGCGAATCATCATCTTGCGCAGTCCGAATGTCGACAACTGCAAATATTTTGCGGTCGTGGTGAGATTCCAATCTTGTTGGTGCAGAACCTGAATCACCAGCTTTCTGGTGTAATCGTCGACTGCCTGCCGCAGATTGACCGGAGTCTTCAGTTCTTCGAAAGACATCTCAGATATGCTGCCTTCAAGCAGTCTTCCAGGTGCAAGATGCAGGTCCAACATTTCACCAGGAATTGCTAACGCCACCATCGAACTCAGAATGTTCGAAAGTTCCCGCACGTTCCCGGGATACTCATAGCGACTTAAGATGGAAAGCAGTTTCCGTGTAATTCCCGGGATGAACTTCTTTTCGCGAGACGAAATGCTTCTTAAAAGGGCTACACACAACAATTCAATGTCTTCTTTGCGTTCGCGGAGAGGAGGAACGGTTAATTCCACGGTTGCGATGCGATGATACAAGTCTTCACGAAGCATACCGGCGCGGATGAGTTCGGCAGTCTGCATGTTCGTTGCCGAAATCAACCGAAAATCCACAGGAACCGCCCGGTTCTCACCAACAGGATAAATGACTTTCTCTTCAATCGCGCGAAGAATTTTCGCCTGTTGAGCGATAGGAAATGCGCTCAGTTCATCCAGGAAAAGAACTCCTTGATCGGCGAGCACCATCTTCCCCGTGCGCCGACTTACATCGGTCGCAACTTTTTCGCCAATTCCAAAAAGCTCCGCTTCCAGCAAATCGGCTGGAATTGCCGCACAGTTGACAGCAACAAACGGATGCTGAGCTCGCCTGCCGGAAAGATGAAGCATTCTTGCGATCAATTCCTTTCCGACACCCGTTTCTCCGACCAGCACAACATTTACGTCGCTATCCACCAGGGAATTGAGCTTTTCATAAATCTCGTTCATTCGTTGTGATTGTCCCGCAACCATTCCTTCCGGAAACTTCAATCTCGAAAAAAAAGAAACCGCGTCTGAAACCGGAAAGAATACATCAGTCGTAACAGACGCGCCGGTCGGTTTCAGATCGGTCGTCTCTTCTTTAATATGTACGAACATTTCCTCATCCAGCTGGCGAATTCTGAAGTCCACTCCACCGGCTTGCAATAAATCACCTGGTTTCAAAACTGCTCGCTGGACCTTTTTGCGATTCACGAGAATGCCGTTTGTGCTTTCCAGATCGTGAACCATCCATTCTCCGGATGCCTTACTGATTGCAAAATGACGCCTCGAAACGCCGGTGTAGGGAAGGCAGATATCGTTTTGCGGGAGGGTTCCGACTGTAATCTCCGGGCGAACCGTCCCAAGAGGAAATTGAATGATTCTTCCCCGGCAATCTGCGACAAGAACAAGCATAGTTGTCATTTAACCACAAAAAACGCTTTCAATGCTGATCGTGATACAATCAGCGCGGGGTTCATCTTTTCGCGATTGCTCCCGATCCGGCGGTGGAGACGATCTGATTGCCTCTTAAGAAGCTTCTTGCCTGTGCGATTTTCATTCTGCTTCCTTTGTGCTGTCTTGCATTGGATCCGGAGAAAGCAATTACGCAGTATGTACATGACGTTTGGACTTCAGAAAATGGACTGCCGGAAAACGAAGTCAACTCCATCTTGCAGACGCGCGATCGTTACCTCTGGGTAGCAACTTACGACGGGTTCGCTCGCTTTGACGGGAATCGATTTATGGTGTTTAACAAAAACAACACCATCCTTGAAACCAACATGATTCAAGTGCTTCTGGAAACACGTGACGGCACGTTATGGATCGGGTCTGTTGGAGCAGGGCTGTATTCGGTAAAGAACGGTAATTGGAAGCACTTTTCCAGGAGAGAAGGCTTGACTGACAATATCGTAATCTCCCTGTCTGAGGATCGCGAGGGAACCTTGTGGATCGGAACACGAGCCGGCCTGAATCGATTGCGGGATGGCAAACTTGTCAGCTATCCCAAAGAAGGCTTTCTGAGTGAGGTAATTACAGCACTCTATGAAGACAGTAAAGGGAATCTGTGGATTGCCGGTACCGGATTGCACCGCCTGACAAACGGGAAATTCACCAGCTACACCACCAGTGATGGGTTGTCCGCCAACGAAATCAGAACTTTATATGAAGATAGACGGGGAAATCTCTGGATCGGAACCGACGGTGGGGGCATCAACAAACTGAAAGATGGAAAATTCACGAGCTATTCTTCAAAGGAAGGCCTCTCCAATAACACCGTGAACGACATCAGCGAGGACCGCGACGGTAATCTGTGGATCGCAACCGCGTCCGGGATCAATCGAATGAAGGATGAAATCTTTAGCAGCTATTCGTCTAAGGAAGGGCTGTCGGATGACGGAGTCCTGTCGCTTCACGAAGACGTTGAAGGGAGCCTGTGGATCGGAACGGCGGGTGGTTTGAATCGTCTGAAGGATGGAAAATTCTCCAGCTTCACAATGCAGGAGGGCCTGCTGGGAGTCGTCGTATGGTCCGTTTTCGAAGACCACGACGGGAATGTGTGGATCGGGACAAATGCCGGCTTGAACAAACTGAAAGATGGAAAGATTACCAGTTATTCAAAAAGAGATGGCCTTTCCGGTGATCCCGTTTCGTCTGTTTATGAAGATACCGGCAAAACTTTATGGATAGGTATAGAGGATGCCGGCTTGAATCGTATCAGCAACGGCAAATTCACGCACTACACTCCAGAACAGGGCTTATCAGGGAAAACCGTGTTGAGTCTCTACGAAGATCGAAAGGGCAACTTATGGATCGGAACTACCGGTGGTTTGAGCGTTTTTCAGCATGATAAGCTCACGAGCATCCCGGCATCAGTAAACCTGCCCCGTGGTCAGGTCAGATCCATCTACGAAGACACGCAAGGAAATTTATGGATCGGCATGCTGAACGGATTGTCCCGCTTAAAGGATGGAAATTTTACAAGGTATACCACGAAAGACGGACTCTCCAGCGATCTCATCGTGGCTCTTTATGCGGACTCGGAAGGAAGCCTCTGGATTGGAACAACCGCCGGACTGGACCGGCTGAAAGATGGCAAATTGTCCCGCTTCACTACGAAGGACGGGCTTCATAGTGATGCAATAGCCGGAATTCTTGAAGATGACGCCGGCAATCTTTGGTTCTGCAGCGCAGGCGGAATTTTCAACGTAAGAAAAAAGGATGTCAATGAATTTGCCGAAGGGAAGTTAATGTCCATCGAATCCACAGTTTATTCGAAAGCTGATGGCATTAAGAGCGGAGACTGCAAAGGTGGTCAGCAGCCGAGCAGTTGGAAAACAAGAGATGGAAAGCTGTGGTTTGCCACTTCGCTTGGAGCAGCAGTCATTGATCCCCGGAAAATTCATTCCAGGCTGCTACCGCCACCAGTGATGATCGAATCGATCATTGCGGATAGCGAATCGGTTTGGTCGAGGAGTGTCCAATCAGAAATTGGTGAAGGTAAATCGGGTGAAATGGTCCGTATCGCGCCCGGGAAAGACCGACTTGAGTTTCACTTCACGGCCCCAGGCTTACTGAATGCCGAACGAGTGAAATTTCGATTCATGCTGGAAGGACTTGACAGCAATTGGGCGGAGGCAAGCACACGTCGTGTGGCGGATTATACGCACCTCCCACCAGGAGAATACAAATTCAAGGCTCAGGCATGCAACGAAGACGGCGTATGGAACGAAGCAGATCCGGGGATTGCCCTTTACTGTGAGCCACTTTTTTATCAGACGTACTGGTTTTACGGCATCTGCCTACTCGCGATTGCATCAGTTGTCGCAGGAGGCCATCGTCTTCGCGTGAGGCAACTGGAAAAGCGGGAGCAAGAACTGATTGCGGCCGTCCAAAGAGGCACGCAGGATTTACGCGATGCCAACAAAAGACTTCAGCAGGCGGAGGACCGGATTCTGGAAATGGCCGACTCAGGGCCTGAGGCTTTTGAAAGTATCGCCGTCTGGTCGAAACTTCTTGCCGACGATATTGCGCGTGTCATCGGAGCCCGGGAAATAGGAATCTGGAGAGCGCAAGCAGAAGGATTCTTTCCGCTGGTGATGTGTCAAATGCAACCACCAGCTTTTAAAGAAGTCAGTCTCTCTAATTCTAATTTTGTAGAGCAAGAAACGACAAGTACCATTCCCATTAAGGGAAGTACCGGAGGACTTTTTGGTGTGATGGTGGTGGCTCATGAAAAAATGTTTTGGTCGGATCAGGAAAGGCATTTAGTGGCAACTTTTGCCAATCGTCTCGCAGCAACGTTTGAGATGGAGCAGATGCGCGAGAAATTGGCCGAAGTGCATTACAAAAAGACGGCTACCCTGCAGGAGATGCACGACCGGGGAATAGCGACATTGCAACTGTGTCCTGTCTGCCGGCGTTGTTACGATCATACGGGCTCTGTGTGCGAGGCAGACGGAGCTCATTTAACCGTACCGCGTGTTTTACCGCACCGAATATCAGACAGATATCGTTTGATGAAACTTCTCGGGGAAGGGGGAATGGGCGCGGTGTTCAAAGCGCATGATGAAAAGCTTCGCCGCGATGTCTCGTTGAAAATCATTCGTGCCGAACGCCTGAGTGATGAAACGATGCGATTCCGTATCAATAGAGAAGCGCAAATACTGGCCCAGATCCAGCACCCGGGAGTGATTTCCATTTACGATTTTGGTGAATTGTCGGATGGCTCTGCGTTTATGGTGATGGAATACCTGGAGGGGGAAGATCTTCAAAGCATATTGAAACGGGAAGGTCCCGGTACTCCGCAACAGATAGCTATGGTGTTGCAACAGGTGGGTGAAGCATTGAATACCAGCCATGGAAAAGGCGTCGTGCATCGCGATTTGAAACCTTCGAACCTGTTCGTTGTTAATTCCGGATCGGAATTTCAGGTCAAGGTTTTGGATTTTGGCCTTGCTAAATCCGTGAAAGACAGTTCCTCCTTGACCGCGACAGGCCTGATCATGGGAACACCTGCGTATATGTCTCCCGAGCAAGCGCAGGGACAGGTCATGAATGAACAAAGTGATCTTTTTTCTCTGGCATCGCTCACATACGAATTATTAAGCGGTAAGCCGGCTTTCAAGGGAGAGAGCGTCGTTGAGGTGCTTTCAAAGATCATTTTGGCAGATCCTGAGCCGCTTTCCTCAGTGATTGCGGAAATTCCTGAAGAATTGGATACACTTTTCAGCGCCGCAATGGCAAGGAAAGGTGCAGATCGCCCACAAAATCTCCTGCAATGGACCAAACAGGTAGCGCTTCTTCTAAAGCAGTGCAAGAGTTCCGTCCCCGGCTGGCGTACCTGACAGGGATCTCTCCGAAAACCTGGGTCTTCTGCTACATCACTTTTCCGATGATTTGCGCAAGCGCGGGAATGCTCACCGCGAAATGCGCGATCAGACCGGGCATAGTGTTTCGCAGTCTCTGGGCAACAAACGATAAGGCAAGGGCGCCCGGGAGCAGGCGGATCGCTTCCCACGGCATGAACAGATGGAACGCATTCCACATCAGGCCATGAATCAGCCAGGTCCACTTTTGGTGAGCGACTTCCTGTCGCGGGAAAATGTAACCACGCCACCAGAACTCCTCACCAACCACATTACAAACCAGAAATCCAAGAAATCCGAGCGGAATCAACCAGTTTCCCTTAACCGCCAGTTCCATAAAATAATTTGGATCATCATCCATCATTCGAACCAGAAATTTCGGCACAGGTATCAAGCCGGAAATCCATTCGTATGTAAAACTCAACCCGACATTCGACGCAAAGAGAAACACTGCCAGCGGAATGGTCCAGGCCCATTCTTTTACTCCCATCGGACGCAACCGAAAGCGTTCGCAAAAATGGTTCCAGCTCCACGGATTGCCTTCTTTTCTGTAGAACCTGATCGATAACAACAAAAGCAACAAAAGAGGCGCGCCTAACGACGCAAGGAAAGTCACAAATAATCTGACACCCATCAGGTCCATGAGCGGGATGAGTCCCCAGAATGAAATTGCGATTAAGAGAGCCGGCAAGCCGAAAAACAATAAGCTGCGTGGAAACGGAAGGGCTTTCATGATTTGTGGTTCATCCAATGATTTTGCGCGTTCGTCACCTTTGAGTTGACATTCGTCTCACTTTACAATATTCAATGGTTAAATCAAGACGTGAGTCTGATATTTCGGAATTTCCACAAATTATGGCATTCTTACGCATGAAATTTTACCGGTTGAGTAATTTGGTATCAGGGTAAAAGTTTTCTTTATACGTACACCAAGAGGATAAAAGGCATGCATCGAAAAATGTTTATGGTTTTGTTCTTCACATTCCTTTTTGTAACGTTGTCCGGCTATGCGGATTGGCCTTCCTGGCGTGGTCCTGATCAAAACGGTGTTTCAGATGAAAAGGGCCTAATACAGAACTGGTCCATTCAGGGAGAAAATGTCATCTGGAAAGCCGACTTCATCGGCCGTTCCACGCCGGTAGTCATGAGCGGCCGTGTGTATGTGATCGGACGCACGGGAGAAGGCATAACGGTGCAGGAGCATGTCGCGTGCTTTGACGCTAAAGACGGACGCAAGATCTGGGAAAAGAAGTTCAACGTTTACCACTCAACCGTACCCTTTAATCGTGTCGGTTGGGCCAGTCTTGTGGGTGATCCTGAAACCGGAAACGTTTACGCTCATGGTGTTGGTGGATTGATGATCTGCCTGGATAAAGACGGCAAAATCGTTTGGATGCATTCGTTGACTGAAGAATACGGACACGTTTCAGGATACGGCGGTCGCACGGATACTCCGATTGTAGACGAAGATCTTGTGATCATCGGATTTGTCAGCACTTCCTGGGGCGATCAAAATGCGCTACGTCATCGTGTTTTTGCTTTCGACAAGCGATCGGGCGAATTGAGGTACGTAGCAGCGCCTGGCGGGATGCCCTACGACTTCAATGTCTATTCCACTCCTGTTGTTACAGTGATTAACGGACAACGCCTGCTGATTGGAGGCAATGGTGATGGCTCAATCTATGCTTTGAAAATTAGAACCGGGGAAAAGGTCTGGGGGTTCCAACTAAGCAAACGCGGAATCAATTCGTCGGTCGTTGTCGACGGAACAAAAGTCTACGCCTCTCATAGCGAAGAAAATTTCGATTCTGCAACGATGGGAAGAGTTGTAGCGATTGACGGCACAGGCACCGGGGATATCACTAAGACTCATGAGCTGTGGCGTTTCGACAAACTCGAAGCAGGATACGCATCCCCCGCTGTGCACAACGGGACGCTTTATGTAATCGATAACTCCGCCAATCTGTTCAGCCTGAACGGTGCAACGGGAAGTCTCCAGTGGAAACAGAATCTGGGTACCGTGGGTAAGGGTTCACCGGTTGTGGCAGACGGAATGATTTATGCGACCGAAGTGAACGGTACTTTTGCGATTTTAAAACCTGGAAAGGATACTGCACAGGTAGTAGACTCAGAAAAAATCCAGGTTAACGGCAAACGCCATGCGGAGATTTATGGCTCACCGGCAATCTCGTATGGGCGAATCTACTTCGCAGCTGAAGTCGGAGTCTTTTGTCTTGGAAACAAGAAAGCAGGGTTTAAGCTTACACCGGCGCGACCAGTAGACATTGGCGGTAATAAGCCCGCCGATCCGGGAGCGATTCCCTCTGCAATTCAGGTTGTTCCAGCCGAGGTCCTGATAAAACCTGGTGAGTCGGTGTTGTTCCGGGTGAGGGCATTTGACGACAAAGGGATCTATTTGCGCGATGTTGGAGGCGCATGGACTTCCGCCAATCTTGGGACCGTCGATGCCTCAGGCAAGTTTACCGCAGCAGACGGATTGCGGGCAGGCGTCCTGACGGCAGAGGCGGCCGGATTCAAGGTGACTGCACGAATTCGTGTAATTCCCGATCTCCCTATGACAGAAGATTTTGAAAAACTTGAGCTGGAAAAAAGCCCGTCACACTGGATCGGCTCCACGGGAAAATTCTTCGTGCGCGAAAAAGACGGCAAAAAAGTTCTTGTCAAACCTGTGCAGGAACGCGGACTCCAGACCGCCGATGTCTACATCGGACCTTCGTCCTGGAATAACTATACGATTCAAGCTGATGTTATGGGAACGAAACTGAAACGAAAAACGCCGGACATCGGTTTGATCGCCAGTGGCTATAAATTCAGCATGATGGGGAATCATCAACGACTCCAGATCGTCTCCTGGGATTCCGAACTGCGAATCAATCAGATTGTTCCATTTCAATGGAATCCGGATACGTGGTACACCATGAAATTTCAGGTGAATACCACGGGCGAGAAAGGAATCGCCCGCGGCAAAGTCTGGCCAACCGGACAACCGGAACCGTCAGAGTGGACAGTCATCGCTGAAGATCCGCTTCCAGTTCGCGAAGGAAGCCCGGGCATTTATGGCTTTTCGACAACAGTGATTTATTATGACAACATCCAGGTAACAAAAGAGTAAACGATGAAATACAAACTTCTAACATTGTGTCTTATTCTCATTACGATCGCCGCTTCTTCGAATACTGTAGAGATGGGTATGTTCGGAGGGACGCCATCACGAAACATGGTTTCAGATGAAAAAAACCTTCCGGAAACGTGGGACGTCAAGACCGGAAAGAACATCAAGTGGAGCGCCAAGCTGGGATCACAATCCTACGCCGGGCCTGTAATTCTGGGAGGAAAGGTATTTGTCGGCACCAACAATGAAGGGCTTCGAAATCCAAAACTCACCGGTGATCGCGGTAATGTGATGGCTTTCAGCGAAACCGACGGCAAGTTCCTGTGGCAGATGGCGCACCCGAAATTATCAGCAGGTCGCGTCAACGATTGGCCCCTGCAGGGAGTTTGTTCTACTCCTGCCGTTGAGGGCGATCGAATGTATTACGTTTCCAATCGTTGTGAGCTCGTCAGTCTGGATACAGAAGGGTTCATGGACAAGGAAAACGACGGGCCTTTTACTGAAGAAAAGGAAACGGGCGAGATCGATGGTGATATTGTCTGGAAATACGACATGATGGAAGAACTGGACGTTTTTCCGCACAACCTTGCTGCCAGTTCTCCATTGATCGTTGGGGACCTCATTTTTCTTATAACCGGAAACGGAGTAGATGAAGGTCATATCAACATACCTTCTCCTAAGGCTCCGACCTTCATTGCTGTAAACAAAAAGACAGGCGAGCTGGTGTGGGAAGACGCCTCACCTGGAGAGAAAATACTTCACGGTCAATGGTCAAATCCTGCTTATGGAGTGATCAACGGAAAACCGCAAGTGATCTTTCCCGCAGGGAACGGCTGGGTTTATGCGTTCGAACCTGAAACAGGAAAGCCGTTATGGCGGTTTGATCTGAATCCAAAAGATGCAGTTTATGAACTGGGAGGCAGCGGCACGCGGAGTTATATCATTGCAACTCCGGTTGTAGTCAACGACCACGTTTTTCTGGGAGTGGGACAGGATCCGGAACATGGCGAGGCGCCCGGACACCTTTATTCCATCGATGCCACGGCCGGTGAAGGCGACATCACCGATAAAGCAGCAACCTGGCATCTCGGTGTGGATAAATTCAACCGCACACTGTCAACGGTCGCTGTTCATGAAGGTCTGGTTTATGCAGCCGACCTCAGCGGAAATGTGTACT